>ODAI012862908.1_pt1 | contig 10161 bp, 1 predicted proteins | sample 1539321 | NCBI WGS metagenome assembly ODAI01 (sample SAMN02144231, study PRJEB22623) | gut metagenome | biome: sheep rumen | host: Ovis aries | place: New Zealand | reverse complement strand
CCCAATCCCCAATCCCCAATCCCCAATCCCCAATCCCCAATCCCCAATCCCCAATCCCCAAATAATATATAATATATAATAATCACATCTAATATTATTGTTTAATAATTAATTTTTATTTTAATAAAATAAAAATTATTAAAATAAACCTACTTAAATTTTAATCAAATTTTCATCATTATCTTCTACCTCATTATCTTCTTCATCATCATTATCTTCTTTATCTTTGTCTTTTTCTTTAATATCTACCAATCTTTTTACTTCATTCTCTTCTTCATTAATTAGAATATCTGCTACACCTTCTTTTTTTTTGTTCTTTTTTTGTTTATATTCCTTTATATTAGCATATATAATATAACCAGCTATTGCACAAAACATTAATAAAACAAAAACTAAAGGAATAATCCAATTTTTTTCAAAATATGAAGGTGCAATGTTAGTCAATCTTATTTTTATAGGTAAATAGGAAAAATATTCAACAGAATTTTTGAATTTAGCTTGACCTATTACACTTATAAAATACGTTTCGTTTGGTATTTTATCAGTAAAATTCACAAAATAATTAATTTGATTTTGTTCAGCTTTAGTATCATTACAATCCATTCTAAAGGTCATATTTCCATTGGCTCGAACTATTATACTATCTATTTCTGTGTCATTATTGAATTTAAGATAATTATATAGTCTTATGAAATATGATAATTCATATGGAATATTTTCAGGATTACTTTCGGGTTTTATATTATCTTGGGTTAAATTATAACTAGTTTTATTGTTTTCTGGATCTTCCTTTTCAATTGTTCTATTTTCAAGAGAAAAATTTGGGAAATCACTTTCATCTTTTTTTGTCGTATATTTAACAAAAATAGTAACAGAAGTATTTGGCTTTAAACTAATAGATTTTTCTCTAGTATTATCTATAGGATATTTACAAGTGAATTTTCCATGATATTCTTTGGAGAAACAATCTTTACTTTCATTTAAAATTTCGACATAAGTTGTATTTGCTAATTCAATTTGGAAATGATTATATTTAGTGTTCGGTTCAAAAAATATAAGTTCATATATTTTATTCGTTGTATTTAAATCTAGTTGAACATAGACATCTTTTGGTATATCTATTTTTTCTCTTTCTTTCAGGCTATTATTTATGTATACAAGCCCTGCTTCTAAAAATAATGTTTCATATGTATCTTCTTTATTATCAGATTTATCCAATACTAAATCAATATAATTATTATCATTATTAGTTTCATTATTAGTTTCATTATTATCTAATATAATTACTCCTCTTTTAAAGTCAGGGTAATATATACTCTCTAAAGTTATATTTTCATTATAATGAGCAAAATGAGCACTGAAACCTGAAGTAGTTATTTGAACCAAATCATTTTTTGTATCATTTTCTGCTACTCTTTTTTCTAATTGAATGAATCTATAACTGAGAAAAGTAGTATGCCCTTTTTTACAATTAATTTTTAAATTTAAAGGAAATATATCAGATTTTTCATCATCATCAATTATATATTTTATTCTATAATTTTGTTGTTGATTTTCCAATTGTATTTTGATATCTTCATAATTTCCTAATTTTGTCACATTAATAAAAAATATGAAATCATCATCGTCTTTTGAATTTTGTGCTTTTATGGAATGATTTTTGAATTTTAATATTAGGGAAATAGATTCACAATATTCATAATTTAAATCAAATGAATAAATTTTGCCTCCGCTTAAAATTACTTTTCCTTCTCCTGAAATCACCTTAAGATTGATTTTGTAAAAATAATAATCATCAAGATTATTTATTGTGATTGGCTTTTCCTTCTTATGAACAGTAATAATTTGATTTGGAGGATTAATTGGGTCGATATTTTTTGAATTTATAAATTTATTCATGATGATTGTAAAAAATTGATTTTGATTAATATCTCCTAATGTCGCATGTATTTTTAAATATTTTTCATTCGACTTTATTTCTGATACTTTCTTTGTAAATATTAATATATTATTGAAAATTGATTTATTATCTGTTATATTAAAATCTGAAAGAGGAATATCCTCCATATCAGATTTATTAGAAATTTCACCTTTGATTTTGACTCTCTTATCATCAGGTGAGAAAAATACAATTGTGATTTTATTATCATCATTTGTTGTATAATTAGAAAAATTATATAAAGGAAAAACAAATTTACATGAATGTTGACATAACTCAGGTAAAGATTCTTCAATATATTTTGGTTTATTCGGCTCTGAAAGACTGAAAAAATAATAACCGTTTTCTCCAGATAATTTAAAATATACAATTTTATCTTCAGTTCCTAAATACTTTTCCATGAATATACCACTTGTATTTGTTCCAAAAAATTCTTCTTCATAAAATTTATCACAAAAGCTCAAAATACAATTTTTGCAAACTAAATTTATTTTTATTTTTCCTTTGATTTTCGTTATATTTGTATAGAAATGATAATTTTCTAATTTACTAAAATAAATATTACCAAAAATATTAGTATTCAATTCAGAGAAAAGTCCTTTTTCTTTTTGAGAATGTCTACAAATAGAAAATGAAACAAAATTATCCTCATTAATATTTTCACTATTATTAAGAAAAACTTTTATATAAACTCTAAGACCTAAATCATAGCCTTCTTCTTTTATATTTGTTAAATAAATATGATTATTTTCAATACATTTATACTTTGAATCATCAAAAACAATTACATACATATCATTAGGATTATATGGAAAATGCTCTTCATTTTTAATAGTTGCAACCTCCATTCCCACCATTCCTTTGCTATATAAATAAATTTCTTCTAAATCTTCTGGTGTCTCAAAATTCTCTCTTGTCACATAATCAAAATAATAATAAAGAATTTCATTTTTTTTAACTGAGCCAAATTCTATTTCATCAGAATATAAATATGTTGGATTATTTTTTATATTTATTTTTATTTTAAATGAAATATTGTCTTCTTCTGAAGTTAATTTAAACATTAAATACTGAGCACTATGATTTTCTAATTTATGCATTAAATTTTGTAAATCAATTCTAAATACTTCATTACTTTTATTTGTACTTAGAGGATATGATAAACTCATAAAATCCTTAAGTGTATTATTAGTATTATACCCATACTCAATCTTTAAATTTAATTGGTTATCTTTATTAATAGTAATTAATATCTGTTCTTCAGTTAATTCTTCTTCTGTTAAACTATAGTAAAGAAATACATTTTTAATGGTATCATTTATTTCATAATATTGATAAAATCCATCAAATCCAACTTTTTTATAAATTGAATCTTTACTTAATTTAGCAAAAGAGAAAATATATTCACATTGCCTTCTATGAGAATCTTCGCTATTTTCAATCTGGCAATTTATTTCAGTTACATTTTTTTTTAAAAAAAATTGATGATATTTTTTATAATTATTAGAACCATCTACTGATATATAAGAATTTATACTACTTATTGAAACAATATATGTTTCATTTGGAGTATTATTTTCAAAATAAATCTCAGGATAAAAATATGAAAATATTTCTTTAGAAGGAGTTAATATATTATAATGCATTTCTTCTTCATATATACTATACATATTATAAAAATCATCAGTTTTTTTCGCTCCGTTATTTTTAAAGAGTAATATTCGATAAGTTATATAAAAAAAAATATCCTCATCTAATTCTAATTTATTAACAAAAGAATAAAAACCAACATTAGAAAAAGAGTCATAAGGAACAGTAGAATAATAATATGTTTTTTTATCAAAATTATGCAAAGCAATGTTTTCTCCATTTATATAAACTTTTGAAGTTTCCAAATATCCTTTGAGTAAATGAATTTCTAAATAATATTTACATGAAACATCTTCAATCTCTTCTTCATTTTTGCTAATATATTCTCCACTATAAAATTCAGTAGAGAAATAAAATGTTTTAGTTTTATTTAATTGAAAATATATTTTTCTGTTTTCATTTAATGCTAAAGAACTGTTTTCATTATGCATCCCTATATAATACATACAATTGTCATTATCTTTATTAGAATTTTTATCACAGCTTACACTATATACTAGGAAATTTGCTTTATTATAAGCATCTATGCCATTAATTGGTGTGCTATCATACAAATATTTCTGATGAAAATAATCTTCTATATTTTGAGCTTCTTCAAATAAAGGTGAAAAAGAACAGCTTGGATAATTATTACATTTGAATTTTTTTATTGATGGTTCACCTTTTAAATTCTGGAAATACAATTCTAAAAATTGACTATTAATCTTATATTTATTTAACCGATAATATATCATTTGCCCAGGCTCTAAATAATGCCTCATGGAATATCCATTTATTAAAGGAACAATTATTATATTTTGTTTGTGATTTATTTTATCTTTTACGCCTAAAATCTGGAAATTAATAGAGCCAAAATTATCAGTTATAGAGCCCTTGATTTCATCACGAAGAGATAAACAAAATTTAGTACTTTTAGAAGCCTCGAAAAATAAATTTCCCGATTCATTAAAGAGATTATGTTTTTCATTTCCATTGCCATTAAAAATTTCCAGCTTCATATTTTGGCTTTTTGATATATAATTAAACATATATTTATCATAATAACCCCTTTCTTCTTCTTCTATTTCAAAGCACTCACTCAATAAGCCTATTTTATTCCATAAAACTGAATATATATTTTCTCCTATTGAAATTGGTCTAGTAATTGTTTCTTCATTTTTAGGAATTATTTTATGGCAAATTCTAAACACAGTTGTCACATGAGGTCGTAAAATGAATGTATGATACTCAAAATAAGAGTCAGTATAAATAATTAAAAAGGCATCTCCATTGTAAAAATATTTTTTTAAAAATTCATTTTCTAATCCTGTTGTAAAAAGCTCATAATCATTATTTATTTCATAGGTAGTAAAAGTTATTAAAGGATAATATGTTTTGGTTATTGTATAAACAAATCTATAATTCAATTTACTTTCAGTTTCAGCATTGCTTTTTAATAATATATCATAACATGTATTTTCATGTATTGAAATTCCTTCCATTTTTCTCCCATCTTCTATTCTATATATTAATTTGAAATTAAGAACTTCTCTTTTTCTATTACGAATATAAATATATAATTGAGAATCATTACATTTTTCCAAGGGAATAGCTAAAACTGTGTTATTATAAGAATCTATCGATTTATATTCACTTCTTTCGTATAAACTTGTTTTTTCCTTCTCATCCAAGAGTGATTCTTTTGTGCTTGCATATATTTCAAATTTTTGTCTTTCATATTTCTCATCTATTAATATTAATTTTATAAATTTATACTCGGATGTATCTTTATTTATAGAAATATTTGCTTTAATTTTTACGTTTAGTGTATAATTGAAATCATTAGAATTCTCTATTTCTTCTATTTTTATATTTGTTTCTATAGTATTGACAGTTACATATATATCTGAGAAATTATATAATAAATATTCATAAGTATTTTCTTCTTCATTTTTAGCTTCAGCTAAAATATTTATATAATATTTACCGAATTTTTCGCATAATTCTTTTGATATATTTAAACTAATTATTTCTTTTGAAAGGTCTTTTTCTATATAGATTTTACTTGCTATTGGTTTTATTTTTTCTAAAATACTATCACATGAAATATTTTTATCATATATAAGAATATTATAAATTACAGAGTAAGAGAGAGTATTATCAATACTTTTTATTGCATTAAAAGAAATAGCTTTGTATGAATCATTATATTCTTTATATTTAATTTTATTATTATTTAATTTGAAATCTGAAAAGTTTTGATATGAGGAAAATCCCCGTTTAAGTAATAAATTTGGCATTTTTCCCAACTTATAATCATTATTTTTAAAAATAAATTCATAAGTTCCCCCATTTTTTAATTTGAAAAAGGTTTTTCCATTAAAAAATCTATTATTAATTGATTCACCTTTATGATCAACAAATAAATGGCTGTCATGAGATAGTTCTAAAAAAGGAGTCCTAGAAGGTATATTATTCTTTTGATTTAGTTCAAGCTTAGTTTCATTTTTAATAAACATAATTAAATATATACATGTAGGAATATCATAATTTGCACTAAAATCTGTCAAAGTTATAACTAATTCTTTTTCTTTTTTATTATTGAATCTTATATATATATAAGAATTACTTTTTTCTTCAATAGATTCTTTATAAATTAAAGAATATCCTGCTCCCATATCTTTTTGATAATATATTATATCACCTATATTATCATAAATTAAATTATCATTATTTAAACCTTCTTTTTCATTTAAAATATAATTTTCATCAACTAGTAATATTTCTAAATTAATTTCTTCCGGATAATTTTGCTCAGAGTTTTTTAAAAATTTATAATTCAAGTGTATATCTTCATTATTTTTAACTACATCATTTAAATTTATGTAAAAACTTTTATATTCAATTTCATCTTTTTTTTCATATATTAAATAATTACTTTTTCCAAAATTTATTTCTTTAATGGCTTTATTATTTTTAGATTTTATTTTTCTATAATATATAATTGATTCAAAGTTTTGTATTTGGTTTAAATGAATAGTATAATTTTTGTCTGAAGATAAAAATAAATTCAAACTTTCTTTAAAACCTTTTTTTAAATAAAATTCTTTATTTTCATTTATATTTTCTTGAGTATTAATTATAATTTTTTCTGTTCCATTCAATAAATTAATATCTAATATATAATATTCTTCTTTTATATTTATCAGTTCTATTATCTTATTGGAATTTATCAAACAAAAATCATCTTTATAAATATATTCCATTGATGAATCACTCCTTCTAAATATATCATACACTAAATTTACTTTCATATTATTTATTTTAGTAGAGTTTATTTTTAATAATGCATAACATCCTCCATTACATCCAAATTCAATTTTCAAATAATTTTTCAAATCAGAATCTTTTGTACTTTTATCAAAATCTCCAATATTATTTTCTTCAATTAGCGAATAAATCTGCTCTTCGGTTTTTTTTTCATCAAATATTTTTAAATTAATATCAACATTTTGAATATTTTGAACCAAAAATTGTAAATTTTTTATATCATAATAACCATATCCTTCAATATAAGATAAATAATAGCAAGGTTTTGTAACATTTATTTCACAAAAATGATGATTCCTTACAGAATCTAAATGATACAATATAATTGATTCATTATCATGTAAATTAATTCTTAAATTGTAATAAACTTCAAAATTTATTTTTTGTGGGGGATTTAATTTAATATTAAATTTTATTTCATCTTCTATTATTTGATTATTTGTGATTTCACAAAAATTGCAATCTAATTCATAATTATAATATTTGCCAAATTTTTTAATTGAATATTTATGCTCTTCATTGCTATTTTTTAAAATTCCATATATGGTTTCGAATGCTGGAACTGAAATAAGTGAAGTAGCATCTTTTAATAAAATATTATATTTTATTTTATTAATAGCAGTATCATTCAATTTTAATTCTAATTCGAATTTACAATTATTATTGCAATTATATCTGTTTAAATTAAACCTTTTATTGTAATAATCCATTTCATAATTTCTTATAGATTCACTTTCTATAACCCTTAATATAGCATGTCCTTGTCCTTCTAAGAAATCAACAAATAATTCATCATTATTTTCATAGGTCCCTTTATAAACAATGATATTATTATTTTCTAAAATTCCATAAAACAAAATATTTTTTATCAAATAAATTTTCTCATTTTTATTTATTATAAGAAAGCTAAAATCAAGTTCTTTTTCACGGCTTTCTTTTTTTATTTTTATTAAATTTTCACAAATTTCTTCGGAACAAAAGGTTTGATTAATATTTATTAATTCTGTAAATTTGCTTATGATAAAAGTCTTATTATTTATAGTAATTTTAACATTTCTAGTTGAATATTTTCTGAAATTTAAAATATATTTTCGGCTTTTATTTAAATATAAAGAATAATTTATTTCATTGTTATCTTCGGTTAATTTATTATTATATAAAACTCCTTCTTGAATAAATATTTTGGAATATTGTGGTTCATATATAAATAAATTTATATATTGTTCACTGTATGGCGTATTATTTTTTATGCTTAAGGAAAAATATTCATCGAGTGTTTTATTTAATTCTATATAAATTAAATTATTCTTTGGTGTATATTTACTACTATTTATTGTTAATTCTAAGTCATTACCAAAGGTGTTGACATTGATTACTAATTTTGAATCAGTGTTTCGTCTTATAATAAATTTCTTTGAATTAATATTATTTTTCGAATCCATATAATAAGCAATGCCATTTTCCAGATTTATTTCATAATTACTTTGTGTTTTAATTTCATAATTTATTCCATAAAATATTCCTTCAGGGTTATTTGTTGTAATATTTATAAAAATATCTGATTTTTTTCTATCTACATCGGTTATTGGTATGTTATATGAAATAACATTTTCTATCAATTTTATTTTATATTCATTTAAATCCTTTTTTAAATTATCAATAGATACATTTGGTGCTTGGATTGGATAATGAATATTAATTAATAAGTAATTATTATTATCAACATTATTAACATTTATTTGATATTTATCAATAATTGATTTTTCCAAAAAAGAAAACATTTTATAATCTTTTATTAAATAGGTGAATTCTTCAATACCCTTCATATCTATATCAAATATGCATTCCTCAGAAGGGCACTCCACTTTTGCATATGTTGGCTTTTCTGTATTAATTGTATATTTAAAAGAAATAAATCCGTTAATATCAGGAATTTTGCTATTATTGTCATTTGTATCAGTATAAATATAAAAATTAGGATGTCCCTTAATAATATGTGAATTTATAACTACTATTTCTGATTTATTTGAATAACTATAAGGTTTATAAAATGCAGTCATATTAGAATATAAAATGTTTCTTTGAGGTAATCCTCTGATAATATTATAAAAATTGTTTCCTAATTGGAATACATCAAAAGATAAAGTTGTATTTTCTTTATTCCCTATATTTTGAAAAATAACCTTATTATAATTTTTATAAACACTATCTAATACATTATAAGATGATTCTTCATTTATTTCAAATTGATACCTATAATTATCTTTGCCAAAAATAGCCTTCACATCTTTTGCATAAGTAGTAAATTTAAAAATATATTTTTCAGAATCTTTGATATTTAAATTAATTTTATAATTTTCTGATTGAACTAGTATAATAATATCGAAATGATTATTTGTGATATTTATATTTTTTTCTATATCATCTTTTAAAGAAGTTGTTATATTTAATTTTTCATCATTGTCTTCAAAATAAAATTTAATAGTTTTATTTTTATTTTGAAAACAATCTTTAGTGATAATTAATGAATATCCATTCAAAAAGTTTTTACTCATTGTATTATTTTTATTATCGATCTCATAATTAACTTTAAAATCTTTTATACTAATTCCTAAAGCTGTAAAAAATATCATTTTGTTCTCCGAAAGACCATATTCATATATTAGCAGCTCTTTATCTCCAGGCTCTAGAGAATAGTTATCATTATCTCTGAGCCTTTTTTTATCTGAATAATGGCTGAAATTATACTTCAATTTAATGTCACTTTTTCTTCTGTCATTATATACAAAGAGTTTTAAAAAATAAGTTCCTGATGTGACATCAGATACTTTTAATTCAATAAATTGTATATTTGAATCAAATGCTTTATCATCAGTATCTTTTAAAAAAAAAGAGATATTTGTATCAGCTAGGTGACTATTAACTATTTCAAAAGTTATTAAGTCATATTCTACAATTATTGGGAATTTTACTTCTATATTAACAACATAATCAACGTAACCTATAGAATCCCAAATCACAGAAATGTCCTTTGGACTAGTCATCCCAGTTTTATCTACTTCTAATGATGTTTTAATTATACATTGTTGATTTTTTATAATTGACAATAGAAACAATGAAAAAATACTTAAAAGGAAAAGAGTTCTCATTTTTTTATTAATAAATATTAATTTAATTGAGGAATATAATTAAAATTTTAAATTTATAATTTTTTATTATATATTTGGATAATGTTTTATTAGTTTCGTGGGGGTTGGGGGTTT
>ODAI011405492.1_pt1 | contig 10161 bp, 11 predicted proteins | sample 1539321 | NCBI WGS metagenome assembly ODAI01 (sample SAMN02144231, study PRJEB22623) | gut metagenome | biome: sheep rumen | host: Ovis aries | place: New Zealand | reverse complement strand
TAACTCAGCAAGTTTTTTGTTTTTAAACACATTTGACTCGAACTCCACTTCCATGCTTTGCTTTCATGCGCTAGGTAGGGAGACAGTCGCCTTATCGAAAAATCTTGCGAGGCAAGATTTTAGTCGAGTCTCGGAAAAATCTGGGATTTTTCCGAGGTACCCGGCTTCTTGCTTTGCTTTCATGCGCTAGGGTATGGAGTGGTGGCGCAGCCAGTGCCGTATGCCAAAGGCACTAGGCACCGAGCGTTAGTGAGCCACGGAACACCCGACCGCCGTACCACGAAGCGAAGCGTAGTAGCGGCGGTAGCGCCCAACCGCTAACCGCTACCTGCTAACTTTCCGTTTTCCGTTTTCCACTTTCTCACTCTCCATTGAACAAGTCGAGTGGCCCGCTGTCCAACCTTAGCGAAATTGCTTCCATCAAATGCTCTTTCTTGATTTTCAGCGATTTTTCCATGTCAGCGATTGTGCGCGACAGTTTTAGGACGGAGCTGATTGCCCTGTGTGAAAAATCATTGTTCTCAACTGCGCTGTCCAAAACTGCCTGCTCTTCGCTGCCGAGTTTGCAAAAATCAAGAATTTCCTGCGGCGAAAGAAGTGCGTTCCGTTTTCCCTGCCGTGTCCGCTGAATCAGAATCGCATCCGCAATCTGTTCGCGAAGCTTGGATGTCGAAAGCGGCTCATACTGCTCTTCAATCTCCATCGACTGAATTTTCCCGCAGTTCTCGCAATTTGTCTGGTCGCAGCAATTTTCGCAAGGGTGGGGCGGATTTTTATCCAGAATTGCAAGGCTTTCCATGTCATTTTCAACATGCACGCGGATGTCAATCCTGTCCAAAAGCGGGCCAGAAAATTTTCTCCAATATTGTTCAACGCTTTTCATTGAGCAAAGACAGATTTTGCTTGATGAACCGTAATTCCCGCATGGACAAGGATTTGTCGCCACCAAAAGCTGAAATCTCGCGGGGTAAACCGTTGTTCGCCCAGCCCGGCAGATGGTGATTGTGCCGTTTTCAATCGGAACCCTGAGCATCTGTAAGACTGAAGTCTTGAATTCTGCTGCCTCGTCCAAAAAAAGAACTCCGTTGTGTGCGAGTGAAATTTCTCCCGGGCGGCAATGAAGACCTCCTCCGCACATTCCTTCCACGCTTGAAGTCTGATGCGGAATCCTGAATGGTGGAATCCTCATGAGAGGCTGGTCTGGGGATAAAAGTCCTGCAAGCGAATGAATCCGGGTTGTGGCCTGGGCTTCTTCTACTGTCAAAAGCGGAAGAAGAGCTGGAAATCTGCTCATCGCAAGTGTTTTTCCGCAGCCGGGCGGGCCGTAAGCAAGGATATTGTGTCCTCCTGCCGCCGCAATCTGCAAAGCACGCACGAGTTTTTTCTGATTCTGAATATCCGAAAATTCCATGGTTTTGTCTTCTTTTGGAAAAAGCACGCCATTCACATTCACGCATCCTTCCGGCACGAAAAAATCATCGTTATCTTCTTCCATTCCTGAGAAAAGTTCCGGCTTGGAAAGTGCCTCAAATGCCTCGGTAAGATTTTCTGCCCCGAACACTTTCATCCCCGAAACTTCCCTTGCTTCCGCCGCATTTGCCTGAGCCACTATACATTTGGTGATTCCTGCCTGAACTGCCGTGCTTGCCGCTGCATGAATCGCACGCACAGGCCGGATTGTTCCAGAAAGCTCCAGCTCTCCCATCACAAGAATTGGCTCACCGTCGCAGGATTTTTCGTCATCATTGGCTTTACCCCGCGAATCAGAATCTTTCTGTGCCGAAAGAACGGCGAGCGCAAGTGGCAAATCGAATCCGGCTCCTTCCTTTTTTAAATCTGCCGGCGAGAGTGAAATCAGAACCCGCTCCATTGGAAATTCAAATCCGCAGTTCCGAATTGCGCTCCTCATCCTTTCCCGTGATTCCTTGACCGCATTGTCCGCAAGTCCCACGATGTCCACTGCCGGGATTCCCCTCCGCAAGTCAACCTCAACTGCAACCAAAGCTCCCTCGTAGCCGAAAGGTGAAAATGAATAAATTGTCATAAAAAACCTCCGGCTATATATAGCAAATGAATTTTCATTTTTGGCAGTCTGATTCAGAAAAAAATGTAAAAAAAATAAAAAATTTTGCCTTTTTGGAATTCCGTTGTATAATAAAGATGTCGCGGAGAAATTCGCAAATCTTTCTTAAAGGAGTTCTAAAATGACTAAATCAGTTTCAGCCGTCGGCTTTGTATTTGAAGAAAAACAATCGGAAATGATTGACAAAAAGCTTGCACGAATCTCTTATGCAGAAGATTTAATCGTGGACTTGATTCTTCGAGTAAAGCATGAAAAGGCTTTTAACTTCGACTGCACTGTAAATTTCAAATGGGGAGCTCAGGGACATGTCGCTTCAGAAGATTTTGACTTCGGAGCTGGTTTGAACAAACTTATGGATGTTCTTGATACCAAAGTTAAAAAAGAAAAAGACAAAATTCAAGAGAAGAAATAAACTGACTTGAATTCTTCAAGGTCCTGCACTGTGAACGATTGCTCATGGTGCAGGATTTTTTTTAGATTTTTTTAATAATCGCTTGCTTTTTTTGCTAACAAAATGTATAGTGAAATTAATGGCGGATAAAATTCTTACCGTATTAGATTTACTTGACATGGAGCTTCCAGAGCACAGTCAACTGCATCTCAAATGTATCGGCGGGCGTACAAGTTTGTCAAACATCATTTCGGCTCCGGAGATAAATCGTCCTGGGCTTGCCTTGACCGGCTTTTATGAGTCGTTTGCCCGTGGCTGCGTACAGCTTTTTGGAGTAGCAGAAAGTGCTTACCTTAAAAAGATTTACGACGAGAACAACACTCAGTCTCTGGCACAGATGTTTGAGTATGGAATCCCATGTGTTTTCTTTGCTCAAAGTCTCACTCCACCGGATGATTTCATAAAGCTTGCGGAGTCTTCTGGCTGTGCGGTTCTGCAGACGGAGCTTGAGCTTACAGAATTTTCTCTTAGGCTCATGCGGGTTTTTGCAAATGTCTTTGCTCCCAAAAAAACGCTTCATGGTGTTTTGGTCGAAGTTTATGGTATCGGCATTCTTCTTACCGGGCATTCTGGTGTCGGTAAGTCTGAGTGTGCCCTTGAGCTTGTCGAGCGTGGCCATCGTCTTGTTGCGGACGACATCGTAGAAATTCGCAGCGTAAATGGCAACTCAATTCTTGGTCAGGGTGCTAATGCCCTCATTTCCCATCACATGGAAATCCGAGGCTTGGGTATCATCAATATCGCCCAGATGTATGGTGTCGGCTCAATCCGCGAGCAAAAGGAAATCCAGCTCGTAATCAGGCTTGAGGAATGGGACAACTCCAAGGTCTATGACCGTGTTGGCAACAACATGGAAACGGTTGATTTTTTGGGTGTAAAGGTTCCGACAATAGAAATCCCTGTCAAACCGGGCCGTAACCTGCCGATTATTATTGAGGCCGCTGCGATGAACGAGCGACTTAAAGCCCGCGGTTACAACTCAGCGCGTGATTTCAACCAGAACATCCTTAAGTGGATTGAGACAGGTGAAGTTCAGAATGCCTACTACGGCATAGACGATTCATATTGATTCATAGTCCGCACTGCGGATTTTGCATAATAAATAGGAGATTATTTTATGACAGAAAAATTCTTGACGGTTTTAAACCGAGCCGGGATTCATGCTAGGCCTGCAGCACTCATTGCTCAGACAGCTAACAAGTTTTCATCAGAAATCACCATCGAAAAAGATTCTGCCGCTGTAAATGCAAAATCTATCATGGGTGTTATTACAATGGCTGCCGGCTATAATACCCAGCTTGTTCTTCGTGCGGAGGGAAGTGACGAAAAAGAAGCTGTCGAAGCAATTGTCCAGCTTTTTGAAACAAAGTTCGAAGAGGACTAGCTGGCAAGACTGATTTAAGGAGATTTGTATGAAGCAGATTACAGAACGACAGCAGGAAGTTTTGAATTTTATTTCAAGTTTTACAAAGGAAAATAATTATCCTCCGACTGTCCGTGAAATTGGTGAGCATTTCAGCATTTCTTTGCGTGCTGTTCAGGATCATATCGCCGCATTGCAGAAAAAGGGCTATCTTTCTCAGACACAGAAGCGCGCTCGTTCTCTCAATGTTATTTCTGGTGGTACCCTGGAAAAGCCGCCTTTTGTAAGCAAGGTTCCTCTTTTGGGCACTGTCGCAGCCGGCAAGCCGCTTTTGAGCGAGGAAAATCTTGACGGATATGTAAATCTTACGGAGCCGTTCGTCCGCCCAGGCAAAAGCTATTTTGCTCTCAGGGTTCGTGGACAGAGTATGATTGAAGCCGGAATCCTTGAAGGTGATTTGGCTGTCGTCGAGCAGGCTCAGACAGCCGTTGACGGTCAGATTGTCGTTGCTGTAATCGATAACGCAATTACCCTCAAACGCTTCTACAAAGAGGCCGACCGAATCCGGCTCCAGCCAGAAAATGCCGCTTTCCAGCCGATTTATTCAACCGAAGTCACAATCGTCGGTATTCTCTCAAATATCGTGCGAACATACTAAGGTATTCTGTATAAATGGCAGCTCCGATTTATCTCTATACCGGGCCAGAAATTGGCACCAGAAACGAGCAGGTTGAGTCAATAAAAGCAAGTCTTACAAAAAAGTTTGGCGATGTCGATAATTATCTCCTTTACGCATCTGATTCCAAAATCGAGGATATTATCGCCAAACTGCAAACAGAGTCTCTTTTTGTTCCCGCAACATGCGTCGTTCTCCGTGAGGCGGAGCTTGTCAAAAAGAAGGATGAAGTCGAGCTTATTGCGACATGGCTCAAAACAGCAAAAGATTCTGCGGTTCTCATTCTTGTGTCCGATGAAATTTCTGTCGATTCCAAGCTCGATAAACTCGTTCCAAAAGAAAACAAACAGATTTTCTGGGCGATGGATGAGTCGCGGCTCGGCTCCTGGCTTTCCGGCTATTTCAGAAAGAACGGCTATTCAATAGAGCCGGAGGCTGTCGATTTAATCCTTGAGCTTACAGAGAATAATACAGAGGCTCTTCGTGGCGAATGTAGCCGTTTTTTCCTGTGTTTCCCAAAAGAGCATCAAATTTCCGAGGACGATGTTGAGCAAATTCTTGCGCACAACAGAGAAGAGTCGGCTTTTACGCTTTTTGATGCGATGGCAAATCCTTCGGAGTCTCCTACGGCTCGGCTGGAGTCTTCGCTTTCAATCCTGCAAAAAATTCTTCTGACCAAGAACAACAGTCCTGTTATGATTCTTGCGGGGCTTGCGTCTTGTTTCCGCAGGCTAGAGCTGTGGCATTCAATTCATGCGGGCGGAGCGTATCTCGACGATTTTGCCCTTAAGACAAAAGGTTTCGCGAGCAAAACGGCGCGCAATCAGTATGCCCGTGCTTCGAGAGTCTGGAGTTTTGGTCAGTGTGCGGCTGTTCTTGCTTCAATTGCAGGTGCTGATTCTGAAATCCGCTCGTCAGGCACTCCTCTGCAGGACACCCAGCTTTCAATTCTTCTTTATGAAATCATCATGAAGAATGGCGGCCGGGTCGCAAAATATGAAGCAGATTGATTCAGTTTATTTCTATTGAGTTTAGCAGGTCTCGGAGTTTCGTAAGTTCTTCTGCTGTGAGGGTGACACCTTTTCCCATTTTCTGGTGGTCGCCGCTCCAGCTCCGCAAATCGTATTTAGCAGGCTTTTTATTCCATGAAATCTTGTTCAGCTCAAGGTTCCAGCCGCCGCTTCCTTCCGCAACTTTAAGATGCTCGCCGATGAAGTCATAACTAAAATTTTCTGCCATTTAAAGGCCTCCGTTACAATATTAAATCTGACTTCTTCAATTATAGCCCTGGTTTGGATTAAATGCACTTTTTTTCTTCACAAATAAAAGTAAGTTTGTTGCCTATGAAAGATTTCTGCTTTATAATAACTGGAAAAAACCGATACTTAAAAAAACTTAACTTAGGGAGGACTAAGTGAAAAAGTATTTAGTTGCAGTTTTTAGTGCTGCTGTCATTCTTTCGTTTATTTCATGTGGTTCAACTCCAACTGCTGAACCAAACTCCGCCGCTCCTAAAGCCGAAGAGCCGCCAGTCGTTGTTGAAATGACTGATCAAGAGAAAGAAAAGCCTGCCGGAGATGATTTTTCAAAGGGAAACGAGGCTTTGCTGACAAAGGCTGATTCAGCCCGCCAGAAGGCAATCAGTGCTGGTGCCGAAAAGTATTATCCTGATGTCCTTGCGGAAACAGACAAATACTACGATGAAGTAAAAGCTGACATCAAGGCAAATCCTTCTGCTGATCATTCTGCAAAAATCAAGGATGTCATCGAGCGATACAATGCGCTTGCAACTGCTTGTGCAGCAAAGGAAATGCAGGAAAAGGCAAATGAACTTGGCTTATCCGATGCCGATGCCGAAAAAGCCCTCAAAGATTTTGAGAATTCAAATAACGGCAAAGACATGAACGCCAACGCAAACAAAGCCCTCAGCGCATATTCGGCTCTTCTTATTCAGCACCTCGGCGCAATGGCAAAGACCGAGCGAAACGCAGCTCTTGAGGCAAAAAAGAAGGCTGACAGCGTAAAGGCTGGCGTTGCAAAAAAAACAGAGTATACGGCCGCAACTGAAACATTCAGAAAAGCTGATTCAAATCTCGTAACTAAAAATCTTGAGGGTGCATATAAAGGCTACCGTGATGCAAAGAATACATTCAACAGCCTTTACGAGACAATCGCCGAAAAACGAGCCGCAGCCGAAGCAGCAATTGAGCGCGCAAAGAAGCGTGTCGCTGAGGCCGAGAATTACACAATTGAAGCTGACTCAATCGCTCCTCTTCAGGGAGATGTTGCAGGTATTGAAAAAGAAGGTGCAGTTCTCCTCGAAGAAGATAATTTCGCAAATCCTGACGAAGCTGTGATTGATGTCGAGAACTCAGCCGAGGCAAAAACTGCCGCTAAAATCAACGATGCGGTTGATGCCGCCGCAAACGCACTTGAAGGAGATGCAAAATGAAAAAAGTTTTAGTAGTCGCTTCATTGTTCCTTGCATGCTCATTGGCTTTTTCTGCAAGCTACAAAAATAACACATATCAAAAACTTGCCGATGAATACACTCGCAAAGCTCAGCATGCCCTTGATGCTGGTGAATATGTCCTTGCCGAGGAATATGCTGCAAAAGCCGAAGAAAACGCACGGCTTTCCGAAGAATTCGTCAAAAAAATGCTCGCAAAATCAGATTGTGACGCCGTAATGAAACAGGCTGCAAAAAAACTTGATTATGCAAAGAGTGTCAATGCGGAGCGCAACTTCCCTATGGCATACTCTTCAGCTCAAAAATCTTATGCGAGCGCACAGGAATCTTACAACAACGAGGATTATGTTTCTGCATCAGCATTTGCAAAGCAGGTTCTTGAAGCCCTTGCCGACATCAAGGAAATCACTCCGCTTCCAGAATACTATGTAGTTCGTCCGTGGGCAGAGACAAAAGACTGCTACTGGAACATTTCAGGCCGTCCTTATGTCTACGACAATCCCCTTCTTTGGGAAAATCTCTATCAGGCAAATAAAAATAACATGCCAAAACCTAATGACCCGAACCTCATTCTTCCGGGCATGAAGATGAAAATCCCAAGCATCACAGGCGAATACCGAGAAGGCGTTTACAATCCTTCTAAAAAGTACGATCCATACACCGCGAATCGATAATGCCTCCGTGCATTATCTGTTCGTACGAGAAAATTCTGTTCACCTATGACAAACACGGCAAATCGCGTTGTATTTGCCGTTTGAATTTTCTCTCTTTGCTTTTTCACCGCATCCGTGCGGTGTTTTTTTTTATCCCCTAAATCCTTTATATACCGTGTATTTCATCAGTGCGGCCATCATCAGCGCGTGCGGATATTCTTCGCTTCCGATTTTGGCATAAACTTCATCTACCGGAATCTGCATAAAATCAACATATTCATCTTCATCAAGATTCTGACCGCCGATTTTCTGCAAATCTTCCGCCGCAACAAAATGCACCCTGTTTTTCATAAGTGCCGGATTCGGGTTCGCGCATCCAAGATAAGTGAGCTTTCCAGCCCTGTAGCCGGTCTCTTCTTCCATTTCGCGCCGTGCCGCAACCACTGGCTCTTCCCCAGGATTTATCACGCCGCCGGGAAATTCCGTGCTCAGCCCGTTGTGCGCATGCCGCCACTGCCTTACCATCAGGAATTTCCCGTCAGTCTCTGGAACCACGATAACCCAGTCCGGGGCATCCGTCACGACATAATGGCCTTCCTTTCCATCCGGCGAAACAGAAGTCGTCTCTTTCACCGTATAAACGACCGTCTTAAGAAGCTCTCGCTCCCCTTTGATTTTCCATTCGAGTTTATTGTCGCTCATCTTTGCCTGCCTTATAAAATTTGTTTGATTTTACCAATTTTTATTATACAATAAGAGTGAAGAATTTTAAGGGGGCGATATGGCAATCATTACAATTTCCAGACAACTTGCTTCGTATGGCGACGAAATCGGCTCCAAAGTAGCGGAAATCCTCGGCTACAAATTCTTCGGCAAAAAAGATATTGAAAAGCGGATTATCGCACTTGGCTTCCCTGAGTCAAAACTTTCCAAATTTGATGACCGCAAAATCGGCTTCCTGGCAGGACTCACCCGAAGCCGCGACGAATATCTCAATTATCTCATGACGGCAATTCTTGAGACAGCATCAGAAAATAACTGTGTCATAGTCGGCCGAGGCTCTTTCATCATCCTCAAGGATTTGGCCAATCATGTTTCCTGCCGTTTCATCGCGGACGAAAATGCACGCTGCGAACGGATTCAAGACGAGCTGAACATAAATCAAAAAGCCGCTTCAAAAAAAATCGCCGAAAGCGAGGCTCGTCAAAAAGGCTTCCACAAAGAATTCTTCAACTTCAACATCAACGATCCGGCGATGTTCGATTTGATTGCAAGCACTTCAAAAGTCAATCCTGAGTCAATTGCCCGCTCTGTCGTCGCCCTTACCAAAGAATATGTCACTCCTGAGCGCGAAGAGGCCGGACAGCGCAAAATCGATGAAATGCTTATTGGCCAGCGAATCGTTGACATTCTCACATTCATTTACAACCTGGAGATTAATTTCCTTCGTGCATCAATCGACGGCAAAATCATAACCCTGCACGGAATCGCTTCCACCCAAAAAGATGTCGATGCCGCCGTTACAATCGTTGAGGCAGAGCTTCCAAATTATCAGGTCAAGTCATCAATCAGCGTCGCCAGAGACTATAAGGCTTACTGACAATGAATCTTTCTTTCTTTTCGATTCTCAGCATAAATCCCGATTTCTCCATACTTTGCATATTTTCGCTTTTCATCCTGTTTTCCGGGCTTTCAGTTGGCTGTGCAATAAAAATTTTTCTTCCGGCCAAAAAATCTTCCGGCGCCCCACATGCTTTGCAAGCTCCCCGGTTTTCCCATGCCGCCCATGATTCTAAAACTGCCGGTCATTCCCGCGCTTCCCACGCATTTTCGGCGACATGTATTTTCCTTGCTTTAGCGGCAATCCTTTACACCGTGCTGATTTTCATGAGCCATGATTTGTTCCCTCTTCCGGAAATCCAAAAAAATGGCGAGCTGCAGGGCTTTCCCAAATCTTCCTACAACGCAATTTTTTGCATCATCTTTGCCTGGGGCATCCTTCTTGCTGTTTTCTGGAAAATTCTTATTCCGCTTTCAGCAATTCTCTACATTTCCTTTGCGATTTTCACGAACTGCCTCCTTTACAGAACTTTCGGGAATCAGCGGCAGAATATCCCCGTCAAAATCGAAGAAGATTCCTCTGAAATCAAAGTCACTGTGTACACGCTCCCGGACATTCTCATCGTTCCGGCAAAAAGAAACTGGTTCTTCGTTGATTTTGATTTCCATGAAAAAACTTCCACGCTGCCTGACAATCCAGAAGTGCCTGACAATCCAGAAGTGCCTGCCGAGCCAGATGCGCTTGGCAATCCGAATGTGCCCGATAAGCTTGGCATCCTCAGCAATCCTGTCGCAAATTTCTACCTGAACGAATTTCTTTTGTCCCGGCTCCCTCGGCAATTCGTTCTCCCGCCGCCAGCAGAACAGGCCTATCCGAGCCTTTATTCGCTCCGAATCACATTTTC
>ODAI011293247.1_pt1 | contig 10161 bp, 11 predicted proteins | sample 1539321 | NCBI WGS metagenome assembly ODAI01 (sample SAMN02144231, study PRJEB22623) | gut metagenome | biome: sheep rumen | host: Ovis aries | place: New Zealand | reverse complement strand
TTGATATATTTTAAATAAAAAAAGTGGGGTTGTGGAAGTTATTTAATCATAAACTTCTATACATCCACCTGTACAATTTTCTGCAGCCTGTTCATATATTTCAGTTTCTTCTACTTCTAATTCGTCTGTATTGTCGTCTCTATCAGAGCCTACAAGTGTAGCTTTGTCATCATCATCGAATGTAAATAATGATTCATCTAATTCAACACAGTGTCCGCACATTGTACAGTCGTCTCTTTCTAATATTATTTCTGCCATTTTAAATCACCTATTAATTGTATTAATTATAATATATTATTATATTATTTAAGTAATTATTTATATCTTTGTAACTATGAAGGTTAATTTAATATTAAATAAAACAAATGTAAATAAGTATGTAAACATAAAAGAAGCTATTGGAAATGCATTGATTTATCTTTTATTAGAATAAGGGATGTTTAATATGTTTTTTGTTGATTTTTGTAAAAAAAGAATTTTATGGAAGATATTATAAATGATAGAATATTTCCCCATTTTCTTCCGTCTTTTTGATTTTACCTTGTTGTACTAATGTGCTAAGTAATCCATCAATTACTGATGATGGGATTGGTATGGGACTTTTCTTTGAAACCATATCGGATATCTGTTTTGATGATAATTTACCTGCATCACCTAGCATTCCAAGAAGTGCATTTGGATCCATCATGAGTATTCCTCCAAGTTTATTTTCTATACTTATTAATATGTTTAGATTATATTTATATTTTTATGATATTTTTCAATCAGCATCCTCATCAAGGGTTTCCAATAGGAACGATACAGGTCTGAATCCATCATTACATGAAATCATCGCCGATTTTTTATTCTTCATCCAGCCATCATAGATATCCTCTCCACCACTACTTAATGCCAATACGAAAGGGCTCATGGTCTCCCATGCACTAACACATAAATTTTCAGGTCTTTCCCATCCATTGGCTATGAACACTTGATTTAATTCAACATCACATTCATGTTCAAGGGGATTTTCATATTCATCAATCAGATCATCATATCTAGCTTTTCTCATGACTGTAATTCTAACCTTTTTCATCTTATATTCATCCTATTTCATCGTTGTATTTAAATTTATATCTATTATTCATATAAATAATTTCTTTTAATAGTGAAATTTATACTAAAATATTTTAAATGAATAAATACATATAGTTAATTAAGTGTAAAAAATTCACATGTATAAATAAAGGTGAAAGTATGGATGAAAGACCATCAAAACAATTACTTAAAGCTATTAATAGAAAGTTTCCTAATTTAAAATTTACAGAAGAACAAGAAGAGTTACCATTACAGATATTGGATGAAATCTGTAAAGTGGATAAATACGCATTCCTTGATATATACAACAGATTTGTTACGGGAATTGATGATGAAGATTGTGAAGTATCACCGATTCTTGAAGATACATCAAAAGGTTTAACTTATGATTACGTATTTATTACAGAATTATACATTAAAGTAAATGGTAAACACATAACATTATACTACTACCTTACAAGAAAATCCACAAGAAACATGAAAAAATGGAAATAAATTATTTTTTTCATAGAATAAATAGAAGTATGGTATTTATTTAAACGAAAGATTATTAACTATTAAATATAGATATTATACTATAGACATAATTATATAGATTGGGAGGAATAAATTATGGCAAGTAGATTAGCAACATTTATAGTAGGGTTCTTTTTACCAGGTTTAGGATATTTATTCAGTAAAAATTATCTTTTTGCTATTGGAGTATTTTTAGTATGCATATTATTAGGTATGACACAAAATATAATCGGAATAATAGCTTCAAATTTACTTTGGATATATGCACTAATTGATGCAGATAGAAAAGTTCAACAAATAAACGCTATTGAATAAATAACAATTAACCTACCATTTTATTTTTTATTTTCTTTTTTTCATTAGTTTTCATACATTTAATCATAAATATCGATAAATTTTTAAAGTTATATCTGCTAAATAGTTGAATCAATTGGCGACTATTTTAAAAGATTTATAAAAAAAGGTTTTGGGGTTTAATTTAGACTTTTAGTCTTTTAAATCGTGTAAATGCCTGTTGTGCAAGACTTACTGCGTATTGAACAAACATTGGATTTTTAATGCTGTATGAAATTGTATCCGTACCATCCATTGTTGTCTTGTATTCTACATCATATTTATTAGCCAAGTCCACTATCCTGTCATAATAGAAATCAGTACTTACCTTAACGCAGTCATCTAACGGTTCAACGTAAACGAATACCATATCTCGTATTTTAAATAAGATCTTGTCGTCTTCAACCTCTTCAACGATATACTGGTTGAGTGCCCTGATTCTTTTCAGCACGTTCTGTAATGACTTTTGATGTGGATACTCTTCATCCTCTAATATGTCTTTAACTTTCATGTCTTTGTATGTAATGGTATCACCCTTAATAGTACTCTATTAATATATTGTATTTTTATTCTAAAATAGATTTTTAAGATTTATTAAACATCATCCATAAATAATAGTATACGTTGTCCGATAAATATTATTTTGATTAAGATGAATAATGTTTAGAAATAATTGTAAAATAATATAAACTATGCTATATTACATACTAATATTTATATAATATGATAAATAAATATATTTATATTGATTTGAATAAGTAAATCATTAAAATAATCAGAAAGGATAGTTGTAGATAAAACTAAAGGGAAAATCAATATGTTGATAATAAAAATAAAGAACACAAAAGCCAAAATTTATTCCTACTCAAACACTAAAAAATCAGATATAAGACTTTTTGGAACGTTTACAATTATTTCTAAGAACAATAAACCACAAATATTAAATGTAAAACTAAAAAAATCAAATAATAATGAAGTCATAACAAATGAAGAATTCCATGATCTACTTAAAGATAATAAGATATCCATTGTATATAAACATAAAGAATTCGAAGAATATCTAAAAAATCATAACATTGATTATTCATATACTAGATTATGCATAAACTGTTTGGAAATTGGCAATATCACTCCTCTGACAGAAAAAACGGCATATAAATATAATGATAATGAAATCTGTTATAATTGTGCAGAATTTGAGGTTGAATCATTACTATATGACTATTCCTATAATTCAAATGGAATAAGACCCTTTATCAAATATTTAAAGGATACAAAGGATTTATCGCTAGTTATTGATATGATACTCAATGGAATCAATCCGATTAAAAATCCCGAGTTTACATTATATGATAAAATAGAATCAAATGAAGAAGAATTTGCCAAGATTTCAATTGATGATGTGGCTATTCCAAAAGTATTCAAAGCAATACTTAAACGCAAAATAAAATACCTGTTACCAGTACAGATACTTGCACTCAATCAAGGATTGCTTTATAATGAAGATTTACTTGTGGTATCACAAACGGCATCCGGAAAGACATTGATAGCAGAACTTGCAGGAATAACCAAAGCGTTGAAAAACAAGAAATTCATATATCTATCACCATTAGTGGCACTAGCTAACCAGAAATATAGGTACTTCAAGGAGTCATATTCTTCATTAGGATTAAATGTTGTAATAAGAGTTGGAAAAAACAGGATAAATGCGGAAGATGAGCTTAAAATTATTGAAAAACCAGTTGATAATGCTGATATAATCGTAGCAACATATGAAGGATTGGATTATATCTTAAGAAGTGGAAAAAGAGATTCGTTAAATGATTTGGGTGTAGTTGTAATAGATGAAATACATATGTTGGATAATGCCGAAAGAGGAAGCAGATTAAACGGATTGATAAATAGGCTAATAACATTATACCCTCAGGCGCAGCTGATAGGATTATCAGCAACGATAAACAATCCTAAACAATTGGCCCGAAATTTCAATATGAAACTGGTCGAATATGAAAAAAGGCCTGTTTCATTGGAACGACATGTTATACCTGTAGACAATAACAATCAAAAACTACAAATCATTGCAGAATTATGTAAAAAGGAATTTGCCACAATCTCACCAATGGGTTATAAAGGACAAACAATAATTTTCACGGATTCACGTAGAAAAACTGAGGAAATTGCCATGGAATTAAATAAGAAAAACGTCACGGCTCTCAGTTATCATGCAGGTCTAAGCTATGCAAATAAGGTTGATATTGAACTGAAATATGCTAATCAGGAGATATCTACAGTAGTTACAACGGCTGCATTAGCAGCGGGTGTGGATTTTCCGGCTAGTCAGGTTATATTTGACAGTATGCGTATGGGCAGGGATTGGTTAACTGCTAATGAATTTCATCAAATGATGGGAAGAGCTGGAAGGCCTAGCTATCAGGAAAACGGTAAAGTATTCCTATTTTTTGAAGTTGGAAAATCATTCAGATATGTACTGGAGGAAGATGTCGCTTATGAATTGCTCGAATCATCTGTTGAGGATATACGGGTCAATTATACGATTGATGATACATATGAACAGGTACTTGCCGATATCTCATCATTAAATAGTGTAGATGCCAAAGTCTTGGAGAAAAGATACTATAAGATAGATACCGAAATATTATTTAGTCAAGTGATTGGAGTATTACTAAATAGAAATATGATTAGCTATGATTCAATGAGTGATACATATTCCATTACAGATTATGGCAGATGTGTAAGTAAATCATTCCTGAAAATACATGAAGCCGAATTAATTAAAGACAACCTCACACAAGATCCAATTGACGTGGCAATCTCTTTGGAAAAAATATCCAATGTATATCTCAGCAAGAGATTAATGAAACTATTTATGGAATATAACTCATTTATAAGTACAAGATTATTTGCCGATAGCAATAAAGAATTGATTCATAATCCATATATTATAAACACCCTTTCCAATAATGATAAAAAGAGGATATTGAATATACTGATGGACTTCAAGGGAGATTGTGATGATGTGTACTGTGATTGTCTTGAGATAAATATCTCCAAACATATTATAAAACGACGTATTTACTCGTTAAGTCCGAAGGAAATCAGCAAGGAATTTAAGACTAAATATTCCATCAATATATATAGTGGGGATATTTATAATTACTTGGATCAGGTCATCAGGTATTTAGAAGCAATTGAACGAATCAGTAATGTTTTTGGTATAACAAGTACTAAACATGAATCAAAAAGGCTGATTAAAAAAATTGAAGGTTGATAGTTTTAATTGTTTTTTCCATTTTTTATTTTTTACTTTTAGTAAATATTATATAATTTAACTTATAAAGTTTAATATGTACTTAATAAGAAATCTAATCAAAAAATAAATATTATTAAGCATTACTTGATAATGTAAGCTATAAATAAAGTTAATTTGATATATTGGATGTCAATTATCTTTTCTGAAAAAATCGATCAATGGTTAAAAGTAATTATGTATTGTTAATAATCCTCTTAGATATTGCTCTCGTGACAATATAAACAATATACATTATTTTTTTTGATTTATATACTCTTGTTAAGTACACTTCTTTTTAGTAATTATTATTAAAGTTCATCCATTTTTGTATTAATTTTTTAAATTTCATTTGAATAACTGTATATAAATCCATGTATTTCAATTATATGATTGAATGTTTTTCATTTTCATATAGAAGTATTACAAAAACCTCCTAAACCTTTAAAAAAGTATTAAATAGCTTTAAATAATATAATTTATAGATTATTAATAAAAGAATATATGTTAAGTAATACAATAAATTTTGAGGTTTAAATATGGATAATAAAACAGGAATATTACTAGTAGGACATGGAAGCAGACAGCCATATAATAAGGAAGTAGTATGCAAGTTAAGAGACAAATATCAAGAAGTGATGCCTGATTATCATATAGAAGCAGGATTCATGGAACTTGTAGAGCCAAACATACCAACGGCATTCAACACTCTCAAAAAAACAGGAGTGGAAAGAATCATAGTAAACCCTGTATTTTTGGCACATGGTATGCATACAAAGGTAGATATACCAACAATACTAAAACTAGAAGCTATGGAAGTAGAACACACACATTCACACTCACACTCACATTCTCATGATCATTCACATCACCACCACCATCACCACCATCATAGGGAAGCAAAATCAGAACCAGTAGATTTTGACGGAGAAATAATATACCTCGAACCATTAGGTGCAGATGATAAGATAGTTGAAATAGTAGAAAAAAGAATAAGTGACGAACTTGAAAAACTCCCTGATGCAAATACAGAAAATACTGGAATACTACTTGTAGGACATGGAAGCTCACTGCCATACAACAATCAGGTACTGGAAGAAGTAGCGGATAAATACAACAAGCAATCCGATTATGTAGTGGAATTAGGATTTATGAACATATCCCACCCATCAATACCTGAAGCATTCAATAAGATAAAAGAAAAAGATATGAAAACAGTAATAGCAGTACCTGTATTTCTAGCTCATGGAATACATACGATGCTTGACATACCTACAGCATTAGGCTTAAACCCTGATCCTATTGAAAATTATCCAAAACCAAACGTATCAACCGATGATATTGTAGAATTTGATGGCCAGATAATATTCACAGAACCAATAGGTGCTGATGATAAGGTTGTTGAAATAATAGATAAAAGAATAAGAGAACATTTATAACCTCTTATTTTTCCCTATTTTTTTTATTTATTGTTGTTTTTATTTTCTATTTTCTGTGGTAGGACTATTTTTAGTAAGATATTTCATAACAAACATAAATTTTTTTTATGTTTCTTATGTTTTTTATGTTTTTCATCTTTCACTTATTCATAAAATCTTCTTTACAGGATACATTAGAATAAATGTTATTATCAAATCGCTTATAGAGTAGAGGGATTATCATTTTATAAATATAAAACTCGATTTTTCGAATAAAATAACTTATAATATGTATTATTGAATTAAATGATGCTGATAGTAATATCAATCGAAGAGATATATAAATAATTATCAATTTGAATGAAAAGAAGGAATGATTATTTTTTGAAAAAAATGGAGAGGATAAGTTAGATTATATAATTGGTAAATGTGATTATCAACAAGATTACGGATATTATCATCGGTGCTATCCACATTTTCATGTCATATTCAAATAATTTAATTCCATCTAACGCCATAAATGGTATTAGATTGAATACTGCCATGTATGTATTGATATAAAATCCTATAAGCATTGCTAATTTTATTATTCCCGTTGTCATCATAGATTTTAGGATTATTAATGCTATCAGGAATATTACTGCAATAATTATATTTATTGCAGGTCCAATTAGGGCTATTTTTGCTTTTTCTTCATCAGTTGCTATTCTGTCGTATAATCCATATTTGAAGTATCCTGGAGTAATTACAAATATGTTTAAGAGCATTGTTATCAGTGCAAATATTAGCCCATATCCCCATATTTTATATTCGATGTGGTAGTGATATTTTCTTGCCAGGTATTTTTGTGAGTATATCTTTGCTATTAGTGAGATGCTAAAGATTATAATTGTTATGATAAGTATGTTTATTATGTCAGGGTTTGTCCATCCACTTTTTTGTGTCATGTTGATAGTAAATAGTATACTTATTACTATTATGGATATTAATAAATTTCTTATTTCCTCTTTGGTAAATTTTATCATCATTTTAGTTTATCCTAAAGTTATAGTATTATATCTCATCTTTATGATTTAAATATTTTTTTAATGCCAGTTTTTCTAATCAATTGATTTGACTATTGGTGGATGAATCTTCTTTGTAAATGTCTGGAATGATAGAAATAGATTTGTTTATAAAATTCAGGAAAAATTAATTCTGAATATATAACATAATAAAGAAAAAAGAATCGTAGTTGGATTTATTGCATTAATGGGGGGGTTAAAATGATTTAATAGTAGAGTATCCCATATGTAATCGAGGCAAACTCGAAGATTAATATAATTATGATAATACTCAAATTATAAACAATCACCAGCTCTTTTTATGTAATTACCTATTGGGATTAGATATTCTGTGGATGATTGCACTAGAAAGAATAAGTAATTTTGGTTAAAAATAGAGTGGAAATGCAAACATAATCTTTCATAGTAAATAGGGAATATGTATTTTAAAAAGTAGCATACACGCATCAACCATATCCATTCGGTAAACTTGCTTAAAAGCAGTAAATTAAATGTTAATGTCTTATTTTATAAAATTCAATAAGAATTACTCAGTAAAAAAGTATATAAAGAAAAAGAAATAAATATATTCTGAGTAAAGCAAATGAAAAAAAAATCACTAGCTACATCATTAATCTGAGATAAATAAGAGTAAATCTTAGAGTAATACTGGAATTAAAGAAATTACTATACTGAATAAGGTGATAGTATAAGAAAATAGATAAAATATTAATATCTAAAATATGAGGATGGTTAAACGACGGTGATGATTATAATATGTCAACAGAACTTTCTGGGGAAACTCCTGAAATCTATTAAGTAATTAACCTGATTTAATTATGAAAAATTAATAAATAATGAATAATATGGGTTATAGGGTAATAATTGTTTAAGGGCTTCAAGGAATGTTGGAAAGAGATTGGGATCTCCTTCCATGTATTTATTGGAGGTTATAATATTAATATTATAGTTAATATTAATTATTTTAGCATTACTATCAATGTTACGATACTATTGACGGTAGTATTTGTAACTGCGATGGTACTTGCTTTAATATTAATAAGGAAAAGGAATATTAAATTTCCTTAATAAGGAAAAGGAATATTTACTTTCCTTTCTATTTTATTTTTTTGTGACATCTAATATTTATACTTTCTTGAAGGATATTATTTATTTTTTTTTAAAATTTTGTTTTTTTTTTATTAATCCAATGGTTTATCTCTTTTTTTTTAAATATAATAAGTAAGGGTGTACTTTCTTGTTAAATTACAGAAGGAAGCTCCGGATAAAAAAATAATAATTCATCAGATTAATGTAGGCATAGTTAAATAAATGATGTATATTATAAAAAGTAGCATCAGCATTCTCTTCTTAACACTACCCTTTTTTTCATCCTTCATTAATTTGGATTATAATTTGGATTATAGTAATGCTGATGAAAACTTGAAGATTAATCTGATTCTGCCTTAATCAAATCTTAAATACTCACCAACTCTTTCTATGTAAATACATATTGGGATTTAGATATTCTGTGAATGATTGTCATTAAAAAGAATAAGTTGATATAGTTAAAAATGGGGGAAGGAGTAATAACCCTCTTAAATCTTTAAATAATTGTTAGATAGAGGATAAATAGGATAATAAGCAGCAGACAGCATGTCCATGTATTACAAATATCTTTTTTATTTTCTCTATTCTTATTTGGATTATAATCAGTATAATGAAAATAACTCGAATCATATCAGGGATCTATTTCACTTTCCAATATATTTTGTACCGCAACCGGATCATAACAATCCTCAATATCCAGTATTCCATTATATACATCCCAGGCTTCATCTTCATCATGACTGTCAACTGAAAACTTAATCACTTCCGTTTTTTGGTTAGATAGATGTGTTATTTCATCCAGCAAAATATGTTGTATCCTGTATTATTTCCATGCATTTTACTTTAATGTAATTACTACTACTTTTAATGGTGGATTTTAATGTATTTTCCACACTTTTAGCTGATTGTTCAATCACTTCACTGTTTTTAAAGATACTGGCTATCTTTTTACTATCTGCTATGAATCCCATTTTAATCACCTTTCACACATGTTTTTACCCTATGAAATTGAATAAATATCCTAATTTAGATACTCACTCTATAAAAAGATGGGGATGTATTTATATAAACCAGATACTACATATATAAACAATAAAACACTTGGAATAAATGGTACTCCAATTGAATAAAAGAGAAACCATGAACCTGGTACTCTTATATCATGTTTTGTATGTTTATTAACTTTATCCAAGAATAAAACCGGAATTATACTTACCATATATAAACCTAATACAACAACTGTCATTAAACCATCATGTATAGAATAATATGTTGAACCTAACAAAAATCCTAAAAATAATCCTGCTGGCATTATAAACATTAAATAAACTGTTATAACATAATAATTATCATTATA
>ODAI014734042.1_pt1 | contig 10162 bp, 13 predicted proteins | sample 1539321 | NCBI WGS metagenome assembly ODAI01 (sample SAMN02144231, study PRJEB22623) | gut metagenome | biome: sheep rumen | host: Ovis aries | place: New Zealand | reverse complement strand
CGCTTATTGATAACCCGAATTTCTACGCGCTCGACGAGGCGCTCGCTCTTCCCGAAATCGAAATGGCGGCGCTTACCCTCTTGATGGAAAAATAAACCCGACGAAATACCGATATTGCAATTGATTTAAAGTAAACTTTTTTCGGCAATCGCATTATAAAAAATAATCCCGACGAAATACCGATATTGCAATCGCTTTAAACTAAACTCTTTTCGGCAATCGCGCGAAAAAACAGTTCCGCCGACAACCTCGATTTTTTTCAATCGCTTGAAACTAAACTTCTTTAGGCGGGAGTTCGCGCTCGGACGTTTCGCGGCTTTTACGATTAAACGGTTATCCTCTTTCGGTAAACGGCATAGACTATTACCGAAAGGGGATATTTATGTTTTATAAGCAAAACGCCTTATTGAAAGATCCGAAATCCGACGCCTTGACGATGACCTCGGCTAAGGGCGTGGCAAAATTTATCGACGACGGGGACAAGCGCCTTGAAATTTCGCTCGCGAACGTAACGATAAACGATTTAACTTTGAAATACTCCGCGAAGGACTTTTCAATATCGTTTAAATTGACGGACAAAACCGAAAGATTTAATCTTCCCGCTGCCGCGCCTTACGGTGGCGGAGTGCTTATCATTGACGAAAACACGGCGACGCCCGTTCTTTACGGAGCGTTTTCCGCCGACGCGCCGAACGCAAAAGAAATGACTGACAATTCTTTTTCCGAACGGTACGACGACGAATTAATTGCCGAAGAAAATTATTACGAATACGAAAACGCAACCGCGATGGAGAGCGATAATCGAACTATACACCGGCTTTCAGAGTCGACCGTCGACTTTAAAGCGAGCGGCGGCGAAAACTTATACGCGGCGGATTTAAACGACGCGAGTGCTAAATCCGACGATTCCGAAGATCTCCGACCTTACTATAAACGCGTAGAAAAAGAACTCAAAAAATTATTCGACGAAAACCAAAAGGAGAAAGATCTCGAACGCATAGTCGGCGGCAGCAAGTGGGTAAGGGTAAACTACGGCGAAGGAAAACACTACGCAGTCGGAATAATTTACGACGGCTCTTCTCCGCTTTGGATATGTTACGGAGTTCCCGGCTCGTTCGGAAAGCGCCCGCAAGAAATAAAGAACTACTGTTCGTTTATACCGCTTTCGGTTTTTGAAACGAAAAAATCGGGGTATTGGGTAAGTTATCAAAGCGCTTTAAGCGGCGAAGCACTCGAAATATAGCGCGCATAGCCGATAAATCAATATCCGAAAAAAGCGGCGACAGCACTTGACTTTTGTCGCGGTAAATGCTAAAATTGCGATATGGTCAAACTGTGGTTAAAAGTTATGAAGGACGATAAGATCGTCAAACAATTCGTATACGAGAGCGACGAAAAATTCACTTATTCCAAATTTGCGGAGTATATTTCGGAAGGTTGCTATGCCCTCGACGAGGCTACGCCGCTTATTTTAAGGCATCACATAATGAATTTTGCGAAATTCAACGGCGTTCGGTTTTTGCCGAGCGATTTTGTCGAAAACGTGGACTTCGACCGCCTGCAAGTAGATAATTTAGACTTGTAAGCGAGCATAAAATTTGTTTGGATTAAGATTCGAGTGCAGTAATACTTTACCGTATTTCAAACGAGAAATCTCAAATATAATCGGATTTTGGCAAAGATGACGAAGTTGTACTAAACGTACTACGAGGAAGATGAGCCGAAAAGAACGCAAAATATGCCGTCAGAAGCGGGTTCCTATTATTCTCGGCTGGTATAAGTCGTAAAATGAATAAAATCTCCGCATATGATACAAAATATAAGCGGAGGTAACAATATGAAAACTATCGGTATCATAGCCTACGTCATAGCGATAATAGGCGCGTTGAACTGGCTACTCGTCGGACTTTTCTCGTTCGATTTGGTAGCGTTTGCTTTCGGAACCGGCTCGGTGCTTACGAGAGTGATTTATTCGCTCGTCGGCGTCGCGGGAGTATGGATGATATTCCACCTGCTTGTTTACAAGCCTTTCGTAAAAATGGCTCACTAAAAGCAACGAAAAAGCCGTCGCATAATTTGCGGCGGCTTTTAATCTGTCAAAATCATAGAACTAAGCGATTAGATTTACAAACGTTCTATTGTCTTTCCAAAATATCGAGTACAGACTTAAAATAGTCGGGTAACGGTGCGGTAAATTCCATTTCCTCGCCTGTCGACGGGTGCTTTAGTATCAGTTTTTCCGCATGCAGTAATTGTCCGTTTAAACCGAACGCGTTCTTCCCCGTGCCGTATACTTTGTCGCCCACGATCGGATGCCCCATATATCTTGCGTGTACGCGTATCTGATGCGTTCTGCCCGTTTCAAGTTCAAAACGGCAAAGCGTGTAGCCTTTATACCGCTTTATTACTTTATAATGCGTAACCGCTTTTCTGCCGCTTGTTTTAACCGCCATCATCGTGCGGTTTTTTTCACTTCTGCCGATAAACGTGTCTATAGTGCCGTTATCTGCGGTCAAACGCCCTTCGAGCAACGCTATATATATCCTTCGGCAGGTCTTTGATTTTATCTGCTCGGCAAGCGAAACGTGCGCTTTGTCGTTTTTCGCAACGACCAACAGTCCGGAAGTGTCTTTGTCTATCCTATGCACTATCCCCGGGCGTATCACGCCGTTTATTCCGCTAAGCGCGTCGAGATGATACAAGAGCGCGTTTACGAGCGTAGCGCCCTTCACCCCGTTCCCCGCATGCACCGTAAGGCCTTGCGGCTTATTGATAACGGCGAGGTCTTTATCCTGATAAACTATATCGAGAGGTATGTCTACCGGCTCTAAGTCGAGAGGCTTAGGCTCGTCGTAAAAAACGGTTATCTCATCGCCGACCTTTAAAATTTTACCCGCTTTTTCGGCTTTTCCGTTTACGGTTACTTTGCCGACTTCTATAAGCGTTTTTATATGCGAACGGGTTTTACCCGTCTTTTCCGCCAAAAACACGTCGAGGCGTTCGCCGCCCGACGCGATAAACGCCTCGCTACTCATCGTCGTTTTCCGCCGCCGCGGACGTTTTTTTGCGCCTTAATATCGCCTCGTCGTCGATAAAAAGGAGATACGCTACGAGCATTATCGAGCCTATGACGAGCGCCATGTCCGCAACGTTGAATATGTACGGGAAAAAATCCTTGTTCTTGCCTATGGGTATTATGACGTGAATAAAATCGCGGACGTAAACGGTGGTAAGTCTGTCGATAAAATTGCCTATCGCGCCCGACGTTATCAGCGCCAGCGTAACGTTAAGCCAAGGTTTACGTTTCTTTTTGGAAAAAATCAGATATGCCGCGATGCCGCCTAAAATCACGACGGTAGCGATTATAAACGCTATCTGCCGAAACTCCACTCCGCCGAACAGCCCCATGGCGCCGTTGCGGTTTTCCGAATAGGTTATTTCGATGAAATCTTCTATTATCCAAAACATATGTTTTGAGCCGCTGACGCTGCCGGCAACGCCCGAATACGCCGCGACCGCTATTTTGGTAATCTGATCCAAAATCAGCGAGACTATGAATATCACTATATACCACATATCACACCTATTCGCCTATGCCTAAGTCCTTCAAAACCGACGCAAGGTCTTGGTTTTTGTCCGGATTTAAAATTTCGTCCATAGAAAAACCGTCGTCGCCGTCGCCGATAAATATATCGTCCGACCTCACGAGATTTTCGTCGTTTCCGACGAGCCGACGCATTTCGTCGGTCTTTTCGCCGACGCTAAGCGCAAAGTATTCGCCCCTGCCGCTTATTACGTCGTCTATTTTCAGTGCCAGAGCGTTGAGCCGCTCGATTTTTTCGCTGTCGGCGGTTTTCCCTGCGAACACTTTATCCCACGCCAACTTGAACAGTCTGAGTCTGTCCGCTTCGGAATTGAAGAGTTTCTCCGCGGCGGATATTATCTCGTCGGCGCGTTCTTTCGCGCGTTTTTCAGCCTCCGCGAGGTCTTTTTCGCGGTTTTTATATTCCTCTATAATGCTTTTTAAACGCTCGTTTTCTTCCCTTAAACGCTTATTTTCGTCAATCAAACTTCTTTTCTCCTGACTTTATCGAGCAGTTCGGTCTTTAACGCGTAAAGCCCGTCGGACAAATCGACTTTATATATATGCGGTTGATCTATGCGCTTGTACTCTTCCCAAAAACTCTCCATTTCGGATTTTGCGTATTTCGCAATCTCTTTAAGCGGCGGGAATTTATAGCAAAGTTCGCCGCCGGACACTACTTTTATCGGAAGTTCGCGCACCGTATAATCGCTGAAAGTTATCTTTTTCCAACGCTCGATCGGGTGATAGATCGTAAGGGGTTTACCGAAGTCTATATCCTCGCCGCGCAGCGCGATAAGGTCTGCCTCGGCTTTACCCGTTTTATTGTCGTAAATTCTATAGATAGTCTTAAATCCCGGGTTAGTTATCTTCGCGGAGTTGTCGGAAACTTTGATTTTCGGTGTTATAGCCCCGTTTTCTTCTATTCCGGCAAGTTTATACACTCCGCCGAGCGCAGGCATTTCGGCACTCGTTATCATCTTAGTGCCTATGCCCCAACTGTTAATCTTCGCGCCTTGCTGTTTCAAACTCGTAATAGAGTGTTCGTCGAGGTCTCCCGACGCGCAGATTATCGCGTCGGCGTAACCCGCGGCGTCGAGCATCTTCCGCGCCTCTTTCGTAAGATACGCCAAATCCCCGGAGTCTATCCTTATACCTAAGGGTCTATGCCCTTTCTTCACTTCCTCGTCGAAAACCTTTATCGCGTTCGGAACGCCGCTTCTTAAAGTGTCGTATGTGTCCACCAAAAGCAAAATCGCGTTCGGGTAAACCTCGGCGTAAGCCTTAAACGCCTCGTATTCGCTCGGAAAGTTCATTACCCAACTGTGCGCGTGTGTACCTGAAACGGGAATATCGAACATCGTTCCCGCCAAGACGTTTGACGTGGAGTTGCACCCGCCTATAATCGAGGCTCTTGCGCCGTAAATGCCGGCGTCCGGACCTTGAGCGCGCCGAAGTCCGAATTCCATCACGTTGTCGCCCGCGGCGGCGTGGCAGACTTTTGCGGCCTTACTCGCTATAAGCGTCTGATGGTTTATAATGTTCAAGATGGCGGTTTCGATTAGTTGCGCCTGCATTATGGGCGCTTTTACCGTGAGAATCGGCTCGCCGGGGAACACCATCGTTCCCTCCGGCACGGAGTATATATCTCCCGTGAACTTGAAGTTTTTAAGATAGTCTAAAAAACCGTCGTCGAAGATTTTCAAGCCGCGAAGATACGCTATCTCTTCCTCTCCGAAATCGAGATTTAAGACGTAGTCTATCGCCTGTTCAAGTCCCGCGGCAAGCGAGTAGGTTATCAATTCGTTCTGTCGGAAAAATACGTCGAACACCGCGACTTCGTCTTTCTTGCCCTGCAAGAAATATCCGTTCATCATGGTCAGTTCGTAAAGATCCGTCAAAAGCGTTAAATTTCTTTTTTTCATATCTCGTTTTAATTCCCTTCGCTCGGATTATCCTTTTCCTTGAGTTGCTCCGAATAGGATTTAAACGGCTTATAGCCCGCCTTTTCATCCGTGCGCTCTATTAAAAGTTGTTTAGACTTCAAAAGCATAAGCCCTATTACCACAAGCGCCAAAACCGCAATCGCTATAACGACTATGCCGTACCACTTGACGGACCCCGCGAGCAAAAGCACTAAGCCTACGTCCAGACAAATTCCGCCTACCGCAAATTCATAGCCGCCTTTGGTAATCAAAGCGTATACCAAGAGTACCGCGCCCACGCCGAGCGAGAGGACGGTAAACATAAATTTAAACGGATTTACGTCGAACACCTTCGCGTCCGCCAAGAAAAATCCGATAAGCGCAAACACTATCAATGCGGCGGTTACGACTGCCGCACCGACTATGAGCCTTCTGTTTTTTTCGTTTTTATTCATTTTTTGCCTCCGTCTTTTTAAAAATTATTCCGTCTTTTTTTAAAAGAACTATAAGTATCGCTATTCCCGCTATTACGAGCAATGCGGAAACTATTACCATCGCCTTTACGTCGAGCCCGAAAAGCGGAAGGTTATACTGCGATTCTCTGAAGTTTTCGAGTATTCCCCTTATAAGCCCGTAAGAAATGAAGTAATACGCCACAGAATAGCCGTTAGTCGCGCCCTTTCGCCTCATTAAAAAGGAGTAAAGGCAGATAAACGCGATTATATTTAAAAACGCTTCGTAGAAAAACAAGGCTTGGTGCCAGACTATCGTTCCCGTGGTATCTATCTCGACGCCGACGGGGAAAAACCGCAAACTCTCGTTTTCTATTACCTGCCCGTATACTTCTTGGTTGAAGAAATTCCCGAGTCGGCCTATCGCCTGACCGAGCGGGAGCATCGTCGCGCCGAAGTCGAACACCTTAATTATGCTTATCTTGCGTATTTTGCATACTATGAATATGCCGAGCGCGCCGCCGGCTACGCCGCCGTATATCGCAAGCCCGCCGTTACGGATATTGACGACGTCTTTAAAAGAGTGAAAACTCTTTATATCGAACAGGACGTACCAAAGCCGAGCGCCGATAATCGCAAGCGGTACGATGCCTATCATCAAGTCGAGAATAAGATCGGGGTTTTCGCCTCGACGCTTAAACAGCGGCACGGCAAGCGCCGCGCAGGCGATCATGCCGCTGACTATCGCTATCGCGTAAAAATAGATGCTGAAACCGAAAACAGTTAAGTGGTTGGTATAACTGTTTCCGAACAAAACGAAATGATCGGTCAATAATCCGTTCATAATTTAGCCTCTCAGATATTTTTTAAGGTCGTCTGCCCTATCAGTCTTTTCCCACGGAAATTCGCTCCTGCCGAAATGCCCGTACGCGGCGGTCTTTTTATATATCGGGCGCAAAAGCCCTAAAGTTTCTATTATCGAATACGGTCGCAGATCGAATTCCTTTTCGACTATCGCGGCTATCTCTTCATCGGGGAGTTTACCCGTTCCCTTGGTGGAAACGAGCAAAGAGACCGGCTTTGCCACGCCTATCGCGTAAGCAACTTGCAGTTCGCACTCGTCCGCAAGTCCCGCCGCTACGACGTTTTTACAAATATATCTCGCCATATACGCCGCGCTTCTGTCTACCTTGGTCGGGTCTTTACCCGAAAACGCTCCGCCGCCGTGCGGACACGCTCCGCCATAGGTGTCTACGATTATTTTTCTGCCCGTAAGCCCGCTGTCGCCGTGCGGACCGCCGATAATAAACCTACCGGTCGGGTTTATGTGATATTTGGTGTTTTCGTCTAAGAGTTCTTTCGGCAGGCTCGCCTCGATAACGTACTTTTTTACGTCCGCGCGAAGGCGGTCAATGTCTACGTCCTCGCTATGCTGAGTGGATACGACGACCGTATCTATACGCTTTACTTTCCTGCCGTCGTACTCGACGGTTACCTGCGCTTTGCCGTCCGGGCGCAGGTAATCGAGCAAACCGCTTTTCCTTACGTCCGCAAGCCTTTTCGTGAGTTTATGTGCCAAAGACAGCGCGAGCGGCATATATTCTTCGGTTTCGTTTATCGCATATCCGAACATCATGCCTTGATCCCCCGCGCCTACGGTGTCGGCAAGTTCGCCGCTTATCCTATGCTCGACGGAATTATCCACGCCGAGCGCAATGTCTTTACTCTGTTCGTGAATTGCCGTAAGCACCGCGCAGGTATCGCCGTCAAAACCGTATTTCGCACGGTCGTAGCCTATCTCTTTCACGGTATTTCTGACGATCGCCTGTATATCCACGCTGCAGTCCGACGTTATCTCGCCCATAACCAGCACCAGCCCGGTCGTCGCCGAACACTCGCACGCAACGCGCGCGTGTTTGTCTTTTGCCAAAATCGCGTCCAAAACGGCGTCGGATATCTGATCGCAAATCTTATCGGGATGCCCTTCGGTAACGCTTTCGCTTGTAAAAAATCTTCTCATATTTATCCTATTATGCACTATATAGTATATTACATTATAAACTCAATAAAAATAATTGTCAATTATAATTCGGCGTGGTATAATAATATTTATGAAAAACGGTTGCTCGCTTTGCCCCGTAAAATGCGGCGTTGACAGAAAATCTTCGCTCGGCTATTGCGGCGCCGGCGAAAATATCAAGATAGCGAAATACTATCTGCATAAATACGAAGAGCCGATAATCTGCGGCTATAACGGTTCCGGCACGATATTCTTCGTCGGCTGCTCTTTAAAGTGCGCGTTTTGCCAAAACTACGCGCTTTCGAGAAACGAAACGGGAAAAGAAATATCCCCCGAAGATTTGGCGGAGATTTTCGCGGACTTACAGCGACAAGGCGCGGCGAACATCAATTTGGTTACGCCTACGCAGTTCGTGCCTAAAATCGTAAAGGCGTTTGAAATCTACAGACCGAAAATTCCCGTAGTTTACAACACCTCTTCTTACGAAAATATCGAAACACTCAAGTTAATCGACTTATACGCGGACATTTATCTTCCCGACCTTAAATTTTTCTATCCCGAAACGTCTAAGAGGTACACAGGGAAAAACGATTATTTTTCGGTCGCGAGCGCGGCTGTAAAGTTTATGATGAACAGCAAAAAACGTGTTATCGGCAGCGACGGGCAGTTAAAACAGGGCGTAATATTGAGGCATATGGTCATGCCGCTCGGAATAAACGACACGCGTGAAATATTGAAATGGTTTGCCGAAAATAATAAAAACGGGGCGTACTTTTCGCTTATGTCGCAGTACACGCCGTACGGCGAATACGAGAAGTTTCCGGAACTGAAACGGCGGATAACAAAACGGGAATATGACCGAGCATACGAAGAAATGCTGAGACTCGGCATTACGGATTATTTTTTGCAAGAACTGAAATCCGCGAGCGAAAGTTTTATTCCGAAGTGGGATTATTGATTTAAAGTCACAAAACGATATAAAGAGCGGGCGGAAAATTTCCGCCCGCCTTTATTATATCCGTATTTTATTCGCCGAAAGCGGTCTCGATATACAGTAAAGTATCTTCCGCCTCGGCGAGGAGTTCTTCTTCCTCTTCGCTGTTTCCCTCGGTAGTCGCTATATACTCCCTCAGTCGCTCGGCGATTTTTTCCAATTCCGCCTTGCTCAGTTCTTCCAAATCACTCTCTAATATTTCGCGTATATCCATAATAATCGACTTATAGCCAACTTTCTAACGTTTTAGAACAGTCAAAACCGCTCCACGGCTTGTCCTCTTTCGGCGGCTCTATCTTAAAGCATAACCGCTCTTTTGATACCGGGTGCGAAAACGAAAGCGACGTCGCCCAAAGCGCAAGTTTGCCCTTTACCGCACGCTCTCCGCCGTAACGCATATCGCCGTATACCGGCGCGCCGACGTTCGCCATCTGTACCCTTATTTGATGACTTCTGCCCGTATGCAGTTTTATCGCCGTAAGGCTTAGCCCCGACTTTTCTTCCAAAACCTTATATTCGAGTTCGGCGAACTTCGCCCCCTCTACCGTCTGCGGCGTAACGTAGACCATGTTGTTTATCGGGTTCTTCTTTAAATAGTTGGTAAGCGTAGCGGACTTTTCTTTCAATTCTCCGCTTAATACAGCCGAATAAATCTTCTCGAAGTCTCCCGTTTTCATCTGTTCGGAGAGTCTTGCCGCCGCCTTGCTGCTCTTGGCGTATACCATTACTCCGCCCGTCGGACGGTCTAACCTATGCACCAGCCCGACGTATACGTTGCCCGACTTGCCTTCTTTTTCCTTTATATATTCTTTTATCACCGTAAGCAGGTCTTTATCCTTACTCTCGTCCTCGCAACTCGGAACGTTTTGCGGCTTTAATACCACTATTATATGATTGTCCTCGTATAAGACGATAAGGTCTTTTTTTGTCATTTCAGTCATTTATAAAAATTCCTCCCGCGCCGCAAGGCAGGTTTATTCCCTCTTCCGTAGGAAGTCCCACTTCGTAAGCCTCTATTCTGCCGTTTACGCCTTTAAGCGTAAGTTTCAAAATGTTTTCAAGCACGGACGGTTGAAGTCCCGTCGTGTAACTGTTTATCAAAAAGAACAGCGGATCTTCCGACAATACTTCGCGGCACAGTTCTACGAACGTAAAGAGATCGGTTTCGATTTTCCACATCTCGCCGTT
>ODAI013721528.1_pt1 | contig 10162 bp, 6 predicted proteins | sample 1539321 | NCBI WGS metagenome assembly ODAI01 (sample SAMN02144231, study PRJEB22623) | gut metagenome | biome: sheep rumen | host: Ovis aries | place: New Zealand | reverse complement strand
GGGCGTGGACGGAAGGAGGAGGTGTGGACAGATTTGTGATGGCCGTTTTGTAATCTCGCCCTTTTTCCATACCTTTGCACGTGCATCAAGAGTGCCCCCTGAGGGCCACCAACCGAGCAGCCAGAAGCCACGGTGGTAAAGCGATGCGGATTGTTCAACATCAAAAAAAGTCTGTACCATGAAAAAGTACAATTTCTTCAAGACAGACGGCAAAATGCCATCTCAGGAGCAACTGCTCTACACCCAACTGTTCTACCGGAACGCCCCGGAAATCTATGCCCACTTCGATGAGTGGAAAGACAATGACCGGTTCTATTTCATTCCCCTCTATCTCCAGATGACCTACAGCTGCGGGTGGGTGGCTGAGGTGGCTCCGGATCCCGTGTGGCTTGGCTCCTTCGTGCGCTGCACCCTGGAACATCCCGACCTCTTCCAGTACCAGTGCCCCAGTTGCGGCAAGACAGTGCTCCCTTATCGCTACGCCGGTTCCCCACTCAGTGGCCGCATCATTCTGGGTTATTCCGAATTTCGCGGAGCGTGGCTGGGCGCGAAAAGACGCTTGGGGCGCCGATCGCCGCGCTCCGTGAGGCAATTTTGCCTCGCAGCGCGCGGGAAAACGCCAGGCAGGGCATTCGAAACCATTTTCTCGCGCTCCGTGAATTTCGGGTTGCGGGAATTCGTACGGGTGAAGGGACTCGAACCCTTACGCCTTTCGGCACCAGATCCTAAGTCTGGCTTGGCTACCAATTACAACACACCCGCTGATTGTTGCGCAAAGATACGAAAAAACTAGAGAATGCAGCCCGTCGCCGCCGAAGATTGAAAATCTTAGGATTAATGCATAAAAATTGGGACTTTTTACGCCATTTGCTAAATAATCACAATTATCCGCCAAATAAAGATTGAAACATCCGATTCATTTGTTAAATTTGCCTAAAATCTTCATAATTAAAACACAATAGGTTTCGGATTACGCCACTATTTATGCACTTTTAAGCCCTGATTCCTATACTTTTTGCATAATTTATCCTAATCATCCAGACTTAACTATCAAAAGTACTGCCGCTTGAGAGTCCACGGACTCCCGTCCACCTTTTACCCGTTTTATTCACTTCATCAATGAAAGATTTATGTCACACAGCCTGAAAAAACTTTTCCTCCTGACAATCCTCGCTCTGCTGGCGGCGGCTGCGCCCGCCACGGCGCAAAGCGCCGCACAGCAAGGCAACACCGTCAGGGGAAAGATCTCCGACAGAAACGGAGAGCCCCTTCCCGGCGTCTATGTCACCGTGAAGGGAGACTCCTACAACGGAGTCATGTCCGATGCAGACGGCAACTACGCCATCGTCGTACGCAGCGCAGATGCCATACTCGAATTCTCCTTCCTGGGAATGCGTACGGTCCAGGAAGCCATCGCCGGCAGAAGCCGCCTCGACGTGACGCTCACCGAAGACTACACGCAGCTCGACCAGAGCGTCATCATCGGTTACGGCGCCGTCAAGAAAAAAGACATCGCCGGATCGATCCAGAACATCACCTCTTCTGAACTCCAGAAAGTCAACACGCCCGACTTCGAACGCGCGATCCAGGGACGCATCTCCGGCGTACAGATCACCTCATCGTCGGGCATCCCGGGCAGTTCGTTCTCGATCCTGGTGCGCGGTCGCGGTTCCATCAGTGCAGATACGGAGCCGCTGTACATCATTGACGGCGTACAGATGGTCAACGGATCCAGGGCGACCGGCGTACTGACGAGCGCCAACGCCATGGGCGGCCTCAATCCCGACGACATCGAGTCGGTGACCGTGCTCAAGGACGGTGCATCGGCCTCCATCTACGGCGCCCAAGCGGCCAATGGCGTGGTAATCATCACCACCAAGCGCGGCCAGGACGGACGGACCCGCGTTTCCTTCAAAGCCCGGGCCGGCGTCCAGCAGCTCGCCCGCCGGGTGGATGTCATGAACGCCCGGCAGTGGGCCTCCTTCGTGCTGGACGAATACAAGAACTACGACGCCGTGTACGGCACCACCTACGAGCAGGAATACCGCAAGCTCTTCGCCAGCTTCGGCTGGGGCGAGGACGGGCTCGACGCGCCCAATACCGACTGGTATGACGAGATCTTCCGCCGGGCTGTCGTCCAGAACTACGAACTCGACCTCTCGGGCGGTACTTCGAAGACCCGCTTCTACGTCTCGGCCAACTATTCCGATACGGACGGTATCATCAAGTATACCGGCGCCCGGCGGGCCGGCGCCAGGATCAACCTGTCGCACGACATCACTTCCTGGCTGACGCTCAATTCCAACAACAACTTCAGCCAGAACAAATACGACCAGGCCAGCACCACGGCGGCGGCCAACCCGTCCCGTACGGCCATGTTCCTGCTCCCGGGCGTATCCCCCCGTGACAAGGACGGCAACTACCTGATGGACCTCCCCTACGGCTACTATCAGTACAACGTCCCGCAGCAGCTCATGCTGAACGAATACACCGGAAAGATCACCACGCTCCTGTCGTCCAACGACCTTACTTTCAAGATCCTGCCCGGTCTTGAATTCAAGAGCAGCTACAACTTCCAGTTCTCGTTCACCAACGAGCACCAGTACAGCGACCCGCGGACGCGGCAGGGCTACCGCTACGGCGGCGTGGTGACGGCCTATGCCTACGACACCTATAATTTCCAGACAGAACAGGTCCTCACCTATAATAAGGAATTCGGCCGCGACGTGCTCAATGCGGTCGCAGGTTTCTCCTACAACGACTACCAGCGGCACAACATCGGGGCAAGCGCACAGGGCGTCTCGAATCCCGACCTCAAGCTCCTGAGCAGCGCCTCCACGCCGCAGACCACCAGCGAATCTTTCGTCCAGTGGAAGATGGCCGGTTTCTTCGCCCGTGTCGGCTATACCATCAACAACAAGTACATCTTCTCGGGCACCGTGCGCTATGACGGCTCCTCCCGCTTCGGAGAAAACAACAAATGGGGTCTGTTCCCCTCCGTTTCCGCAGCCTGGCGCTTGAAACAGGAACCGTTCCTGAAGGATGTCAACTGGCTGAGCGACCTCAAGCTCAGGGCCAGCTACGGTGTTACGGGCAATGCCAGCATCGGCAACTATGTCTCCAACCGGCTCTACTCCGGCGGTTACGCCTACAACGGCGAAGCGGGCATCATGGCCAGTTCGATCGGCAACCCGAAGCTCTCCTGGGAAAAACGGCATTCCAAGAACGTCGGCATCACGGCAGGTTTCTTCGGCGACCGGATCGGCATCGACCTCGACCTCTACCGCGATGATACCAAGGATCTGCTCTATTACCGCACCATCCCCTCGACGACCGGTTTCTCCAGCATCCCCTCCAACATGGGCGGCGTCCGCAACGAAGGTGTGGACCTGCAGATCAACACGGTGAATTTCGATACGGCCAACTTCCGCTGGGAGACGGCTTTCAACTTCTCGTTCACCAAGAACTACATCACCGAGCTGCAGGACGGTCTCGACGAGATCGGCAGCTACAAAGTGGGCCAGCCCATCACCGCAGAGCGCATCTACAAATGGGCGGGTGTCAATGCTTCCAACGGTTATCCCATGTACTATGACAAGGACGGCTACATCACCTACAATCCGACCCTGGAAGACCGCTTCTGGAACAAGGGCCGCGACCCCAGGTTCTACGGCGGTATCATGAACACCCTCAGCTGGAAAGGTTTTACCCTGTCTGTATTCTTCCAGTTCCAGGCCGGTGCCCAGAAGTACTGGAGCGACAAGACCGTGCTCATCGGCCAGGCGGCCGACAACAACTTGCTCGCCGCCCTCTACTATGACAGCTGGAAAGCGCCGGGCGATGTCACCTGGGTTCCCAAGCCGTTCTATTCCGGCACCTATCCGGGCAGCCCGATGAACTACGACAACAATTCCGATCCGGCCATGAGCCTCATCTACGAGTCCACCGACTTCCTGAAACTCAAGAACGTCACCTTCAGCTACGACCTTCCCGCCTCTGTCACCAAGAAGCTCCGCCTCAACAGCCTGCAGCTTTTCGTGGATGCCTACAACATCTTCACCCTGACGCCTTACGGCGGTTACGATCCCGAGTCCATCGGCAACGACCGCGGTCTCTATCCGCAGTCCAAGAGCATCAGCGGCGGTATCAAGCTTAATTTCTAAAGAACACAGACCATGAAAAATATCAGATTCATTGCAGCATGCCTGGCGGTGGCACTTCTGGCCGCCTCGTGCGACAGCCTGCTCGATATCAGCACCAAGCACGCATTGGACGAGAGCAGGATCCGGACGGAAGAAGGTTGCGAAGGCCTGATCGTAGGGGTCTATGACCTCATGCAGAGCCCGCTCTATACGGCAAGGGACCTCACCTGCCTGCCCGATGTCATGGGTGACAACCTGCAGCCGACGCCCGGCGCCAGCCGGTACAACCGGCAGTACAATTTCATTCCACGCTACCACATGGACATCTGGGATGCAGCCTATGAGCAGATCGAATCGCTCAACGAGGCCCTGGAGATCCTCACCACGCTCCCGGAAACCGACAACGCCAAAGCCCTCAAGGGGGAAGCCCTTTTCCTGCGGGCCTACAACTACTTCTATCTCGCTTCGGTTTACGGCCGGATGCCCGGGCACGAAGTGGGCGGCTTCAATCTCTGCGTTCCGCTGATCAAGGCGCCTTTCTTCAACAACTCGGACAACATCGCTGAAAGCACGCTGGTGGCCAGGGATCCTGTCGAAAGTGTATGGAAAGCCATCTCCGACGATTTGGACGCAGCCTACGAGTGCCTTTCGAAGGCAAAGCCGACCGGTTCTGTCTATCGGGTCTCCGCCATCACGGTAAAGGCCTTCCAATCGCGGGTCTATCTGTATAAGGGCCAGTGGCAGGAGGCGGTCAGTGCGGCCGACTATGTCATCAACAACGCCGGAATCGAACTCTACGGCGGAACCTATACCGATATCTTCTCAAAGGGCCGGGAATCCATCTGGCAGTTGCATTTCACCGAAACCGAGAGCCTCGCCTCCTCTTCGCTGCACTCGATGTACGGAACGGTTGACAACGGCAACCGCGATGCGGAAGGCTACGGCGACGGCAAGGGAGCCGGCGACGCGCAGCTTTCCGTCACCCCCGATTTCATTGCATTGATCGACATGGAGAACGACAGCCGGGCGGGCGCCCTGCGCAAAGTGCACTTCAACGGGCAGAACCTGTGGTGGTCCACCAAATTCAACAGCTGGGGCGGCCAGTTCGGCCTCGATGACATTCCGATCATCCGGATCGCCGAGATCTACCTCAACCGGGCGGAAGCCTATGCTCATCTGAACAATGCCGCCAAGGCCCGCGCCGATGTCGATCTGCTGCGCCAGAAACGGGGCATCGGCAGCACCGACGTCCCCGACTCGGGACTCCTCGAAGAAGTGCTCCTGCAACGCAGGATCGAACTCGCCTTCGAAGGACATCGCTTCTTCGACCTGAAACGTCTCGGTATGGACATTGCCCGCCCTGCCGGCATGCCCGTCATCCCCTATGACGACTACCGCGTGGTAGCCTGCATCGGAACTTCCGAACTGGATGTAAACAAACTTCTCGTGAACAACCCCGGCTATTAACAGACAAGCATCATGAAAAACAGAATCCTCATACTACTGGCTGCCTCGCTGGCCGTTCTTGCAGCCTGCCAGGAGCAGGACTGGACTTACCAGGGAGAGCAGTTCTTCGAATACAGCCCCTACGAAAACGGGCAGAGCTTCAGCGGCGGCCTGTTCTCGAAAGAGAACGCCGTCGTGGGCGACGATGCCATCTGCGTGCAGCTGATCGCACATTCCGACGCCCCCGTCACCGTCAACTACCGCATCGCGGATGAGATCTACTATCTCAGAAACCAAAGCACCTACGTAGCCGAAGTCCCGGGCGGAATGAATCCCGCAGACGTGGATACCCTCCGGACCGAAGCCATTTACGGAGAGCAATACGAAATCCTCTCGAACGGCTTTGACAAGACTTCGATGCGGGGTTCGCTCCTCATCCCTGCCGGCGAATATTTCGGACGCATCAACCTCAGCATGAAGGTCAAGGCGGGCGCCTCCTTCTACATGGTCCTCGAAGATTCCCCGGACTGCCGGGCCAACAGGCCTACCTCCATCCTCCGCTATACGCTGGCACCCGACAAGGTCTTCTACTTTGAAGAGAGCTTCCTCCAGAGCATCCCGTCATCCTGGCAGATCCTCGACAAGGACGGCGACGGCTACTGCTGGGAATTCTATAAGCGCGGCGCCTGCTCCGATTCCTACCTAAGTTCGCCCGGTGCCCTGAGTCCGGAAAACTACCTCATCTCGCCCAAGTTCTCCATCGGGAAACGGGCGCAGGTAATGCTCGAATTCACCCTCGAAACCGGTTCGAAGAGCTATTCCGAAGAAGCGTACCGCGTCATCATTTCGGAATCGCCCATCACGCTGGACAACTGCCGTGACGCCACCATCGTCCAGGACTGGAAGGTCCTCGACAGTTCTTACTACGACGGTGTCACCGAGCAGATCGACCTGTCGGCCTATGCCGGAAAGGATGTCTATCTGGGCATCGTCCACGGAAACTGCACCGACCAGAAGTTCCTCTGGCTCTATAATCTGATCGTGTATGGCATGTAAACCCGACGAACGCCTCACGCAGCTGTTCCTCGAGCTGACGCGCATCGATGCGGTTTCATCGCAGGAACTTCCCGTGGCGGAGTACATCATGGACTTCGTCGGGAAGCTGGGACTGGAAGCCAGCATGGATGATGCAGCCAAGCTTTCGGGCGGCAATGCCGGCAATGTCATCGTGCCCATCCTGGGCGGCGGGGATTTCTTCCTGGCCGCCCACATGGACACGCCGCGCTCCACGGCCGGCCTGAAGCATTGTTTCCACGCCGACCGCATCAGCTCCGACGGCACCACCCCGCTGGGCGTGGACGACCGGGGCGGCGTTGCCGAAATCCTCTACGCTGTCGAAAGAGCTGCCAAAGCCGGCACCCTCCAGCCCGCCACGCTGCTCTTCTCCGTATGCGAGGAAACCACGATGGCCGGGTCTCTCTCCTACAAACCGGCACCCGGGATCAAGTACGGTTTCGTGTTCGATTCCTTCATGCGTCCGGGAAACTTCGTCCAGGCTACCTGCGGGATGATCCAGTTCGTTTTCCACGTCAAAGGCAAGAGCGCCCACGCCGGCATCGCGCCTGAAAACGGGGTCAACGCCATCCGGATCGCGGCGGAAGCCATCACCGGATTCCCCTTCGGCTGGCGCGGCCGGATGGCCAACGCCAATATCGGGGTGATCCGCGGCGGGACCGGAACCAACGTGGTCTGCGACGACGTATTCCTCAAAGGCGAGATCCGCAGCGCCTCCCGTGAAGAGGGAGAAGCCTGCCTCCAGGGGATCGTCGAACACTTCCGCCGGACCTGCAGCAAGTACGGCGGTTCCCTCGACGTGGAATGGGAATGGGACTTCCGTCCCTACGAGATCCGGGAAGACGACATCCCTTACAAGCGTTTCGCCAGGGCGGCTGCCGCCTGCGGGCTGGAGGCAGTCCCCCAGCCCACCATGGGCGGTAGCGACGCAAACACCTACAACCACACGGGGCTCAAGGCCATCAACCTGGGCGTAGGTGCCCAGAACCCCCACGGGAACGATGAATTCATATTGTACGAAGACCTCCAGAAGGCCTCCGACATTGCTTATTACCTACTAACCGAAAAACAATGAAAGCGCTGAATCTCTTTTTCATCTTTGCACTCGGACTCCTGATCTCCGGCTGCACGAACAGTTTCGCCTACATGCCCGAGGATATCGACGGGCAGGGCACGCTTGTCATCCAGGGCGGCGGCGACCGCCATCCCGACATCGTGAAGGCCATCATTGAAAACGCCGGAGGCGCCGCTTCCAAGATCCTGGTTGTTCCCTTCGCCAGCGCCTATGCGGCCGAAGTCGGCCCCGAACAGGCCAAGGAATTTTCGGACGCGGGCTGCCCGTCCGCTTCTTACATCCTCTGCGACAAAGACAAACTGGACGACCCGGAAAACATGGAAAAACTCCGGGGCGTCACCGGGATCTTCTTCTCGGGCGGCGACCAGAACCGGCTCGTGGAATATCTGTCCGGGACGAATTTCCTGGAGGCGATCCGCCGCCTCTACAAAGGGGGCGCCGTGGTTGCCGGTACCAGCGCCGGAGCGGCCGTGATGAGCGAAATCATGCTGACGGGCAGTGCAACGCCCGGCAATTCGGACGAATTCAACTATTTCAAGAAGGGCGCCGTGGAAACGTCCACCGGCTTCGGCTTCCTGAAGAGCATCGTCATCGACCAGCATTTCGTGGCCCGCAAACGGCAGATACGGCTCTTGAACGTGCTTATGGACAATCCCGGCTACCGGGGCATCGGCATCGACGAGGCGACGGCCATCGTCGTCAAGCCCGACAACACGATGAGCGTCGTCGGTGCGAGCAAAGTGATGCTGTTCGAGCCCATGGCCGACAATTCCTACAAGCTGACCATCCTCTCCCCCGGCGAGAGCTGCAAACTCTGACGCGTCATGAAAGCGCTGCGACTTGAAAAACGCAAAGTCAAGATTCCGCACACCTTCGTCATCATCTGCTCGATGATCCTGCTGTGCGGGGTCTTGACCTGGTTCGTGCCGGCCGGGCAGTTCGACCACCAGGAGGTGGTCGTCAACGGATCCACGCGGGATATCATCGTCCCGGGGTCCTATCACTCTGTGGCGCAGGCGCCCCAGACCTGGCAGATCTTCGGCGCCTTCCTGAAGGGTTTCCAGATGCAGGCGGCCATCATCGCCTTTGTGCTGATCATCGGCGGTGCCTTCCAGATCATGAACAGCAGCAGGGCCATCGACTTCGGGATCATGGCCTTCCTGCGGAAATCGCGGCAATGGGAATCGAAGGGGCTGATACGCAGAATCGGCGTCGGCCCCATCGTGATCATCGCCACGATGGTCATTTTCAGCCTTTTCGGAGCGATCTTCGGCATGAGCGAGGAGACGCTGGCTTTTGTCATCATCTTCGTGCCGCTGGCCATCTCGATGGGCTATGACTCCATCACCGGCCTGCTGATGGTCTATGTCGCCGCCCACATCGGCCTTTCCGGCGCCATCTTCAATCCCTTCACCATCGGCATCGCCCAGGGGCTCTCGGGCCTCCCGCTCTTTTCGGGCTTCGAATACAGGGCGTTCATCTGGCTGATCCTGACGATCCTGATCATCATCGTTACGCTGGTCTATGCGGCCCGGGTCAAGCGCAATCCGAAGGCCTCGCCCATGTATGAGCTCGACGCTTACTGGCGGGGACGCAGCGAAGAAGCCGCCACGACGCAGTTCAAGGCTGAAACGCCGCGTGCCGGCTGGATCACCTTCGCCCTGGTCAACGGCGTCCTCATCCTCTTCTCGGTCTTCTATCCGATGACCACCATGAAGGTGGGTGAATCGAGCTTCACGTTCCCCTGGGTCCCGGTCCTTACCGCCCTGCACGCCCTGCTCGGATTCTTCCTGCTCAGAAAGTCCTGTCTCTACTATGTGCTTGAAATCCTGATGATGACCATCCTTTTCCTGGTGGTCGGCGTCCTGGGGCACGGCTGGTATGTGATGGAGATCTCCGCCCTCTTCCTGGCGATGGGCCTCATCTCCGGCTTCGCCATGGGCTCCAACGCGAGCCAGGTCGCCCAGGAATTCATCGCCGGTGCCAAGGACATCATCACCGCGGCACTCATCGTGGGGCTGGCCGGCGGCATCATCATCGTCCTGCAGGACGGCCACATCATGGATACGATCCTCTATGCCCTGGCGGGCACGATGGAAGGAAGCGGAAAGGGAACCACAGCCTCGCTGATGTACCTCATCCAGACCTGCCTGAATCTCTTTATCCCTTCCGGTACGGCCAAAGCGGCGCTGACGATGCCCATCATGGCCCCATTCTCCGACATCGTGGGCCTGTCCCGGCAGACCACGGTCCTGGCCTACCAGCTCGGCGACGGTTTCACGAACATGATCACGCCCACCTCGGCCGTGCTCATGGGAGCCCTGGGCATCGCGAAGATACCCTATGACATCTGGTTCAAATGGTGGTGGAAGATCCTCCTGCTGTTCATGCTGCTGGGGCTGGCCTTCCTCCTGCTGAGCGTCGC
>ODAI012989312.1_pt1 | contig 10162 bp, 13 predicted proteins | sample 1539321 | NCBI WGS metagenome assembly ODAI01 (sample SAMN02144231, study PRJEB22623) | gut metagenome | biome: sheep rumen | host: Ovis aries | place: New Zealand | reverse complement strand
TAGCAATAATAATATAAATGCTACTACAGTAGGAAATAGTACTTACTCAACTAGTCCTATAAAGACTGGTGGATTGTGGATTGATAATAATGATATTTTTAAAAAGGTTATTAATTGCGGTACTTTACCAAACACAGATACTGCTACTATAGCACATAATATAAGTGGCTTAGATAAAGTTATAAAATGGGAAACTATTGCAACTAATTCTACTTTATATATAGATTTTAATAATTTAGTAGAAAATATTGATGCTACTAATATAACAATCACTGTTACGAGTGATATGAGTGGCTACACTGGATATATTACAATTTATTATACACTTAAAAAGCAATTTCATAAATTAAGTAATTCAATTACCTCTTTTGATGGGTTCAATTATTGGTGGTATAGACTAACTAATAACACAGCTTATAATAGTTGGGTTGGTATGTATAAAGCTAGTTCTAGTGATATTAATCTTGCTATATTATCTAAAGAACAAACTTCTGGTTTAACTGTTGCAAACTATACTTTGGGCTCAGGCGGCACTACTAGAGGTAGTGGTGATTTAGTATGTAATTCTAATTATAATAATAATTATTATACTACCCATGCTACACTCACTGAAGGTATAGATTTTACTGGCGGTAATAATGCTGGTATACAAGTTATATTTGATTCACTTAATGATTGCTTAAATGCATTTTATAATTAAAGAAAGGAGGAATTAAATGAGCACAAGTTATACAAGATTTAATATACAAGATCTTCCTTCTCAAGAGAATCCCTCGGAAACTGATCTTCTGGAGGTAGCAGTAGCCACTGGAGGTGGCTACGCCACTAAAAAAGCAAGCATATCCGATGTAGGTAAGGAAATTGTTTCGGGGATTGAATGGCAGACCGAACTAACTGAGACAACGAGCAAGACTATCACGGGAGCAATAAACGAGCTGTCACAGCGCATTGATTTGCTTGAAGATGTTTGGGGTCTTGAATACGATTTTGATAATTCCCACGCCGTGAGACTTGCAGGCGCAAGCGGAAGAACGGCAGGCTCGGACTTTGATAATTTTGCGCCGTGGCAAAGACGGCGTTGCATTGTGACAGATAGCGGCGTTGTTTTGGCATATTACGGCGAGGCAGGCTATACCGAAACGGGAGCATTGACAGAGGCAATCACGAAAGACGGAACAACATACGCAATCGGCACAGAAGTGCAAGTCATGGTTGAGCAAAAGCCCGTATGGTATAGGGTTGTGCCGATAAAGATTACGGCGAACACAGACAGCGGTGTGGGGTATCACGGGCAAATCATGCAGTATTATGTGACCGATAAGCCAAAGGTCGGATTTAAGCTCCACCCTGCCTTTTATGACGAAGTTAGACCGATTTATTTAAGCGCATATGATGGCAGTTATTATGACACAGCACTCGGCAGAATTTTTGATGATGGCAGCGACACAAGCACAACAATAAACAGCGGTGACAAGTTATGTTCAATCGGGGATAATACAAAGCCGATATCGGGCAAATATAAAAACTTGACAAAAGCGACACTTGAAACGATAGCGCAAAACAGAGGTGCAAATTGGCATTTGGAGACTATTCAAGTCAATATGCTTAACTTGCTTTTGTTTGCGATTGAATACGCAAGTTTTAATTCGCAGAATGAAATCGGCGCAGGAGTTACGGGTATAACCGATAATTCAAGCTATAACTGCTCATCACTCACGGGTAGTACAAGCGACTTGGGTAATGCGAGCGGAAGAGCAACAAGCACAGTTAACCGTAAAGGTGTAACACAGACCACAGAAACCGACGCAAATAAAACAAGCGTGTCATACAGAGGTGTTGAAAACATTTGGGGTAATATTTATAAACACATTAATGGTATCAACATTCATGGCGATGGTACACAAGCTGGTGGACAGATATTTGTTAATCCTACATTGTCAGGATTCAGTGAGCAGACAATGGCTAGTCCGTATGTTACAGTTTCAGTAACATTACCAAAAGATGATGGATATATTAAATATTTTGGATTCGACTCGAATTATCCTTGGCTTTTATTCCCGTCAAAGACTGGTTCAGGGGCCGATTCATCAAAACCTATTGGAGATTATTGCTATATAATAGCAAATCTTAACGGATACGGAATTGCTCGGTTCGGTGGCAGTTGGGATGATAAAGCGCAGGTTGGGGCGTCTTATTGGAGTGGTCGTAGTGGCGCTGGGGCTCGTTATCGGTTTGTCGGCGGCCGATTAATGCTCATTCCAAGCACATAAGAGGGGAGGATTGCAATATGAAAAGATATACAAACACGCAAGGCACAGCAAGACCCGAAGCGGTCAAGATTGACGAATACAATGTATGGGTTGCGACTAATGTTACAGAAATTGAGGTAACAGACACGGAGACCGAAGAAACACGCACGGAATACAAATATGACCTCACGCAGTACGAAAAGGACGAGTATATCAAACTCAAACTTGCAGAGCAGGAAGAGGGCATATTAGAGTTAGCCGACATAATAGGAGGTATGCTATGAGCAGAATTGCTATGATGTATGCCGAGCAGATTTTGCAAGGCAAAAAGACGATAGAAGATGTGCCCGAAAGATGGCGAGCAGAGGTCGAAGAGATATTAAGAGGAGGCGCAGAAGAATGAAAGATAATCGACGCTAACGCGCCGCTTCATTCGCTGAGTCTTTAAATATAAAATAGGAGGCAAAAATGATAAACATTTTACAACAAGCAGGCAAAACAGTTTATAATAATAAACAATACTGCGTTGATACAATAGATGATTTAAAAGACCTCCCAATAGAAGGCATAGCTCCCGGTTCACTGGCCTTTGTGATCAGTGAATCTCGGGGCTTCATGCTAACTAGTACAGGAGAATGGAAAGAAATTTAAAGAGAGGAGGACTTTAATATATGGATATGGTGTTATACGCTCTCTTGAAGAAGCAAATAGCATCGATGGGAGTAACGGATGATAAACTTAAAGAAGTCGTTTCAGAGTTTTTATTAGAGCATCCAGAATACATTGGCGCGACAGAAGAACAAGTTGAGCAGATAAATCAAAATACAGAAGATTGCGATATTCTGTATAAGACCTTATATGGTATTAAAAAAGGCACTGATCCTTATCCAAGTTCTATGATTTATTCCCCTAATGTGGAATATACTGCTCCGACAAATTTAACTCTATTTTTCAAAACCATTCCAGCTCACGTGACGCTGAATGGGCAGCAAATTACAGTTAATGAAAGAGAGTATACAGTTCCACAGTCAGGAACAATGGTTCTTGACCAAGCCGGTTATACTTTTAGAGGTATTGCTTTTGATATTCTTGACTATATTAATAAATACGCTATAAGTAGAATGCCTGGTAATATAATTGAACAAAAATCAGATGGTATTTATGTCACTATCAATGATATTACTGAAAATGACATAAAGAGACTATTTGGAGAGGAGTAAAAATGGCAAAGAAATATTTAAATTATGGTGGCTTAACTCTTTATGATGATAAATTAAAAGCCTTTACCAAAGTAGTATTTAAAGAAGTCCGTAAAGGTAATGTCCTTGAAGCCCTTGAAGTTTACCAAGGTGTAGACTCTGCGGGCCTGGTCCCTGTGTCTGCACAACCGATCGCTGTCATTCCGCTTACCGACGGCGCGCACGTAGAATCAGGCGAGATCCGCATAGTTGAAGCTACTGAGATGACGCCAGAAAGAGCTTATATTGACTTATATTATAACGATTCCATGACTGGAAATCCTGATGTATCTATTGATATATCTAATATAATTCGTGATATCAATGCTCTCAAGGATCAAATGGAAGTATTAACTGGTCCCGAAGGTACAGAAGGTTCAGTTCTTAATTTAATAAAGGTTCACGCTAAAGACGCTGACTACGGCATCGGACCAACGGGTAAGAGAGAAATTTATGTTGGTGAGCAAAGTATTTTAATTACCAACGCTCAAGCTGACGCTCTTGAAGCTGGAGAAACTTTAGTAATTGGAGATTTCACAATAGAAAAAACTCCAGAAACTCTTGATAACTATACAGTAACTTATGATGGCGAAGTACTTACAACAGGTGCTACTATTTCAAATGAAATTGTTGGAATGGTAACTCTTAAAGAAGCTATTGATAAGTTAAGAGCCGATAGTTTAAAAGATTACACAGTTGATCTTGTAACTGAAACTGGAGCTGGCGCAGTTCTTAAAACATATGTACTTTCACAAGGTGGAACAGAAGTAGGAAGAATTGAGATTCCTAAAGATTTAATTCTTGATTCTGCTGAAAACGTATGGTATGAAGCTGATCCTGAAGGTGGATATATTGAGAAACCTTCTGGTGACCATGTAGATGAACTTCCTGAGGGAGTTGAAGTTGACACCAAGTACGTTGTATTATGGTTTAACGTTCCCGGTGAAGATCCGCAGCCAGTATATATTGAAACAGCTGATTTAATTGACACTTCCGCACTTGATGATAGAATTGCGGCCATTGAGCGTGCAATCGGTAAGAAAGACGGAGAGTTAGTTAGCGTAGCAGACAGAATCAATGATGAAGCAAAAGACGCTGACTACAAGCAAGAAGAAGTTAATCAATATACTTACACAAATGATGAAGTTACTTATGTTTATACTGACAAGGATATTGAAGAAGGTAAAACTCCTGATGATATCATTGGAAGTGATGGCTCTAAACTTAGTGATGTAGTAGGAGACTCAGTAACATTAACTGAGCTTATCCCTGAGTGCGTAACTTCTCCTACTATTGTAAATATTACAATTAAAGAAGCTTTAGATAGAATAGAAAATAAAGTAGATGACTTTATAGCTATAACTAATGAAGAAATAATTGGACTATTCTCTTGATAAGGAGGAAAATAAATGGCTAAGAAATATCTTAATTATGTAGGATTAGAAACATTAGCTGAAATAATTAAAGCACGTTTTGCTCCGATAGAGTTAGCCATAGGTCGAGATAGTAATGATAATTTAGTTGCGGTAACTACTAGAATTAAAGATGAAGGTGCCGATGCTGATTATAAAGAAAAATATATTACTCTTTATACTTTTGAAGCTAATGATAGAACTTTTATCATTACTACTAGAGACCTTAGAACCGGTAAAACTACCGATGATATCTACGATACGACCGGAGAATTAAAACTAAGTGCTATCTACTCTCCTTTAGAATATACTTTAAGAGATGTTCTTAAACTCGTTGATCCAGAAGAAACAGGAATGAAAGTAATGTATTCTGTTAGAGATCAATTAGACGAGATTATAGAAGATGAAGGATATTCTATAAGTAAAGTAGAATATGTAAATGAAAATACATATAATATTGAAGTTTCTAATGGAAAAGATAATTTTATTACCCATTGGACAGTAGTAAAGAATCCCGAAGGTCATACAGTATGGACTTCTGAAGATACTGACCAAACTATTACAATGGTAGGATTCGACCCTGAAGCAACGGTTGGTAAGTTCTACAGAGTTGATGGTACTGTTAAAGGTGAAATCTTTAACGACTATGAACATAATGTGGCTAGTGGCGATTTTAGTGCGGCCCATGGTGTTGGTACTGTAGCAGAGGGATTTGCTACTTTTGCAGTAGGAACTTATAATGACCCCAATACAACAGATGTGTTTGTAGTAGGAGTTGGCGCTGGAGACCGCAATAGAAGAAATGCGTTATTAGTAAAGGATACTGGTGATATTTATATTGCTGAAGACTTATACTTTACTTCAATGTATGGCGATAATCTTACTTTGCGGACCCTCGTTGAAGAGGTCTACAAGCCCACCGAAATTCCGATTTCAAGCGCTGCCCGCAATATCATCACAATGAAAAATGATGGTTTATATGCAACAGTTGATATTTCTAAGGCTGTTGGAAACTTGATTACTAGAAAATCTGATGGTATCTATGCTAGCTATGCTCTTGATTTTGAGGATACTAATATAGATTGGGATTATTATGATGAAGACCCTACTATTATTTATGTTTGGGGTATCTTAAAGAATACTCACAACTGGGCTGGCGCAAGCTTCTTCAGTTGGGATAAATTTTATACACCTATTAATTAATTGGAGGAAATGGTAATGGAACATACAACAAATTTACAGCTTAATAAGCCTGGTTATAACGATCCCGTTGACGTACAGGATTTAAACGAGAATTTTGATACTCTCGATCAGAATATTAAGAATATTTATGACCGCGTTGGCGGTGGTTCCGCACAGGATACAAGACAGGTTGTTACAACTCCTACGGCTGCAGCAGTAGGTTCTACTAATAAGCCTGTATACGTTAACGCTTCTGGTACTGTAGTAGCTTGTTCCGACGTGTTAGTTGAAGCTTCTGGTGATGGTACTATTATAGTAAATCAGTCTCAAGGAGAAGATCTTCCTCTCTATGGACAGATTACTTTAGTAAATCCAGGCGGATATACTAAGGTATTAGTTAGTTTATGGTCAATGAGCGAAGATCAAATGCTTCCATTTACTACTGTATTTGGTGGCTTAGACAATACTGATCCAAGTTTTGTAACTACAGCTTATCTTGGATGGCCAGGTCAAAATACCTATAAAGGAAAACTTTCTCGTGCTCACAATTCTCATCATGATTTAATTTTAAGACTTGAAGCAACTTGCTCTGCTTTATCTATGAGATGTGTCGTAAAAGCAGTTTGGTTACCTTAATCAAAAGGAGGTAATTAACTATGCCGAAGCCAATAGATAAAAGTTATTTATTAGAACAATTTCGAGGCTTTGAAAAGAATGTTATAGCACCTAAATATAGAACAATAAACAGTTTAACCCTCTTAGAAACCACTCTTGTTAGCAAGGGTGGTTCTACAGGGACTATTACAGTAAACCCTGGGCAGTACAATAATCTTTTGGTTATTATTAGTAAATCTAATGTGCCTTATGATGTAGATACTACTGTTTATAATGTTGAAAATTGTAGTGTTTATAATATTCTTAATAAAACCTTTAATTTTGCTTTACAAGATAAAATTGAAGCTTTAAATGACCAAAATGAGAATCTTGGTTTAGTATTTAAAGAAGCTAGTATTGATAATGATGGAGTTATCTCTTATGAGTTTTCAACATTAGAAACTGGCAAAACATTAAATTACAGAATTTCTGTATACGGAATGAATTTATAATAGGAGGTAGATATGGCTATTATTAATGCGACATTAAATATTCCTGATTCTGCCATACCTACAACAAAAGAAGACAATACTGTCACAAAATTACAATGCGTTTATGAAGGCGACTATATGATTGGCGATAGCTATATCCCATCTGCGGTCGCCGCCTTAAACGGGGATTTCGCTGACATCATCGTCTCAATAGCTGCCCCATCGGATTCTAAAGCGACGGCCGCAAAATCTGATGATGGTTTAGTTATTTGTTGGTCTAGAAAAACGAATGCTTTTCTTTATAGAAAGACTATTGAAGTAGGTCACGCGAATGGATTATGTTATGATAATAAGCACTCTCGTTGGGTAATTGCGCCGGTCTTTACTTTTGTTAATGGAACTAAGCAGGGCCGCAATCAGCTTATTATCTATGATAAAGATTTTGAAAATGTATCTTACATTAAAACACCTGAATCAATAATGGGTGTTTCTTATTGCGATCCTTATGTTTATGCTTATGCTTATTCGGGGAAAATTTATAAGTTACACGATAATATATTTACTCTTGCAACTACAATTAAGTTACCTACAACTTTAACTTTCCCAATAAATCAAGGATTCGCAGTTAAAGATCATTATTTCTATCTCTCTCAAAGCCGAGGGGTTATATTAAAAGGAGACTTAGAATCTGGAGAAATTCTTTCTGAATATTTCGTTGATAATAATGATATCTCCGGTTATAGGCCGTTAGGTGAGTTAGAAGACTTTGAGTTTAGTACCGATGGTACATTATACGCGCAAAGGTATATGCGTATTTGTGGTGATACTATTAATGCTACTATGGTGTCTATACCATTAGAGCATATTACTACCGAGCCAGCGCAAATAATGTTTACATTAACTAATAATACTTTTACTATTAGTGACGCTACTGTTGCTAAAGTTAAAAATAATAATACCGAGTTAAAGCATCCTTGCCAAATGAATTTCTTCGCAGTAAGATATCCAATAACTCGTTTAACTATAAATTGTAAAACTGCTTTTGGTAAATTAGTATTTTATGAGCCAGTAGTTCTAGATATTAAACTTTTACTTTGTAAACAAATTGAAGCACATAATGGAACTGTTAATATCAAAACAGATAACTCTCATGTAGCTTTACAATTTATTGATAGCTCAATTACTAAGCATTTATTTGCTACTAGAAATGGTAGCTTTAGCTTTAGTGGTACTAAATCTTGTAATGTAACTTGTGCTAGTAAAACTAATTTCTATTTATATAGAGATTGCACTGAACCTTTAACTTCTGTTCAATACGTGCCAATAGTAAATAACGGAAAAGGATTTACTATTGATGGAAAGAATTTAATTACAGCTAAAGGTTTATATTATGGTGCAAAATTAATTTCTTAAAGTAAAGGAGGACTTTTTTAGTCCTCCTATTTTTTTGTCTTATTGATTTTTTTAAAAAATTATTCTATAATATTTATAGATGATGAAGAAAGGGGAGAAATGTTATGGGATTTTTTAAAAGAGACAAAATAGTTCTCCACAGTAAGATGAAAGGAGAACCAGAACAGATAATCAAAAGATACAGTGGAATGACTACTAATGAGTTTATAGATTGGGCAAAAGCTCAAATCGCGCAAGTTTCTCGTTGGAGAATTGAATGGTATTACGTCATAAATGAAACTACTGGCGAATTTCTATATGATATTTCTAAATAAAAAGAGGAAATTTGATTTTTTCAAAAATTTTTGTTATAATATATATAGAAAATGAAAAAAGGAGAAAAAGCTATGAAACCTTCAGAAGAGTTAAAATCAGAACTTTATCATTGGTTAGCAAAAAATCTCCTTATTGATTCTATGCCAACAATCTATATTGATAGCAAATTTTGTTACGATAAAGTTGATCGTTCAATTACGCTTGGCTGGGATATAGAAAGAGAGGATCTTCCAGAAGTTTTTAATAATTGGCTTCTTCGACACGGTCTAATGTGGAGCAATCTTCCTTATCCTATGCTTGCGTTCCTTCATGAATTAGGACATTATAAAACATTAGATAACATTCCTTGTAATGATATGTATATTACTTGGTGGATAAAAGGAATATTAGCTTATCATCGTGAAAATGAAGATATAGACCTTTACTGGGATACTCCTGATGAATACGCTGCTAATATGTGGTTAATTAATTTTGCTAATAACCACGAAGAAGCAATTAATGAATTAGGGGATATATTTTGCAACTATTGGAATGACACAATAGAAGAAGTTAGAAAGAGAGACTAAAATGAAAGGTAAACATATTACGATTTATACAATTCTCATGACAACAAAATATGAAACAGCTGGTTTTAGTCTCCCTGACTTTGGCGATAGTCGAATTGTCGGGTTTTATGAAAATCTTGAAGATGCAGTCTCTGCGGTCACTGAAAATTGGGGAGATATTCATGAGTATTACTATGAATATGCCATTATTGAAAAGGTAGAAGAAGGGTTATATAATTCCGGTACTTCCGAAGATAGAAAAGTCTTTAAATGGGATAGCAAAGCAAAGGCTTTCAAGCCTATGAAAGACTTAGAAGAGTTTAAGCATTTAGCTGGTTTTACTATCGGCTAAAAAGATCTGCGGGCGTGCTGGAAGTGGTAGACGGGGCGGACTTAAAATCCGCTGAGCTAGCTCGTGTGGGTTCAAATCCCACCGCCCGCACTCGTTATTCCTATAAATCCCTTTCCTTTCTTTTGTGGCGTTTCACTTTCAAATGGAACGCCTTTTTTGGTGAATATGGCAGAGAGGTTATGCGCCGGATTGTGGTTCCGGTTTACGGAGGTCCGAATCCTTCTATTCACCCTTATATGCGCCCTTGGCATAGCGGTCGTGCAACGGACTTTTAATCCGTGTCCAAACTTCGGACTAGGCGGGTTCGACTCCCGTGGGGCGCACTAAGCGCGTATAGCTCAGCTGGGATGAGCGGGTGTCTTACAAACATC
>ODAI010388826.1_pt1 | contig 10162 bp, 11 predicted proteins | sample 1539321 | NCBI WGS metagenome assembly ODAI01 (sample SAMN02144231, study PRJEB22623) | gut metagenome | biome: sheep rumen | host: Ovis aries | place: New Zealand | reverse complement strand
TTGGGCCTACCTTCGCACCATCTTCACTCATAGAATAAAATTTCCCAAACCGAAGAAAAAGTTATGAAATATATTCTTCTGATTATTGTATTCGTAGTAGGCGTCGCCCTGCATCATTGGACAAGGCATCAGAGATTTAAATAGAAAACAAGATATATGGACATAAAAGAAACTATAGAAGGCCTGATTAAACAGGCAGAGCATTTCGGAGCAGGGGAAACATCCCTTGCAATGGATTATAATGACGACTGGGAAGTAAAGGTTGTCGTGAAAAGGAAAGCTCACAGAGGGTCTGTCCCCGTGTGAGTTGAAGAAGTAGATGATGAAAAATCGAAATAATTCACTCGTGGCTTGTCCACAGTGACGCTGTTCAAATATGTCGCACCTCGCAGTTCGCGAGAATAGCGAGGTTTAATAAGAAACGAATAAAAACAAGATATGAGACAAAAGAGATATTATATAAGGATATAGGGAATAAAGTATTTGAGCATCCTTGGCTAAACTGAGTCACTAGAACTAGCACATCTTGGACACGTCAGTTCGGTTGAGGGCAATGGGTGTTCACGTTCAAAGGGGCGTGGGCTGGAAGTCTGTTGTCTGACGTGGGCTGTGCTAGGCCTTAGTGCCAACGTTCTTCACCACGCCCTCCTTTTAAGAAATATAAGTATTAAGGAGTAATATATATGGCAAATAAGCTACAACAGGCATTAGACCTGTGTAATCATAACGAATTTGATAAGGCTCTTTCGTTGTTGGAAGAGATAGTCAAGAATAATCCCCAGGAATCTGAGGCTTGGCGTGTTATGGCCCAGATCCATTGGAACCAGATGCACGAACCAGATAAAGCATATGATGAGTTGATTGAGGCTCTAAGATGTGAACCTAAGAACATCTGGGCACTCGTGTTAATGGGTAATCTTCTAACAAAAGAGAAGAACGATCTGGAGCACGCTCAACAATATTACAATAAAGTATTGGAATATCATCCCAATAATGCTATTGCAATCAATAACATTGGTGCAACCTACATGGAACGAAAGGATTATGAAGGAGCACTACCATATATGGAGAAGGCAATGGCTATTGACGATTCATACGCTAATTCATATTATGGACTTGCATTGTGCTACTACAAACTCGATAGAATTGAAGATGCTTTTGAGATTTGCCATAAGGGAGCATTGAAATCATCAGACAGGCCTGAAAATCCAGCAGTTCGCGAAGAATTAATCAAACTATACGTAACTGTTGCAAAAGATTATGCAGACAAGACTAACTATATTAATGTATGGAAGGGTATTAAGGATGAACTTGAGGCAGTAGATCATGTAAATATCCGTATTGCAGAGGACAAGAGTCTGAATGTTCATGCTAAGATGGAGTATGCACCTTTGCATGCTGCTAAGGAGCATGTGATAAGGTATAATCCTGAAAAGGACTTTGTAGAGCATCTTTTCATTCATGAGATGATGCACTTGAAGATGAGTCAACAGGCAACAAAGGCAAACAGAGCTAAAGCTATTGTCAGTTCTGAGGCGACAAGAATCGCATTTAAGAAGCGTTATCTCAGTTTCATGAAGAAGAAACATAGTCATATCCCATCTCAAGAATTAGACAAAATAATAGCAGGACTTGCTGATGGTTTGGGACTACAGTTGATGAACTGTCCGCTCGACTTGATGGTAGAACATATGATTTATACAGGCTATCAGATTGCTCGTCCGATTCAGCTGCTTTCACTCTTCCATATGGAACAAGATAACATAAAAGCAGTTACGCAAGCAGCTCAGAATGGATTCTTCCCCAAAGAGATAGTTTATGCTAATAAGGTCATGAATATGGTGACCAGTATGCATTTCAAGGATATGTATGGCATTAACTTGATAGGACAATATCATCCTACTAAACAAGAGTTCGAACATGCAAAAGACCTCTATGAAGAATTCAAGGCATATATAGATACCTACAAAGCTGGTGATGAATATGAAATGCTGGAGTATTTTGTGCAATCATTCAACATGGAGGATTTTGTAGAGATAGTGGACGAAAGTCAGGTAACCAGCAAAATGAAGGCAGATCTCTCTATGAAGAGTGATTTGAAAGACCTGGCAGAAGGAGCGTTGTCTGAAGAAGAAGCAGATGTGGCGAATGCGCAGTTTGCTTTAAATCACCAAGATGGTGCTGACCCCACAGAGACTATGATGATGTCTATGTATATGTTGGGGGCAATGGAATATTTTGATACTCTTGAGCCTCATGATGTTCATCGAATTGCCATAGAAATAGCGATGGTGGGTGTTACTGGTATTCACCCCAAAAAGAAATACTCCATAAAATCCATTCCTGACAAGGAATTTGGCGGCTATCAGTTCTTGGCCTACTATTATGTTAGCTGGGCTCGAGCAATCCCTGAAAAACTTGAGCACTTAGGACTTCCATTCTCGAAGGCTTATGAATCAGCAATGCAGATGTATAATGCTAAACACGGAAAATCATGAGCGATTTGGAAGAACTCAGAGAAGCAATAGTCAAATTCACACAAGAACGAGACTGGGACCAATTCCATAATGGCAAGGATTTGGCTCTCGCATTATCTATTGAAGCAGCTGAACTGAACGAAGCATTCCTTTGGAAAGAAGCCAAAGACGTAAATGTCGAGAAGGTAAAAGAGGAGTTGGCAGACATTGTGAATTATGCTATTCTGATTGCAGACAAATACGACCTCGATATCAAGCAGATCGTCTTAGACAAACTAAGGCGTAATGCTGAGAAATATCCTGTAGATAAAGCCTATGGGAGTGCGAAGAAATATAATGAACTATAACTAAAAACATCATAATATGGTTAACAGAGTCCTTTACAACGAACCTCAATCGGTTTTTATAAGTGATGTAGAGCGTAACTTTGTCTCACAAAAGATGAGGCATACAGCAGAAAAGGCTGGAATTCATTCTGCTGAAAATGAAATAGCATCATGGGAAAATAATGCTCCTCATATTGCTCGTTTACTTACACAATGTGGAGCAAAAGATAGTTATGTCACCTTTGAATTTCTTGTGCCTTTCTCTCGCAAGCGTATTGATTGTATGATATATGGCACAGGTGAAGACAATTCGGAAAATGTAATTCATATTGAGCTTAAGCAATGGAGCAACAAAACAGTTGGCATTGCAGACAGCGATGGTAACTTTACTACAGACGATGTTGCAAATCGTCAGACCGATGATGTGATTTTCAATGTAGAAGCCTTTACAGGGCATGCCAATCGTATCGTTGCTCATCCTTCGCAACAAGTAAAAGGCTATCAAGGTTACCTTTCCAATTTTATAGAGGTATTTTCTAACCATGAAGTATCTCTGACTGGGTTAGCATATTGCTATAACTATGCAAAAAATGCAAATCCTTCTTACTTATATGACGACAAGTATGCTGCATTGCTTTCGCAATATCCTACATATGCAAAGGATCAATTTGATGAGCTAACTGAAAAACTGACGGGATTGCTTAAGAAAGGTGCTGGACTTTCCATCTTCAACAAGGTTATTCAAAGTCCAATCCGTCCTTCTAAGAAACTTTTAAGTGAGGTTACGGAAATGGTTCAGAATGGTGATACCTCTGCTTTTTCACTGGTTGAAGAACAAATCATAGCAAGAAATATAATACGCGATAAAATAAGTAAACTGTTACGGACTTCGGATGGCAAGGAGTTTCAAAAAAGCGTAATAATAGTGAAAGGTGGTCCTGGAACTGGTAAAACCGTTATAGCATTACATCTTTTAGCCGAAATGGCAAAACTAACCAAAGACGGTTCTGGCTTAAATGTGCAATATGCCACTAAATCAAAGCCATTGCTTGAAGGCGTTAGGCATCAAGTTAGACCAAATACTCGCATACTCTTCCAAAATGTGACAAGCTATGTTCCTGCCTCTGCAGATGAAAACTCAGTTGATGTGTTGTTGGTTGATGAAGCTCATCGCATTCAAAAGAATGCCAATAACCAATACACAAAACCTGAGAATAGAACTGATTTGCCACAGATTGACACCATAATTCGATCCTCAAAAATCACGGTATTCTTTATTGATGACAAGCAAGCAATCCGAGGTGTAGAGATAGGATCGGCACAACTTATTAGGGAAGCAGCTGAGCGATGGGGCGCAAAGGTGGAAGAGTGTGAACTTACAGCGCAGTTCCGTTGCAATGGGTCTGACAAGTATATGGAATGGATGGAACAGGTTCTTTACAATAAACCTGTTACATCAAATTTCGCAAATGAAGATTTTGACCTTAGGATCTTTGATAATCCAAAAGAAATGTACGACCAACTAGTATTACAGAATAATGTACCAAATCAGACTGCTAGAATTATGGCCGGGTTCTGCTGGCCCTGGTCTACAAACGTAGTTGATGGCGATTTGGTTAAAGATGTCTGTATAGGTGATTTTGCTATGCCTTGGGAGACTAGTGACAAAGTACCATATCAACGATTGGCAAAGAAGTATCCAAAATGGTTTGAGTGGGCATATAAGCCCTTAGGAATAGAACAGGTAGGGTGTATTTATACGGCCCAAGGCTTCGAATTTGATTACGCTGGTGTTATTATAGGTGATGACTTGAAATACGACAAGTTTGCCGCTAAGGTCATTACGGATAAATCTGCATGTAAAGATCCTGTATTGAAGAGGAACGTAAAAGAAGCTAATATGACTTATGATGATTACGTTCGCAACATATACCGAGTTCTAATGTCTCGAGGTATGAAAGGATGCTTCCTATATATCTGTGATGAGAACCTCAGAAATTACATGAAGCAGCTACTAGCTGATATGAAAGGGTAAGATGATGACAATGGAAGATTTTCGCGATAATCTTCTCAAGTTACTTTTTGTAGAAAAGAAGCTAGAAGAAGAGGATGCGGAAAAGCTAAAAAACATGAGTAGAGATGAGAAGGTAGAAAACAACCTTCTCCTGATAAACGTTACCATAAAGAGTCATGAAGATGATATCTATGAATTAAACGTCCCAGAAAACTACTCGAAGCTGAGAGCAGGTGATAAAGTCGTAATCACAAACGATGAGTCCTCTTCGGAATATGAAGCAACAATTATTGATGTATTCTTCGTCACATTAACCATTTCTTGTGATAAAGAACTGGATGCTAATGTCACTTTTTCAATCGAACAGAAATCACCTGATCTTCTGCAAGCTCTTATTTCATGTCTCGAAGGAATTTATGCAGGTGTACCAGGTGCGGCTTTCTTACGCTTGCTTTCTGGAGAAGAGAAGTTAGAACTTGTTGATTTCTTAAAATTGCCCATTGATGACATCCCGTATTTCGATGATATCAAAAACAAACTTAATCAAGAGCAATTAGCCGCCGTAAGTTCGATGCTCGAATATCCTCCTATTCATGTACTGCAAGGTCCTCCTGGAACTGGAAAAACGGCCGTTCTCGCAGCAACAGCTATAGCTACAGCTCGCGCGAATCGAGAGGTTGTAATAATAGCAAATACTCACCATGCGGTTAATAATGCCCTGCAGAAAATTCGTTCTATGGACAAAAAAGCTACACTCATAAAGGTAGGTTCAGAACTAAAGTCGGAAGAATTGAATGATACCGTGCTGAAATTTGAGAAGTTCAGCGAATATTATGAGTATAGCTATAAGAACAGGAAAAAGAAAAGAACAGGTCATATCATTGGTATGACAATATGGGGTGCCATTACGCATTTAGGACTCCGCCATCATGCGCATTTCCGCCCTTATATTTCTCTTGTCGATGAAGCATCGCTTATGCCACTTTCGCTTGCTACCATTTTAGGAAAGACTGCACCATCAGTCTGTCTTTTTGGTGATAGCCGACAAATGCCTCCAATTTTCCGTCCTGAACTTGAGAGCAATGAAAACTCCATATCTATTTTGGATTATTGTTCGCAAAAAGTAGAAGGAGTTCCGGTGATAGCTCTCCACACGACCTATCGCATGAACAAGGATATTACAGATGTGGTAAGTAAGTCCTTTTACGAGCCGTATGGTATTATGCTTCATAGTGCAGAGAAGGTCGCAGAAAGCAAATTCGGTTCTCCTTATTTAAATAATAAAGGTCTAGATGAAGCATTGACTTTCATGCCTTCGAATATTTCAACGGAATACTGCGATGAAGAAAATGAGGGCGAGGCTGAAGCAGTTATAACCTTGGTGAAAAACCTATTAGATGAAGGACATACTCCCAATAGCATAGCTGTTATCACTCCTTTCCGCAAACAGGTACGTTTAATAAGGTCAAAGGCTAATGAAGTTTTGGAACAAATACCCTTAATTGATACTGTAGAACGTTTGCAAGGACAGGATGTTGATTGTATTATTCTGACTTTTGCAACAAGTAACAGCAAATATATTAGCGAAGTTCATCATTTTCTATTTAATCCTAACAGACTCAACGTAATGATATCAAGAGCCAAGACAAAAGTGATAATTTTCGCAAGTAGTGAAATACAGAAAGAATTAAAAAACATATTGAAGGAGTAATATAAAACTGGCCATAACTAATCAAAATTTGATATAAGATGGATTATTGGATAGTACCAAGCAACGACAATCTTTTTAGAATTGAGGATGCTATGTCAGCCCAGGGGAATCTTGTAGATTGGCGCTCTTCAAGTTTCTCCGTAGGTGATGTAGTTTATATATATAAGGTTAAACCAGAACAATGCATTTCGATGAAAATGGTCGTTGAAAAGGTTAACATAAAATTAAAAGATTCCTATATTCAAGAACCTTATTGGACAGATAAAGAAGCTTATTCAAAAGGATTAGGAACTTTTGTTTATAGTAGATTTAAGTTAATTGAACGTTATGACTCTGATGTCTTATCACTTAAAGTATTGAGACATTATGGGATAAAAGGAAATATACAAACAAGACGCCATTGTCCGCAAGCTCTAATAGACTATATTGAAAAAGGCTTTGAAACTTTTGATTTAGATTATGTATTAAACAAGCAGGACTTCTATGAGGGAGCTACAATAAAAGTGTCTGCTAATAAATATGAGAGGAATAGATCTGCTAGAGAAAGGTGTATTAAAATAAAAGGATTAGTATGCTCTGTTTGTGGTATGGACTTTGAAAAGGTTTATGGCAATATTGGTAAAGGTTTTATCCATGTTCATCATCTTGTTCCAATCTCAAACATAGGAAAAGAATACAAGTTAGATGTAAATAATGATCTTGTACCTGTATGTCCTAATTGCCATTGTATGCTTCATCAGAAGAATCCTCCATATACAATAGAAGAACTTAAAAAGGTATTAAGTGTGCACAAGTCAACCGCCTCTAATGTACAATAGTTGAAAAGAAAAAACAAACATTGAAATGATTCGAAATGTTATTCAAAACCATGGGACTCTAGTCTCAATCGTGTTAGTATTTATCGTAGTAGGAATAGCTGCTTGGGGGTATTGGTATATTCTTAAGCAAAAGAAGAACGACAAACTGATAGACCACCGAGGTTTTATAGAGATGATTCCTTCATTGGTCTCTACTGCCGGTGTACTTGGAACATTCCAGCTCACAGAGGGTCTGTCCCCGTGTGATTTCAAAGGGTCAGACCCTTTGTGTGAATAAGGTCAAATGAATAAAGTAAAACGAAAATAGAACGACGATATGAAGGAAATGCTAACTCTGAATCCAGTTCTCGACCTTCAGCCCAGAAATGCGATTGAAATGCTTGATGTTATCAGTGACAACAATCAGCCCCTCGCTGATTGCCTGTCCGGCAATGACAATGTCAAAATCGTCAATCATATTTCCTTGCTCCTTAAGCAAATGCTTAATCTCTGCATAGTCTTTTCCGTCTGCGGCAAGTGGATGCACGTCAATATCTTCAAGCAACCTGGATATCTTGTTCATTTCCTTAATAAAGTATTCCTCTTTCTTTTCTCTGGCAAGCTGTGCACCGTAATAAAGTTCATGAAGAGAAATGGTAGACATACAGCATTTTTGCGTGCCGACATGAGCCAACTTCTCCATGACTTCAGGATTGCCATTAAGAATGTCAATCAGAATGTTTGTATCAAGGAGATATTGCTTATTCTTCACCGGCATATTTGTAACTTACTTTGTCGTTGTCGAAATAATGACTTTCACGAATCATTCGTTTCATTTCCTCGGCGGTGGGCTGTCCTTCATACTGTAATGCCCTCATTTCGCGGACGAACTTTTCGTTCCTTTTCCGTTCATTTATACGCTCAATCTCCTCTGGCTCGACAAGATGTTCAGCCAGCCACTTGCGGTCGCTATACGAAAGAGACAAGCCCTTTATGTAAGTCCATAAATTATTCAATGCTGCCGTACTCATAACCGTGTATGTTAATATTTCACGCTGCAAAAATAGGAATAATATTTGAAACTACAAAATAAAACAAAGAAAAACAGAACGATGATGAAGAAACTTGAGATTTGGAGCATTCGTATGCTCAATGATCCATAAAAGGAAAGAAAATTTTGTGGTGTGAGATATTTTTCGTATCTTCGCACCCAGATTAGCGAATTATAAGAACACAGCTTGAAAGCTTCGTTGCGGACCAATCACTACAATAAGCAAACGACGTTCGAAAGCTGCCAGCTCACGTTATGCAGAAGCGTGGGCATTGGTGGTTTCGTCGTTGGGGTGTAGTGACCCTGGTCCGCGTAATTTTCTACTGGTGTCCATTGCTTCTGTTCTTGCGTGGGTCTAATCTAAAAACAAACAAAACAAACATGATACATGAATCAGAATTTGCCAAAGCAATGGCAAAAAATGCACAGGAATGGGAAAAGAAAAATGCCGAGATGGAGAGGTTTGAAAGAACCCTTAATGAAGCTATGCGACATTTTTCGCAACTTAGAAAACAAGATGAGGGGGAGGCAAAAAAATCAGCTGAACTACTGCAGGAGAATGGGGATTTAAAACTAAGAAATGCCTCATTGAATAAAGAACTGATGGACGAACGGGCGAGGTCTAAACGTCTGGAGGAAGAGCTGAAGGTGCAGGTGCAGAAATACCAGGATGCCACACACAACCGGACGGTGGTCTACAACGTGTATAACAGCAATGTGGCTGCTGAATATGATGACGATGCTGATTTTCAGGACACGAAGCGGAAAGAGCATAAAGGTGAGGAACGAACGATACCGATGTCGACCGTACTGTCGTTTGGCTCTACAAGAATGACTCAGGAAGCCGTGCAGACGATTGTCGATTTGTTGTACTTTGCGATAAATGACAGGACACCTGAGGAAGAAAAGAACATCAAGAAAATGATTGACGACTTCAGGAAGACGCTGAGGCCGCAGGTAAATGCGAAGGACTCGACACAGAATTTTTACTTGAAATAAACGCTGAACTATCATGAAAAAGAAGAAAGAAGAAGAAAACGAAGAAGAGAAGAAGGAGCCGCAGGGCGAGATGCCGAACTTCAGGGGAATGTTTGAAGGGGCACATTTGACCAACTGCACTCAGAACTTCATCTGGGGTAACGAGACGGTACATGTGCATAGTAATGGTGAAAAAGAGGATGATACAGAAAAGGTTGCACCCAAGGAGCTGACCAAGGAGCAATTAGCTCGGGCTATCGAGAACTGCCAGGAGTATTTCTGGGCAAATAGCGCCTATGCGGTGTTGTTCTGCATACTGCGTGATGACTGTAAACAGAAGGATTTATCGATGGCTACTTATGAGAGAAAGGTCGAGTTGCTGCCTTATAAGAAAGCGAGGGAACACACGTGTCCTGCAGGAACAATAGCCAACGCCTTCAGCGATAATGCTATATTCAATTCGCCCACTGATAAATGGGATGACATGAATGCCAGTAAGCGTATTATCAAGCTGCGTGATGCCCTTCGAAAAGAGCTAAAGTTATAGGAAAAGTTATAGAGTTATAGTATTTTCATATAAGTGCCTAAGGAAACTTTAGGCACTTTTTTTTTATGCTTAATTTTGCTCTCGAAATCAACGCAACGGGTGCTGCCCAATGCAATTATTAACGCTTAAAAAATAAAAGATGATGGAAGCAAAATTTTACAGAGTGATGAAGGTGGGCGATGTGGTGGAAGTGACCACTCGCGAGTCGGGCAAGCTGAACAAGCGCACGCTGGTGCTGCAGGATCTGGGCGGCTCGAAGTA
>ODAI012352142.1_pt1 | contig 10163 bp, 8 predicted proteins | sample 1539321 | NCBI WGS metagenome assembly ODAI01 (sample SAMN02144231, study PRJEB22623) | gut metagenome | biome: sheep rumen | host: Ovis aries | place: New Zealand | reverse complement strand
TATTGTAAAATGAGTTGGCAGCATATAGAATGCTGCTGATGTATGCCGGCGAAAAATGGAGGTCGTCTGTCTGATCATGGCTCTTCCCGAAATAGGCGTCCGCGTCTGCGGCGCATGCAATCTTACCTATGACCGTGATGAAATCCTGCGTCAATTGCCGGATCTTCTGCCCGAGGCTGCTTTTGTCAAAGCAGTGAGCGGCCGGCCATATGCCGCACTGCTGGTGATTCATGGATGTCCGAATGCATGCACCAGTGAATTCAACCTTGCCGTTCCGGAGGAACGACGGGTAAGGATGGGATCCCCGGAGGAACTGCCCATTGCTCTGAAGCAGCTGCGGAATATAATGAAGAAAATGACGGAAAAGTAGAAAAAACGCAGGAAAATGAGATGTCGGATCGGGCAGTATCCCGGATAACAGGATGGTTTTATGGATAATAAAGCGAATACTATAAGCAGAAACAATCCTGCAGGCGCGCCCAGGCAGGAAATTCCTCTGGAATCTGCAGGTGCGCCCAGGCAGGAAATCCCTCCGGAATCTGCAGGCGCGCCCAGGCAGGAAATCACTCCGGAATCTGCAGGCGCATACAGGCAGGGGAGTCTGGCCGGATCTTTACATGCTCAAAGGCAGGGAGACGAAGCAGGTGATGGGGGGCGGATCAGACAAGGCAGTCCGGACAAAGAAAGCGCGCGGTACGGCGCATATAAGCAGGGAAGCCTCGCGCCATCAGAATACAGGCACAAACAGGGAAGCCTCGCGCCATCAGAACACAGGCACAAACAGGGGAGCCTTGCCCCATCAGAGCACAGGCGCAGACAGGGGAGCCTTGCGCCATCCGCGGACGAATCCGAAAAGAAAAGCCCGGCAGGTCCTGACGAACTGTCTTCTGATCATGAGAAGACACCTTTTTTTGTGCAAAATGATATTTCCGACAGCGGCAGCCGTACCGGGAGAGGAAAAAGGAAAAAAAGAGGAAACCGGACAGGAAAAAACCAAAAACGGATTGTTCCTGTGATTGTCGGGCTGACTGCATGTATTGCATTTATTGTTTTCGGTATTCACTGGATGAAGTCTCCAAAGCAGCAGGTATCTTCCAATGGTCAGGCCGCAGAGGGCCTGGAGAACACGAATGTTGCGAATGCTGATGAGCCGGCACAAGCAGGAGAGAAGGCCGGTTTTTCTGAAAATGAAAAGGCGGGCGGAAAGACAGATCCTGCTGAAAGTGCAGGCGCAGGCGAAATGGCGGATGCCGTTGAAAGAACAGATGCAGGCGGGACTGCCGATGGGGCCGGAAACGGGGAAAAAGCCGGGATGGCAGCCGACGCAAAAGAAAAGGATGCCTCTGCCGTGAATGATGACTCTGAGACGAAGGATCCGGCTGCAGGCGGGAAGATAGCTGCTGCGGAGGAGGAGTCTGAAGCGGATAGATTATGCCGCAAGGGTGATGCCTGTTTTTACGGCGACGGAGAAGAACAAAGCTACGAAGAGGCACTCAAATGGTATATGAAAGCTGCGGAAAAAGGCAGTTCAGATGCCATGGTGAAGATCGGCCTGATGTATGCCGACGGAAATGGAGTGGAACGTAATTTTGAAGAATCTTTCAAATGGCACATGGAGGCAGCAAAAAAAGGAAATGCCAAGGGAAAATTTAATCTGGGCTGTATGTATACATTCGGAGCATGGGTAGACCAGGATTATGAAGAAGCTTTCAAATGGTTCAAGGAGGCCGCAGAAGAGGGGGAAACAGACGCAAAATATAATCTGGCTTATTTTTATGAATATGGTATGGGAGTAGAGACGGACTATGATGAAGCCTTCAGATGGTATACAGAAGCCGCGGAGGAGGGAGACGCGGACGCGATGTGCAATCTGGGCCGTTTATATTATTACGGGAATGGATGTGAGCAAAGCTACGAAAATGCTCTCAAATGGTATAAAAAATCAGTGCAGGGGAACAATGGCATGGCTATGAATAATCTGGGCCTCATGTATGAAAATGGAGTAGGAGTGGACCAGGATTACGACGAAGCCTTTAAATTGTTTCAGGAGGGAGCGAATCAGGGAAATCCCAATGCAATGACCAATCTTGGATTTTGTTATGAATCGGGATACGGCGTTGAGCCGGACATTGATAAGGCTGTGGAGTGGTATAAAAAGGCGGCCGACCTGGGAGAAGAAAATGCCAGGCGCAACCTGCAGAATATGGGCTACTACTGAGCATGTGTTGATTTTGATCAGAAATTGAATGAGTCACGAGGGACGGTTCTGAAAAACTCATTGCATGCAATGAGTTTTTCAGAACCGTCCCTCGTGACTCAAAATCTGATACAGACTGTATAGATTAGTATATTAAGTAATGTCTTTATTTGTGATTGACGATATGGATGCCGCAGGCTACCATGATGACCGCGATGATGTACTGAATCCTGAGCTCTTCGTGAAGGAGGAGCGCTGCGAAGATGACGCCCAGCACCGGGATCAGCGAATTGTAGATTGCGATCTGGCTGATCGGATGATAGGACAGCAGGGCGTTATAGATGGCAAAGCAGACAGCGGAGATGGCGATCAGACAAAGGAGGATGAACACTCCCTTTGCAGTGAAAACCCATGCTGTGTTCGGACGGACAAACACAGCTGTCAGGATGAGAAGGGCACCGCCGATCTGCATGCTGTATCCTGTCGCGCGCATGATGTTCATCCTGCGTGATACAACTCTTGTGATCAGACCTCCCAATGCTGTGCAGCAGGCGTTGAGCAGGATCATGCCGTCACCCATGAAAGTGATGTCTGCAAAAAAATCCGCGCCGGGCTGAATGTTGATGGAGATAATGCCGGCAACCCCCAGAAGGCATCCCAGCGCCTTCCGCCATGTCATTTTGTCATCCGCAAAAATGATTGTGGACAAAAGAATCAGGAAAAAACCACCCATCGAATCCAGGATCGTGGATCTGGCGCTGCTGTTGTAGCCGAGTCCGATATAGGCAAACATATAATGAAGCGCTGTGTTTACAAGGCCTAAAAGCGCCAGCCATCCCAGATCTCCTTTTCCGGTGATGTCGGATCTTATTTTTTTGAAATGGGCGTACAGTGTTACCGCTGTTCCCGCCATAAAGAAACGTACTCCGGCGAACAGAATCTTGCCGCCCAGATCGGTTCCGTCAATCTGAAACTCCCGGTAGCCCAGCTTGATCAGCGGGTAGGCCAGTGACCAGCCGATCATGACAAAAACGGCAAAAAAGACTTTAAACCGATTATCCTGTAAAATAGATACTTTGCTGTTATTCATGTGTAATCCTCCTGTCTGCAGCAAAAGCCATTGTAACACAGTTTTTTTAATGAGTCACGGGAGAGTTTTGGGACGATCAGAACTGTCACTCGTGTCCCGTTTTTTCAAAGAGTCACGGGCTTGCTTTTTGCTGTATAATAGGGAAGCAGCTTTCTGATGACTCTGATAAAATAAATAACTGATAAAATAAATAATTATTGCCTTCCGGGCAAACAGGAAATGATCTTTTTGAGGAGAAAATATATGGATTTGCGGGATTTGAGAGACATTGATAATTTATGCTGTCTGGCGCTTTTGTTTGCGGGCGGCGGCATTGTGGGATGGATTTATGAGATGCTGTTTTACCGAATCAATGACGGTATGTTCGTCCAGCGCGGGCAGGGGCTGGGACCGTGGCTGCCGATTTATGGCTTCGGGTCGGTTTTCATCTGTCTATTGGCAGTGCGCTTTGAGAAGTCTAAAATTGCCGTCTTTCTGGTGAGCGCTCTGGTCAGCGGTGTCCTTGAATATGCGACGGGATGGGTTTTGTATAATCTCTTCGGCGGCCTGCGCTGGTGGGACTACAACACGGAGATCTGGAACTGGGGGAATATCAACGGATATATCTGCCTGCGATCGATCCTGCTGTTTGCCTTTGCGGGAGTTTTTCTGATTTACATTGCTATACCCGCAATTGAATGGATGGCGGACCGGATTCCGGTCAAGGCCTTCCGTGTGATCAGCTTCGTTCCGGCGGTTCTCTTTCTGATTGATATTGTGGGCGGCTATATTCTGCATGTCTGGTGAAAAAAACAGGCAATCCACTTGCAGGACCCGGCAATCTGCCCGGGAAAGTCAGAAATCTGTGTTTTTTACGAGAATTTGTTTGAGAGGATCGGATCATGCTGGAAAAATGTGATTACAGGGAGGCGCGGGATCTGATGATCAGTCATGTCGCACCGGTAGGTATAGAGAAGGTTCCGCTCAGCAGCTGTGCCGGGCGTGTGCTTGCCCGGGAAGCTGCGGCACAGGAGGATATTCCCCCTTTTGACCGCTCACCCTATGACGGGTATGCTTTCCGCGCTGAAGACGTGAAGACGGCATCTGCGGAATCGCCTGTGACATTGAAAATCGTTGACTATATTGCAGCAGGGGATGTGCCTCACAGGCCGGTCACTGCCGGAACTGCCGCGCATCTGATGACAGGTGCTCCGATCCCGGAGGGGGCGGACGCAGTCCTGCCTTTTGAGAGGACTCGCTTTACAGACGAGGAAGTGACCATTGATACAGCGGTGAAACCCGGGTCGAATGTGATCTATGCCGGCGAAGATGTTAAAAGGGGAACTGTCTTGTGCGGACCCGGTGCCCTGATCGACGCGGGGCTTGCCGGGACGCTGGCGGGACAGGGGATTTTTGCCCCTTGCGTCTATAAAAAACCTCTTGTCGGAGTGATTTCCACAGGCAGTGAGATCCTGGAAGAGGACGAAGCGCCGGTGCCCGGGCGCATCTATAATTCGAACCGGTATTCGCTGCAGGCTGCCTGTGAGCTTGCAGGCTGTGAGACTGTTTACATCGGAACAGCCAGGGATGATGAGGCGATTATTGCGGAACTGATCGATCAGGCGCTGAAGACATGTGATGCTGTGATCCTTTCCGGCGGCGTTTCAGTCGGTGATTTTGACTGCACGCCTGCCGCAATGGAAAAAGCAGGTGTTCGGATTCTGGTCCACGGCCTTGCGCTCAAGCCGGGAATGGCGGGCGCGTACGGTATTTATACAGGAGACAGCCGAAAAAGTACTGGCTATGGTCAGGCAGAAGGATTCGGACAGGCTGAAGAATCCGGTCAGACAGGACATTCCGTACAGGCAGATAAAATCGGACAGGCAGACCGGATCGGACAGGCAGACAATCCCGGACAGGCAGACAATTCCGGTCCTGCGTCAGATGCCGGAGGAATCCCTGTTTTCGGTCTTTCAGGGAATCCTGCCGCCTGTATGACGGCCTTTTACGCAGTCGTGCTCCCGGTTCTTCGCAGGCAGATGGGCTTTGCTTTGGAAAAATGCCTTCCTCCGCAGATTCGCGTATGTCTGAAAAAAGAGTACAGCCGCAAAAACCAGTCCTCCCGTCTGCTGCGGGGCAGGGTGGATCCGGCAGCTGTTGTTCAGGAGATGAAAATCACCGGCGGCCAGGGCAATCAGGTGCTCAGCAGCCTTGCCGGCAGCAATGCCTTTGCCGAGATTCCGGCAGGTATGGCAGTCAAGGCAGAGGAGCCGGTGGATGCTTTTCTCATTGATCAGTTGTGAGGCATCTTTTTCCGGCTGCTTTGACTCGTGGGTGGAGGCAATGAACTGTGCCGGCAGCCGCAGATGCGCGAAGATTGTTTACTGTTTGGGAGACGGAAATTGGGTATGATTTATATTATCCGTCATGGAAAGACGGAAATGAACAAGGCAGGTCTTCTGCAGGGAAGAAGTGATTATTCTCTGAATGAGGAGGGGGTCCTTCAGGCGAGGGAAGCCTGTGAGAGGCTTCGCGGTGTACATTTTGACCATGTATTTACCAGTCCCCTGAGCCGGGCGGTCCAGACGGCGGAAATCGTTGTCCCGGGTACAGTTCCGGTGGTGGACCGGCGTCTGATCGAGATGGACTATGGTCCTTTTGAGGGAGTTGATTTACAGAATATGCCGCCCGAGCTGGTCTTTTTCTTCCGCGATTTTGTCCGCAATCCTGCTCCGGAGGGTATGGAGCAGCTGTCGGAAGTAGTAGAGCGGGCAGGAGCTTTTTTAGAGGACATCAAAGTGCTGCAGGGCAATATCCTGATTTCCACGCATGCGCTCCTTATGAAGGGACTTCTGGAATATCTGACCCCGGGTTCAGGCGGCAGCTATTGGTCGAAATATATCGGCAACTGTGCCATATACACGTGTGAAAATACCGGAGGAACTTTTGCCCTTCCCCAAGAGATGAAAGTCTGACCGCTTTTTCTTTTGGCGGGATCGGATCAGCAGATGCATATCCGGATATTTGACTAGATCAGCAGATGCATATCCGGATATCTGACTTTTTAACTATCTGACCATCTGACTGTCTGAGTTCAGGAGATTAAAAACAATAAAAAAGGCGTTTCTGCTGTCTGCCGATCGATGATCATCAGATTATCATTGCTCGAGACAGACAGAAGAAACGTCTTTTTTGTGTTGTTTTTTTATATTGGTTTCTTTAAACCGGTTTCTTTTACGAGGGCAGAGGATCAGGCATCTACGAAGGCAGAGGATCAGGCATCGTTGAACCTGGGAAGAGCATTGTGCTTGCGGGCTGAGCCGGATTCCCCGTAGGCGCCCTCGGGAAGCTGGGAGAAATATTCTTCGCGGGCTTCCTGGTAGAGGCGGTTGTAGTCCTCGTTTTCGTGACGCAGATCCGCAAAGTAGGTGTGCTCTTTACTGGCTACTTCGGGACGGACGCGGACGATGACAGCCTCACCGACATTGGAACTGACATCCGCGATGCGGACCATGTCGGAGAGGAGATTTTCGAAATTGGGATCAAGGAATACGTTGCAGGTGCCGTGGCCCATGCGGGCGAGATGGCTTTCCTTGAGCTCCAGGATCATGTCAGCCGCGACCTTTCGCAGGGGCTGGATCCTGTAGGCTGCATCGATGTCGCGCTTTCTGAAGGCAAGTTCGGTCTCTTCCAGGATCTTGTCCAGAAGCTTCATCAGCACATCGAGTTCTTCTGTCGCTGTCACGGAGAATGCGGAGCCCTTATTCGCCAGATCTTTGGCATTGTCGGAGATGTTGACGGCGTGGTCGCCCAGACGTTCAAACTCCGAGAAAACTCTGTAGTACTCATCAAGGATGGCTGTGTGCTGGTCGTCCTTGAGGTGGGGCAGGAGGGATACGAGATATCCGCTGATCCTGTCCGCGAACATATCGATATTGACTTCGTCCTCCTGAATCTCGTTGTAGATCTTCTCATCAAAATCGGAAAAGAGGCCGTAGGCGAGATCGATATTCTTTTTTGCCAGCTGCAGCTGGACCGCCAGAAGATCGTAGCAGCTGCTCAGTGCCAGAGCGGGGGAGGAGAAGAACATGGGGCTGAGCGCGTCGAGCTTCTCCTGATATTCGCTGACCTTCACAGGCTCATCCTTGACCAGGCGGTAGCTGAGCTTCTCGAGAAGAGGAATTACGGGAAGGATCAGCAGGGCACAGACCAGGTTGAAAATGGTGTTGGTATTGGCGATGAGACTTGAGTTGACGATCTGGTTCCATATGCCGTCCAGAAGGTGCGCGTAATGGGCAATCCCGACACCGATCAGGACAAGGGCGGACTTGATCAGGTTATAGGCAATGTTGATGACACCGACGCGGCGGGAATCGGAGCTGGCGCCGATCGAACATACGATGGCGGTCGTCACGCAGTCGCCCAGGTAGACGCCGACGATGATGGGATAGACGCCGTGCCAGATCAAAAGGCCGGATTTGGAGAAAGCCTGCAGGATACCGATCGTGGCAGAGGAACTCTGCAGAATAAAGGCGACGATGGTACCGGATGCATATCCCGCGAGGGGATTTTCTCCGATGCTGGTGAACAGGTCCTTGATAAACTGGGACTCGGAGAGAGCACTCACGGCTGAGGTCATATTCAGAAGTCCGGAGAACAGAATACCGAATCCGATGGCGATATCGCCGATTTGCTTGGCGTTGCGAACACGATTCTGCATACCCATGATCATGATAATTCCGATGATAAGGGCGATGGGAGCCAGTGAGGAAGGCTGGAAGATCTGCAGCCAGGACCCGCCGGCGTCCATATCCAGAAGTCGGATGATCTGACCGGTGACTGTCGTACCGACGTTTGCGCCGATAATGATGCCGAGCGACTGGCGGAGAGTGAGAAGTCCGGCGCCGACGAGACCGGAGGTGATGACGATCGTCGCCGTGGAGGACTGAATGATTGCCGTGACGGCAACACCCAGAAGAAAGGCCTTGAAGGTGTTGTTGGTCACTTTTTCCATGACTTGTTTGAGCGTGCCCGAGGAGCTCTGCTTGAGACCGTCCCCCATCAGACGCATGCCGTACAGGAACATGGCAAGTCCGCCCAGCAGTGTCAAACCACTAAAAAAATTCATTTCTACTCCTTTTACCGGGAATGATTTCCCGGCTGTGCGCAAAAGGTTTGTACGGGCTAATATAATTTTTTCTTATAACCCATGACAATTTATGCCTGTTTTCGCGGTAACAATAAAAAATCACTCTATAACATACTTCATTCCGGCGAAAGCGTCAATGTAAAAAGCGGGTAAAAAATGCCTTTTTTGTGTTTTTTTTATATAAAAATGTCGGATATTGACAATTATTTTTTGCTTATAATATGAAAAACTGATATATAAAATCGTCGGAAAGGGCCATTTCCTGTCTGTACAGATTCATTCACCCGGAACAGGATCAGCGGGAAGGACTGCCGGTTCAGCCTCCTAAAAGGCAGAAAGCGGCAGCGAAAACAGTCTGTGAAAGCGTGATGAGGTGTGGTACAATAATTGCGGCAAAGCCGCTGGTTTTTGCAGGCGGTTTCAGGTTGTACCGATGATTCCGGGAGGAAATGTTTTATGGCAGCAAAGAATGATATTGATATTACGATCGGCGGTAAGACTTTTACGCTCAGCGGCGTAGAGAGCGAAGCGTATCTTCGCGAGGTCGCCTCTTATCTGAATGAAAAGCTGAGGAATTTTTCAGATGATGCGGCTTATTGGAAGCTGCCTAATGATATGCGCAATGTGATGCTGCAGCTCAACCTGGCGGATGATTATTTTAAGGAACGCAGCCGGGTGCAGGATCTGGAGAGACAGGTGCAGGATCTGGAAGACCATCGCGACCGGGCTCTGCAGGAGCTTGACGAGATGCAGGGTGCTGCGCAGGAAGCGGCTTCCAGGATCAGTATTCTGGAGTCTGATGCCGCGGACCTGCGGGACAAGGCCCAGCGTGCGGCTGCCGCTGAGAACTCGGCCGCCAAGCGTTTCGGCGCCGAGAAAAGCCGTGCGGAGAAGCTTGCTGAAGAGATGGACGCCCTGAGAAAGAGCAAGGCAGAAGCGGATAAGGCTGTTGAGCGTCTGCGCAATGAGCTGGCACAGACCCGTGAGAGCCTGCAGGGGGAGCTGAACAGGACCAGATCCGACCTTGAGAAGAGACTTGCCGCATCCGAGGCTAAACGCAAAAAGGAGGTGCAGGATCTTCAGGCAGTGTGCGAAAAGGATGTTAAGGAGCTGAAGAATCGTCATCAGAAGGAAATTCAGTCCCGGGATGCCAGCAGCGCGAAGACACTGAAGGACCGTGAAAGCTCCCTGCTTGCGGAGCTTGCCGATACGAAGAAGTCACTTACCGGACAGCTTCAGACAGTACAGGCTGAGTCCGCCGCCCGGCAGAAGTCGCTCGATCAGGCACTGGAGGAAAATAAGAAGCTGAGTTCACAATTGGACATCGCCCGTTTAAACGGCGAGACTGCCAAGAAGAAGCTGACGGAAATGGAAAAGAGTTTTGCAGACAGACTTGCGGCCGGCACTGAGCAGTTCCGCGCAGATGCGCAGAAAGCCCGCGATGAACTTGAGAAGACGCAGGAGCAGCTCGCGGAGCTGCAGGAACAGGAAAATTCCCGCCTGCAGGCTGCAGCACGTGTCCGCAGCACCATGCAGGAACTCGTGCAGCAGTACGGACGCTTCGGGCAGTCCCTCGAAGAGGCTGCCGGCCAGCTCCGCAGCATTGAGTAAAGCATTAAGTAAATCTATTTGAGTAAGGACCGGGGAACGGTCCGGAGACGGGATTCTGTGAAGAAGAAAAAATGAGAAAGCGGGGACAGACCTCTTTGAAGTCTGTCCCCGCTGTTTTGTGTACTTTGCCGGGCTTT
>ODAI011113132.1_pt1 | contig 10163 bp, 8 predicted proteins | sample 1539321 | NCBI WGS metagenome assembly ODAI01 (sample SAMN02144231, study PRJEB22623) | gut metagenome | biome: sheep rumen | host: Ovis aries | place: New Zealand | reverse complement strand
TAAAACGAATCCCCCTGTATCAAAACATCCTTACGCGAACCAACGAGGTGTGCGTTGTTCTTAAAAGGTATTGCAGTCAGGGTTGAATACCCTTATTCCGCCCCAAGGGGCGGGGTATTCAACCCTTCCGCGCGAATAAAAAAACCTTCTTTGCAAAAACAGCCGCAAAGAAGGTTTTTGTTTTTAAATATTTTTACAAAAGGCATAACCGCGCAAGGCCTGGAAATCAAATCTGTCTTCCGCTAGCAGGTAAATCCGCCTAAAACCCGAAAGACTGCCGCAAAAAGCAGCCTGCCAGCCGACCAATGAATCACAGACAACCGTCCACGAAAGCCCTGCCTGCTGCCCACGAAAGCACAGCCAGCCAACCACGAAAGCAGGCCAACCGCCCGATAAAGCCCTGCCAGCCGACCAATGAATCACAGTCAACTGTCCGCTAAAGCATGCCAGCCGTCCACGAAAGCACAGCAAACTGTCCGCCAAAGCACCGCCAGCCGACCGCCAAAGCACTGACAACTGTCCGCTAAAGCCCTGCCAGCTACCCACGAAAGCACCGCCAACTGCCCGACAAAGCACCGCCAACCGCCCACGAAAGCCTTGCCAGCTCCCCGCCAAAGCACCGCCAACTGTCCGCAAAAGCACAGCCAACCGCCCGCTAAAGCACTGACAGCCGACTACGAAAGCCTTGCCAGCTCCCCACGAAAGCACCGCCAACTGCCCGACAAAGCACAGCCAACTGTCCGCCAAAGCACCGCTAGCCGTCCACGAAAGCATGCCAGCCGACCAATGAATCACAGACAACTGCCCGCAAAAGCACTGACAACTGCTCGGCAAATCACAGCCAGCCGCCCACGAAAGCACAGCCAGCTGTCCGCCAAAGCACCGCCAACTGTCCGCTAAAGCCCTGCCAGCTACCCACGAAAGCACCGCCAACTGCCCGACAAAGCATGCCAGCCGTCCGCCAAAGCACAGCCAGCTGCCCGCAAAAGCATGCCAGCCGCCCACGAAAGCATGCCAGCTACCCACGAAAGCATGCCGACCGACCGCCAAAGCACCGCCAACTGCCCGATAAAGCCCTGCCAGCTACCCACGAAAGCACCGCCAACCGCCCGCCAAAGCACCGCCAGCCGACCGCCAAAGCACTGCCAACTGCCCACCAAAGCACAGCCAGCCGCCAGCTAAAGCACCGCCAACTGTCCGCCAAAGCACAGCCAGCTGCCCACGAAGGCACCGCCAACTATCCGCCAAAGCATGCCAGCCGTCCACTAAAGCCCTGCCAGCTGCCAGCCAAAGCACCGCCAGCCGCCCGCGAAAGCATGCCAACTGTCCGCTAAAGCATGCCAGCTGCCCACGAAAGCATGCCAGCCGACCGCCAAAGCACCGCACCGCCAGCCGCCCGATAAAGCCCTGACAGCTGTCCGCTAAAGCATGCCAGCCGCCCGCAAAAGCACTGACAACTGCCCACGAAAGCACCGCCAACTGCTCCCTTTAGCTAAAAACACCGAAAAACCTTGCAATTGATACCAAAGAGAACTGTCTATATCTGGATGAAAATTACCGTGAATAAAAAGAACATGGGTCCTTAGGGCGTTAGCCCTAAGCCGTGCCGGGAAAGGGAGGGGTTTAAGGGGAACTTGCAACGAAGTTTCCAGCAGGGAAAAACCTCGCTTCGGAGTAGGCAACTTTTTTAACGTTAAAAAAGTTGCCTCCCCTTAGTTTGGGGTTAAGGGCACTCCCTTGAAAAAAGTTTTTCAGTAAAAGTCTACTTCCTAAGCACCTCAAGCATCTTCTCGTAGACAAGCTTTGGCTCCATGCTCTTAGTATACAAAAGCGCCTCTCCAGTACCGGGGAATGTTCCAGGAACCCAGCTGTGGTTATCCGTAAAGCCCCATGTAATAAAGGACTTAACGTTTGGCTCCTCCAGCGCAATCTTCAAAAGATTCGTATAAATATTCATCTGCTTTGCAAGAGAAGCTTCCGTAGAAGGCAAAGGCATCCTAACATCCACTTCGCTAAAGCATACATCAACGCCAATTTCCGCATAGCGCTTAACATTGCTGCGGATTTTCTCAAAGTTGTAATCGTATTCGGTGGAAAGGTGAAGCTGCATACCAATTCCGTCCAGTGGAACACCGCGGGCCTTCAAATCCTTAACAAAATTGAACATAGCATCAGCCTTGGGATGCCCCTGCTCCTCGTTACTGTATTCATTCAGGTAAAGCTTTGCGTTGGGGTCAGCCTCATGGGCAACCCTAAGGGCGTGTTCAATATAGTCCTGGCCAATAAGATTGTACCAGAGCGACTCCCTCATGCTGCCGTCCTCATTGAACATCTCGTTAACAACATCGTATTCCGAAATTTTACCCTTGTAGCGCTCCATTATAGTCTTGATATGCTTATCCATCATCTCAAGGGCCGCTTCCTTAGTCTTAAGCTTTCCAAGAAAAGGTGAATTCTGCTGGTGCCAAAAAAGTGTGTGCCACTTTACCTCAATGCCATTCTCCTGGGCAAACTTAATCATAGCGTCAATGTCGCCCCAGTTCCAGAATTTTTCATTAGGCCTAAGGTTTGCCCACTTCATTGAATTTTCGCTTACAATCATGGCGCTGTTTTCCAAAACAATCTGCTTCTCTTTTTCGCCATAAAGATCCCCGGCAGTAACAGCAATACCCGTCTTAAGGCCTTTCTTTAGGGCAAGATCCTTAAAAGTCTTCTTCTTGCACGAAGCAAACAAAACCGGTGTGGCAAGCAGGGCCAGCACAAAAAATTTTCCGTTAAAATGTCTCATGCTCTTAGTTTAAATTCCAAAAATAAATTTGTCAAAGCCATATTTTCAAAAGGCAAAAAAAATTAGTAATAATACGATGTTTTGCACAATTTCTTGATATTTAATCCTTAATTTATTCTGGACGGTACCATTATCCGCTCTACCATCCCACTCCTCGGCTAATCCGACCGCCCATGTCCCTCGCCACCGCCGTTCCGCCCTTCGGTAACCCTCATCCCGCTGCGCGGGACTAAAGGGGCTCCATGGCGGCGTACGTCGCCTAAAAAAATCCCTCCGTGGATTTTTTTAGGATTGCAGAAGCCAAAGGCTTCTGCATGTTGCTAAGTCGCCCTCCATGGCTCAATACTGCTTGGCAAGAAAGACCCCCCGTTCCCTGCACTCGCAGCGTAGCGTCCAGCGGCTTGTCGAAGGGGACTTTTCAGCAGGAAAACCCTCATTGGAGCGGAACAAACGCAGTGAGCTTAATTTCCTATTCCGCGACACCGCGGGTTTTCAGACGGATTTGCCTGGGAGCGGAAGGCAAAACTGATTCCCGTGCTTCCTTAAAATCATTTGTATTTTTCTTTACAGAACAAAAATCCTGTGTTACTATAAACAAAAGCGAGTTTTCGTCTTCGGATGGTCTAGCAGGACTTATTGCCGAATTCAACCCTCGCAAGAAATTCACAAACTGGAATCCTTCCAGACAAAGGAGTCGCCAAATGAAAAACAAAATTATGGGATTTGTCACCATCGCTTTGGTACTGGTACTCGCATCATGTTCTTCAATGAAGCAAATGTTCGACTTAAAGGGAATCATTGTTTCCGCAAACGACCAGAGGTACACAGGAAAATCCACAGTCGTTCCAATGGACATTAAAACAGGAAACCTGCGCTTTGAATTCAACGCCACATCCGACCCTGTAGACAACGGCTATCCTGTAAAAATCTCAAACAGCGACAGCTCAGTTGCATCCGTAACACAGAGCGCATCTGACCCGACAAGCTACACAATCACAGGTCTAAAGAGCGGCTACACAACCGTAACCGCAAGCTGCTCAATCTACACATTCGACTTCATCGTCTATGTAGCAGACTCATCACGCGGAATCACCATAGACAAGCTCAAGGCCCAGCGCGAAGCAGAAGTTGCCCGCGCAGCCGCCGCAGCAGCAGGAATCTCTTTCAAGGAAAAGGATTACCGCTGCGACCTTGGCGGTGGAGAGTATGACGGAATCACATTCAAAAGCGACACAGAATGTGTAAGTGTAGTCCATATGGAGCCTCCTTATGAATACAGGCCTGCCACCTACGCAATCGATGTTGCAAAGAAGCAGATCTCCATCACCTACACCGGCAAAGTCTACTTTGACGAAAAGCTTACAAAAGAATACAAAGACGGTGCATTTACGCCATCAACAGAGGTCTACACCTATTCCGCAGACCTGTCCGTACTTACAGACAAGAGCGGAAAGGAATATGAACGCCGTTAAGCTCTTAACCCGCTAAAACACAAAAAAAAGCCAGCTTCAGCTCCATTCCAGATGTTGAAGCTGGCTTTTTTATTATAAAATGATAAATTGGGTTCTTAGGGCGTTAGCCCTAAGCCGTGCCCTAAAAGGAGGGGAGGTTTGGAGGGGAGGGAACTGCGGGCTTCGGACTCTGAGCGGGTCCCTCCCCTCCAAGTTCGGGGTTCAAGGGTTCTCCCTTGAAAAAAACTTTTTCTTTGCAAACAAAAAATTCAGTGCTATAATTTTCTTATGCCAATCATAGAAAACCCAAAGAAATTTGACTACGGCCACATCTTCATCATGCGGGGAAAAAACATCCTGGTAAAAAAGGGAAGTTCCGCCCAAGCCTCCACAGCAAAGCCCCTTGGCAAAGAAGACCTGCCAGACCAGCAAACCGCCACAAAATGCCTCTCCGCCCAGATTGTTTCCGATTGGTATGCAGAAGCAGAACTTGACTACTGCGCCCTAATGCTGGAAGACGGCAGCCCCACCCCATCCGCGCTGGAAGAAATTCCTTTAAGACAGTTCTTCTGGCAAAGCAAAAGCGAAGAAGAACAAAAAAATGCCGTAACCTCAAAGGTAAGCTCCCTGGCGGCAAGAGCGCACGGATTCTTGTGCCTTAGGCAAACATACCGCTACTGCCCAAAGTGCGGCTCCCTGCTTACAGTCCACAGCACACAGGTTGCCAAAGTCTGCCCCTCTTGCGGCAGAATAGACTTTCCCCGCATAGAACCTGCCATCATAGTGCTTGTAAGCAAAGGCGACCAAATACTCCTGGCAAAAAGCAAAACCGTAGTATCTGGCTTTTACAGCTGCATAGCGGGATTCATGGAACACGGAGAAAGCGCAGAGCAATGCGTTGAGCGGGAAGTAATGGAAGAAACCAGCCTTAAGATAAAAAACATCGTCTACAAAGGAAGCCAACCCTGGCCCTTCCCCGACCAGCTCATGTTAGCCTTTACCGCAGAATACGAAAGTGGCCAAATAAAAATCCAGGAAAGCGAAATAGAAGACGCCGGCTGGTACTCAAGAGACAACCTTCCCCCCATCCCCCACCCCGGCAGCGTAGCCTACAACCTAATCATGGGAATCTTCGGCAAGAAATAAGCAATCCCCTTTTCCAGAGTTCATGGGCACTAAAATCAGTTTCCCAATATTCTTCTGCAAAGCAACTAGAAATCACCCTCAGGATACACCGCACGCCCTTGCTACGTTGTATGGGCGCAGCGGAAGTCAAACCCAGATGAAAACCTGCATGGCTTGAAACTTCGTTGCAGGTACGGAGCGCCCCCCCAGCAGCACAACTCAACCTCGCAGAGGATTTTTTTCATTAATTTTATAATGGAAAAATTTGGGGTTCTTAGGGGCGAGCCCCTAAGCCGTGCCCGAGAAGGAGGGGTGGTTTGGAGGGGAGGAAACATCGGGCTTCGGACTCTGAGAGGTTTTCTCCCCTCCAAATTCGGGGTCCAAGGGCACTCCCTTGAATTTCACCCCTCAAAGCGTTAATATAAAGCATCCTTTTTTTGCCGGAGCGTTATATGAAGAAAATTATCAGCGGAAAAGTCCGCGAAGTTTACGATTTGGAAGACGGACGCATGGTCATCGTTACAACGGACCGCATTTCCGCATTTGACGTAATTCTGCCCACAATGATTACAGACAAGGGCAAAGTCTTAAACGCACTCTCAAACTTCTGGTTTGACTACACAAAAGACATTGTTAAAAACCACATGATTTCGTCCAACCTCAAGGACATGCCAGCCGAATTCCAGAAAAGCGAATTTGAAGGCCGCACAATCCTGGTAAAAAAACTCAAGATGGTACCATACGAAGTAATCGTACGCGGCTATATGTTCGGCTCAATGTACGAAGCTTACAAAAAGGGAGAAGAATTCCTTGGCCACAAATTCGACAAGGAATACCAGCAGGCAGAAAAGCTTGACGAACCCATCGTAACACCATCCACAAAAGCCGCAGAAGGCCACGACATCAACGTAACCCTGGACTACATGAAAAAAGACCTGGGCGAAGAACTCGGCAGCAAAATTGAAAAGGCAGCACTTGCAATCTACAAAAAATGCTACGAACATGCCGCCAAAAACGGAATCATCATTGCAGACACAAAATTTGAATTTGGCCTTGACGAAAACGGAGACCTAGTCCTTGCAGACGAAGTATTAACCCCAGACTCAAGCCGCTTCTGGAACGCAGCAGAATACAAAGTGGGAACAAGCCCCGCAAGCTACGACAAGCAGTTTGTCCGCGACTGGCTCAAGAACAACAACCTTGCCGGCGACCCCAACATCAAGAGCATCCCAGCAGAAATCGTAGAAAAAACATCTGCCCTCTACCACGAGTGCCAGGAAAGAATCTGCAGGTAAGCAGAAAACTTCATACTTGTCCCGCACAAGCGGGATAAGTTTTCCTCCTATCACTTACGTCCCGAACCACCCCTAAGCAACTTGTGTTTGTGGCTTTTTTCCATATACAAAGCATTGTCAGCAGAAGAAATCAGTTCCTTTTCATCTTCCGAATAAGCGCGTGCCATACCAACACTTATATTAATCTTAAAATTAGCACTATCGGATTCAACACGGCCATTGCTCTCAAAAAGGCTAACAAGATCCTGCCTAAAATCTTCAGCATCAGCAGGTTTCTTTGCATTTATAACGATTGCAAATTCATCGCCGCCGTATCGCGCAAGAAAACAAGACTTAAGCTCCGGATTAAGTGAACACACAAGCTTTAAAAGCTTTGCGGTTTCTATAAGGGCATTGTCCCCCTCCAAGTGCCCGTAAGTGTCATTTATCTGCTTAAAAAGGTCAATGTCAATCATAAACAAATACACATTAACATAATTTTCAGCAAGCGAAGTCTTTATGTAGCGGTCAAAAGCACCCCGGTTGTTCAGCCTGGTAAGAGAGTCGGTAGAAACCTGGGCATTGGCAAAATCAACATGCTCCATCATCAAAAGCAGGGCAAGGGTAATCCAAACAAAGCCTACGTCTGCAATCAGCAAGTGGGCAAGCCCCGCAAGACAGGGCAAAAAAGAAAACATCAGCTTGGTAGGCCAAAAGCGTTTCTCGTAGCGCCCCATAAAAAGCCTAATCAGAACAATAACCGACGCAATCGTAAAGTAAAGGTACGTAATGGCAATATGAATAAAATAATACTTTCCCTCTACAATTCTATTCGTCAAAGGATCTGCAAAAGCTATGTGGCCGGTAAAAAAACTTTCCAGGGAAACAATCATCAGAAAAAGGGCCGGAATATGCATAATGTAATAGCGGTTTCCCATAAAAAGCCATTTTCGCCGCTGGGGATTCTCGCATATTATGTAAATGCACCAGTAGCAACCAATAATACCGGAAATTCCATTCCTTATGTCTATCAAAAGCGTCTGGGCAATATTAGCAATTTTATTAGTCCGCCCAACCAGAAGATCACTTGCAATAATAATGGCAGAAATCAGTGCAGTGGCCCAAAGTATATTGATGAACAATATAGTGTTGGTTTGCCGGTCTAAGGTATACTTAACTTTGTACAATATGAACAATACTATGATTATCGTGATAATATTGTATACAACGTCGTATAAAAGATGCATCCATTTTATTATAAACGCTTTTTTTTGTGATGTAAACTTTTATTTTTTTCTGAATTTTCTCTTCTGGACGGTACTTTTTTCCGCTCTACCTTTTTACTCTTCGGCTAATTCGACCGAACATGCCTATGCGCCACCGCCCTTTCGGGGTTCCGGCATTCGCCTCCATTGCCTACGGCAACGCTCCGCGCCCCTACACGGCGGCGTAGGTCTTTTTAAGAAAGAATCTCCTCCACATCATCATAGACCTTAAAACCGGGAATGTTTTTTGCCAAATTCTGCATTCTCTCATCATTCCTTGCAATTGCCTCTGCAATAGAATGCAGCTCCTTGCTAATGTTGGCAGGCATGGCGTAGTCCTTTTTGTAGTGCAGCTGGTGCTCAAGGCTGGCCCAAAAGTCCATGGCTATAGTCCTAATCTGAATTTCAACAGGAATTTCCCTCTTCTGGTCAGAAAAATACACGCCAACTTTTACAATCACGTGCAGGCTGCGGTAACCGCTTTCCTTGGGATGCTTTATATAGTCCTTTAGTTCTATTAGCGTTATGTCATCCTGCTTCAAAAGCATCTGGGTAACGCGGTAAACATCGCTTATAAAGGGGCAGGTAACGCGGATGCCGGCAATGTCGTAAAGCTTGTTCACCATGTTGTCCATGGTAAAGGCAAGACCCTTGCGCTGAAGCTTTTCCGCAATGCTCATCGGCTCCTTAATGCGGCTTGTAATAGTCTCTATTGGGTTACGCTCGTGCTTGCTTTGGAATTCATCCTCAAGAATCTCAAATTTAGTAACAATCTGCTTTATTCCGCTTTCGTACAGCATCAAAAGCTGCTGGAACTCCATGGCAGTGTCTATAATGGCCTGCGGGCTGGAAAAAAGTTCCTTGTTGTCGCGCACGGTATTGCGAAGAATTAATTCCTGATTCATATTTAAAATATAATGATTTTTTGCCTATTTGACCAAATATTTTTTTGTTATTTCCATTTTACGGATGAATCATATCCATATTGGAAAAGCCAAAAATAATTTCGTTCTTTTTTATTGTGCAACCCAAGTCAAACTTTGTTAAAAGCCTAAGTACAAGTTCACCCCTATAAAGCATCCAATCATCCTTGTAGTACTTGCCTATCAGTTTTTTATATGCGGCATATTCCTCGTCACTTATTAAAACCCTATAATAGATTGGCAACTGTTCAGTCTGTACCGGAACCCCGCCGGAATAATTTCTTTCTATGACTTCTACATTCTTTTTGTCAATATTCAAATTTGTTTCATAACAAAAAATCATCTTAACAAAATCTATATTCTTGCAATCTTCTGCGGCCAATGAATTCTTTTCGTAATAGGCAAGAATAAAGTCATTGTGGATATAGCTGTAATAGATTGCGCGAAGCTCTTCAATCAAATCGCACCTGTAACACTTACCAGAATTCTTTTCACTAATCCAAAATTCATTTATAACGGAGTATTTTTTTCCCTCTGACAAGTATTCAATAAGATATCTTTCATTAGGAAGGCAGGCTTTTTCAATGTTAAGGTCAACTATCTCTTTTGCGGATTTTATCTTTTCGTCCAGCAAAATCAGGTTTTCATTCAGCTTATTGTCTATCAGGGCAGAAACGTCATAATCCCCAGGAATGTTACCGGTGAATATTTTTGTTAACTTCCTGCCACTTTCCAAATAGACAACCACATCAGCCTTCCTCTCGTCATGGGAAAATGCGTGCGGAATGCAAAGGCAAATTGCAAAAAACGTCACAAATACTTTTTTCTTTGTGCTAAACAAAGTGGACTCCTTCATCAAATATTTTTTACAGAGCAACAAGCCCAGACGTTAAAAAGCTACTAGGTTCAATTTCGAGTTTTACAAATACATGTCATTCTCGGGCTTGACCCGGGAATCTTTTTAAGCAGATTATCGGGTCGTGGTTCGACTACGCTCACCAACCGCCCGATAATGACACATTTTGTGCAAAAACTCGAATTTCGACCTACTGGTCTTCGCTTACTTTTTCCGAAAGAACGTAGGCTGTAACAGTGCTGTAGCTTGGCGCATCAAAAAAAGTCACTTCCGTAAGGTTTATCTTTGCAGTAACAGGAAAACTTTCGCCAATGCAGACAAGAGTTCCTGCCGCAAGAGAATTTATGCGCACATCGGAAAGGTCAAGAGAGCGGTAAACCGCACATGCCTTAGAAATCTTTCCGGTCTTAAAAGCTTTGCAAACCCTGTTGCTTATTGCCCAGTAGTCCGTGTTGTTGTAGCGCACGCGGACAAAATCATT
>ODAI010537076.1_pt1 | contig 10163 bp, 3 predicted proteins | sample 1539321 | NCBI WGS metagenome assembly ODAI01 (sample SAMN02144231, study PRJEB22623) | gut metagenome | biome: sheep rumen | host: Ovis aries | place: New Zealand | reverse complement strand
GTAAAGTAATAAACATTCCTGCGGAAGTAAAGCACTGGCACGGAGCAGCACCGGATTCCTGGTTCTCGCATCTTGCAATCGAAGTGGATGGAGAAGAGACAGGTAATGAATGGCTGGAAGCCGTATCAGATGAGGATTATGGCAAGTTATCATAATACGATAAAGACGCCAAAAGCCGATTACGGTAAGCTCGGTGTCAGAATGATCCTGACAGCCGTTCAACCAGGGAACAGAAAGACTCATCTGTAAGACCGGAGATTGGAAGTGAAGCTGTATCACTTGACGGATATACAACAATTTATATCGGATATCCGATCTGGTGGGGAGAAGAGCCGCGTATCATGGATACTTTTGTGGAGAGCTACAGCTTTGATGGCATTACCATGATTCCCTTCTGCACCTCAAGCAGCAGCGGAATAGGCAGGAGCGGTCAGAACCTTGCGGACAATGCCGGAAGCGGAACCTGGCTTGACGGACAGCGCTTTGGGGCCGGCGCCTCGGAGGATGAAATCAGGTCCTGGATAGGAGGTTTGCAGTAAAGAAAGAGTGAGGGCGGATACATGCAGAAAAAACAAAATGCCATGATTAGAAGAATAGTGGATGTCTGTATGACCGTCCTCATATTATGCCTGATGGCTTATCAGGTAACAGGTGAAGTATTACATGAGTGGATCGGAATAGGGATGACTGTGCTCGTCATTATTCATCAGATCCTCAACCGAAAATGGTATGGAGCTGTTTTCATACCTAAGCGTGCAGGCAAAACGGCCGGCGGACGTTTTGATCGCAAGGGAAAGTACAATCCATATCGAATCATCTCAATGATAATCAATGTAACGCTCCTTTTATCCTTTGCGCTGACGGCTTTCTGCGGAATGTCCATGAGCGGCCATGCGGTACCGTTTCTTTACGGTATGACAAAGGTGTCTTTTGCAAGAAGGATGCATCTGTCCATGTCACACTGGGCATTTGTGCTCATGGGATTGCATCTGGGAATGCATATTCCTGTGATGATTGCCAGGCTAAAACTTACGGATAGGATGAAGATGATTTTATCCATGATATTTTGCCTGGCAGCCGGAGTGGGTCTGTGTTTGTTTATACGAAGCGGGATGCCGGATTATCTGTTTTTCCGTGTTCCCTTTGCGTTTCTTGATTATGAGAAAGCAGGAGTGCTGGTATTTCTTGAAAATGTGCTGATGCTTTTATTCTGGGCATTTATCGGAACCGAGGCTGCGGCCTTATGCAGGAATGCTCAGATGAAAACAGAAAATAAAAAGAATCCGCTGTTGCCGGTGGTATTCATCTTGGGTGCGATAATCCTGGGACTGATTTTTCATAAATAAAATAGTGAGGTGAGCGGAAAGGAAAGTAAAAGATGGGACTGTTTAAGAGTTTTGTATCCTGGGTATTACGCGTTGAAGAATAAAAAGTAAGTCAGGAACCCTGATGCTTTGCGCACCGGGTTCCTGATTTGCAAATCTTTATAAAAGAAAGAAATATTGTTCTGCGTCAGAGATTAAACACTCAGATGGATTCTCGTAGCATTCATGCCCAATGAGCGGTCAAATTCTATTTTCGAAGCGACCTTGTTCAAAACAGCCGCGTTGTCAAATTCGTAGTCCAGTTCAGGATCACGCACGGTCGGATTAAAGCCCTTACCCATATCGCGAATAGAGACGATAATCTCACTTCCGCTCTCTCTGAGAGACACATCAATAACATCCTCCGCTCCGTCATTGGCCAGGGCGATGCCGGTGAGCATTTCCTCCAAAGCCAGGCAGGTCATTGTCCCCTGCCTTTCCGAAAGCCTTTCGTTGACCCATTCCCCCGCTTCCTGCGAGAGTCTGACCAGCTCTGTATTCTGCATCTCTACCGTGAAGCTGTAACGATCCGCATCAGTACCGGTCGGCAGCAGAAACGCCCCCATGTCCGGCTTGTTCTTTTGCTGCAGAACCCACATGACGGCAAAGGCGAAGACTGTGGCGGTCACCTCGGCGGCGATGCAGCCGATCCAAACACCGTTCATATCAAGGAACCGGGAAAACAGCCATACCAGTGCAAGCGGCAGCACGAGACCTTCAAGAACTGTCATCAGGGCTGAGAGCGTCTGCTGCTTGATGGCCTGCCAGTAAAATGAAATCAGAAAGTTCAGGCCGATAAAGGGATAGCTGATGACGAACAGACGGATTGCGGAGGCCATATAGACCTCCTTATCCGCGCCGTCGATTGAGTACATCTTCAGCAGGATTGCCGGGCAGAGTGCAAATAAGAAGGCCAATAGCACTCCGCCGATAAACACGATGCGGATGGACCGCAGAAGCACATAGCGCACCCGGTCAAAATCGCCTTCATGGTAGTAGACAGACACGATAGGTGACAGGGTCTGAGCTGTGCCGATAAAAAGTATATATCCCAGGAACAAACTGTTCTTGTACACACTGAAGGCCTGAAGTCCCGGCGCACCGCCGATAGCTGTAATGAGAGTGTTCATGACCTGAGTACATATGGTGATATAAAGCTGTGTTGAAGCGGTCGGAAAACCCTTGACGCACACCTTCCATGTATAGCTGAAGAATTGACCTATCCCCGCGCTGAACGCCGATACGATTCTGAGCTGCCGGTCCCCGGACATGAGATAGCGGGAAATCCAGGCAGACCCTCCCACATAGCCGATCACAGTGGCCAGAGCCGCCCCTTTAAGTCCCATGCCGAAGAACTTCATAAGCACGATGTCCATCGTGAGGTTAATGAGATTTGAAATCAGCACTGCCTGGAAGGACAATTTCGGACTTCCGTCAGAGCGAGCGAAGTAGGACAGACTCATAATATAGCAAAGCAGGGGCATACCCAGCACGAGAACCGAGCAGTATTCCGACACATCCGCCCGAAGCGCCTCGTCATGGCACAGAAAGCTCACCAGCGGTCCCCGAAGGAACGTACCGAAAGCCGCCACCAGCACGCCGAAAATCATCAGGGCCGTCATGGATACGGAAAATAGCCTGTTGGCCTCATCCCGATCATGGTCCGCCGTAGCGTTGGAGGCGAGCAGACTGCCCCCAAGTCCCAGCATCCAGTAAACCATGTTCACAAATGTCACGATGGGTGAGCAAAGCTGTATGGCGGGCATGTGGGATATACCGAGCAGCCGGCTTACCAGCACCGAATCGATAAAAAGCGCCATGTTATTGGCCAGCGCCATCGACAGTGTCGGGAGAAAAAACTCCCGAAACTTCCTGTCGATCAGCCTGTACTTTAAATTCTTTTTCATCATACGTCCTCCCGGAAAGCGAGTCCTGTCAGGTACTTGAAGATTCATCATACGTCCTCCCAGAAAGCGAGTCCTGTCAGATATTTGAAGAATGAACTGAGATATTCCTCGGTTATAAGCGGCCAGTAGACTCCCTCATTGAACAGCACGGCTGTAGTATAGTCGTTAGAAACCGGGGTAAGTGCCCTCTGGCTGGAAGTGCCCATGCCCACCGTGGAGATAAGACCGCCGATACCGGCCTGCATTTCACTGTCGTGTTTCGCTTCGTCAAGAAGTCTGTCAAAGGTTTCCTGAGATACCGGCCGGATGTCTATTCCGATGTCGCAGGTAACTTTCTGCAGGTCACCGTAATTGATTGTATGGCAGTTATAGCAATTGAACAGGCAGCATGCTTTTGGTGTCTGTGCCAGTTTAACGATTGCTTCGGCCGTCAGGTCGATGGGACTCATTTCCAGTTTCTGCAGCATCTTGTTAAGAGGCAGGGCATGAAGAGTCACAAAAGCTTTCAGCCGGTTGATGAAGCCGTTGGTGCGGAAGTTTATCTGGAATATCCCGTCCTTGTCACGGGCCATCAGGTTACCCACACGGATGACCTTTGCGTCCGCCCCCTCGGCCGCAGCGGTCAGCACCAGCCGTTCTGCCAGGAATTTGGAGCTCAGATACTGGTTATCCAGCACCTGTCCTCTGAACAAAGTTTGCTCATCGTATACAAATCGTTCATGCCGCCCGTCCAACAGAATCTCGCCACCGGTGCTGGTGGTGGAGATGTGTACCAATCCGGCACCGACCCGTTCTGCATACTCAAGAACGTTCTGCAAGCCCAGGACGTTTGTGTCGTAAATATCCGATCCGGCAGAGAAGTGCTTTACGGATGCGGCGCAGTTGAGTACCGTATCTATCCCCAGATTATCCATTTTTTTGAGGCTCTCCGCGTCGGTAATTTCTCCCTCGGTGATCATTAAGCGCGTGCCCATGAAATATGCGTAGTCAGTGTCAAAGTAATAGAACAGACGTCCCATAAGCCTTTCCGCAGCGGATAATTTTCCGCTTCGTACCACGCAGTAGACTACGGCGTCGGTGTGTTCCAGCAGCTCTCTGAGGACGTGTATGCCCAGGAAGCCGGTGGCTCCTGTCAGGAGTACCCGCCGCATACTGCGATGCTCGCCGCTCAGATAGTTCTCGAGGGTGTTTTCCCGGAGCCGCTCATGGATGGCGGTGTAATCATAGTTGGAAATGGCGTCAATCTCACCGCTTACCGATTTGTCGCCGGATACGAACTCCGCCAGCTGTCGGGGCGTCGGATGTTCAAATACATCCCGGAATTTGATATCGTAACCGCCGTTGGAAGCAAGTATCGTGACCTGAATAGCCAGTAGGGATGTTCCTCCGATTTCAAAGTAGTCATCTGTTGCGCCGACCCGGTCGATACCCAGGGCTTCCTCAAAGACATTGCAGAAAAATGCTTCCACGTCGTTAAGCGGAGCTGCGTAATCACGCTTTACCTCAGGATCCGGCAGGTTTCGCCGGTCAAGCTTACCGTTAGGAGTATAAGGCATCTGTTCAAGCCGCATCAGCACAGTGGGCACCATATAGGGCGTTAAGCGGGAAGCCAGGAAGCTCCTGAAGTCATCCGGATCGATATCCTCACCGGACGAGAAGTAGCCGCACAGGTGCTCCACGTTATTGATCTTACGTATAATTACCGCGGCTTCCTTAACTGAGGGGTAAGCCAGCATGGACTGTTCGATTTCACCGATCTCGATGCGCAGGCCGCGAAGTTTGATCTGACCGTCGCGCCGTCCGAGGACCATGAAGTTGCCGTCAGGCAGCCTGTAGCAATAGTCGCCGCTCCGGAAATAGGGAACGTTGTTTATCCGGACAAAGCCGGCGGCAGTCTTTTCGGGCAGATTGTGGTAGCCGAGACCGACGCCGTAGCCGCCGATGTACATCTCGCCCACTACGCCGTCCGGGAGCATGCGTCCATCCATGTCACGGATCTCGCATTGTACATTGTACAGCGCGTTTCCGACGGAGGTGATGGGTTCCTCACGCACGATGCGGGTGTTGGAGATGATCGTGATCTCACTGGGACCGTAAGCGTTATAGATATCCATATCGGAGTACTGCCGGATCTTTTCCAAAAGTGCGGGCAGGAAGGGTTCGCCGCCTACCGAGCACATCCGCGCATCTGCTGTAGCCTCTGCGAATTCCGGAACCGACATATACTGCAGCAGCCGGGACGGGGTCATCATACCGATGGCCTCCGGTTTTTCCTTTCTGATGAGCGCGATCATCTGAGAGATATCGCGGTTTTCCACATCGTCTGCAAATATAAGGCGCATTCCGTTCATCAGGCAATTGATGATGTCCAGCACCGATATATCGAAGGATACCGTAGCGGTTTCCAGCACACTTGCCGGCTTGTCCGGTCTTGTATGGTAGTAATTGTTTTCCGGCACGGGCAGGCACACGTTGGAAAGACCCCTGTGGGTCAGTTCCACGCCCTTGGGTCTCCCGGTTGATCCCGAGGTGTAAATCATATAACTTACACGGTCCGGATCTGTCGTTGCGGGCGGATTGGTCTCGTCCGTCTCGAGGAGCAGTTCATCTACGGACACGTGCCGGGGCAGGTCCAGATCGGTGATGATGAAATCTGCATCAGAATCCTGTACTACGTAATTAACGCGCTCTTCGGGATATTCCACGTCCATGGGGATATAGCCGGCACCGGCCTTGAGTACGCCGAGCATGGACGCAATCAGGTTTACGGTTCTGGGCATCAGCAGTACGACTCTTCCGCCATCCTGTACGCCGCGCTTTCTGAGGGCGTGGGCGATACGATTTGCACGGCGGTTCAGCTGGTCGTAGGTCAGCGTCTCTCCGTGACAGGTCACGATGGGGAGATCCGGCTGCTCGGCTGCCATGCGCTCGATCGTGCGGTGGACCATCACCTCTTTGAGCGGATGGAAATCATAGTGCACATTTTCATCTCCGAGGGAGATGTCGCAGATACGCGTATCTTCCAGAGAATTGCTGAGAGACCAGTCGCGAATGACATTTGCCATACACCGGACAAATGTCTGCATATAATCTTCGGAGTACAGTGCGTCGTTGAATTCAGCGCGGATGTGATAGGCTTCTTCCTGAACGATATTCAGCATCACTTTATACCGCAGGGAATCATAGCTGATCCGGCCGCGCGGCCACTTCCGGCCGCCAAGTTCGATTTCATCATAAATCTTCCCGTGATAGGTGTAGAAGAAATCGGGATGGAAGTCATAGTCTCCCGACAGCTTGGCGAAGGGGAGTGTCTGGTGACTGAGCGTGTTCATCCAGGTTTCGCCGGCATACTCAAAGAGAGCCGGAATCGTCAATGTCCGATCCGGTTTTAGAGCCAGCGGAAGGGTCTTGATCAGCAGCGCAACCGTATTCTTCACCATGGGATTCAGACGACCGTTTGACACTGTGGCAAGAAGCAGCTTATCATCCGAATTGAACTTTGTCAGCACCACTGCCATGGCGGACATAAAGACCACATTCTGGCTGACATGGTACCGGCGGCACAGCGCATCCACAATCTTTGTATCGATAGCCTCATCGACTGTTCCCAGCCTGCCCTCGGCTTCGTCGCCCTTCAGGTTGGCAGTCAGAGTAGTGGCCTCGTCCACTATGGCGAACTGACTCTTGTAGAATTCCTCGTCATATGCAAGCGCAGAGCTCTCTTCGGCTTCATTTTCCATTTCACTCAGTTTGTAGCCGTCACACTTTTCCACTGACATAGGCTGTCCGTTATAGGCAGCGGCGATATCTGAAAATACCAGGTTGAGCGAACCTCCGTCAACGATCAGGTGGTGGAACAGGCTGAACAGACAGGTCCCGCTGTCAGTGACGAAAATCCTGAATCGGAACAGAAGGCTGCCGTTCAGGTCAAACGGCTCCGCCGCCAGCTTCTCGGCCATCTCATCTGTGAATTCGCTCACATGCTTTACGGGCACATCAAATTCCCGCGCGTCGTCGCGGAGCTGCACCGGTTTGCCGCCCTCACTGCCGAAGATCACTTTCAGATAAGGATGGTGATTGACCGTCTTTATGACGGCGTCCCTAAGTTTCTCCGGATCTACGGAACTGTCGAACCTGATTACATTGGGCAGGTGGTATCCCACACTGTTCGGATGTGCCATGCAGTCGAAATAGATACCCAGCTGGTTGGAGGTCATGGGATAAGCGGACACTTCATGTCTGACTTCCCTGTTTTCGCCTTTTTCCGGGGTCATTTCGTCTATCAGCGCCGCAATTCCGGCAACGGTGCGGCGTTTGATAAGCTCCGTCACCTTTACCGGCAGGTCGAATTTTTCGTAGAGATCAGAAACCAAAGCGATCATCGAGAGCGACGTCAGGCCCAGGGAGAACAGGTCGTCTTTTATGCCGAACTGCGTGTTTTCGAGCAGAGACGCAGTCATGTCAAATACAGCCTTCTGGGTCTCCGTTTTCGGACGTTCAAGCACAGCCCGTGCCTGCGTGTCTATTTCGAGTTCCCTGAGACGCTTCATGGCGACTTTGCCGTTAGGCGTCATCGGAAATGCCGCAAGGCGGGTGTAATAGGTGGGAGCCATATATGGGGGCAGCTTTTCCAGCACGAAATCCCGCAGCCTGTCTGCGGTTACGTCTACGGCGTCTGCTTTTACCGTATAGAAGGCACACAGATGCTCGGTTCCCTGCACTGTCTTGACGATTACACGTGCCTGGGTAACGCCGGGATATCTGCCCAGTGTATTCTCGATTTCCTCCAGCTCGATGCGCAGTCCGCGCAGCTTGATCATGCCGTCATTTCTGCCGAGAACGAACACTTCACCGGAATCGTCCCTGTAGGCCAGGTCGCCGGTATTGCAGTAACGCTCGCCGTCAATGGTTGGGAAGCGCTCGGCTGTCAGCTCATCATTGTGAAAATAGCCCATAGCCACGCCCGCACCGCCGACATACAGCTCTCCGACGGCATAGTTCGGCAGTTCACCGCCGTTCTGGTCGCAGATGCGGTCCCAGACGTTCAGCATTGTAAAGCCCGCCGATACGCGCTCGGAATCCATGCGCTTTTGGTGGGAGGCTATCGTGACCTCTGTGGGACCATAGGAATTATAGATCGCGCAGTCGGAATACTCGCGGATAATCCGGAACAGCCGACCCGGGAATCCCTCGCCGCCGACGATCATCACGCGGACGCCGCGAAGACCCACGCAGAAGGCAGGAATCTCACTATACTGCAGAAGACGCGTCGGCGTTGCACCAAGAGCATCTATGTGATACTTCGATACCAGTTCAGCGATGGTCATGGGATTGACCATTTGCTCCTCATCGCACAGCACGACCCTGACACCGTTTAGTATAGTGCCGAAGATCTCTCTGAGGAATACGATGAAGGACACGCTGGACAGGCACAGCATGCTGCTGCAATGTCGGGCAAGGGCGTATATCGGCGCATTTTCCGGCTCAGGTGCAATATAGTTGGAGATGCCCCGGTGAGAAAGAACGACGCCCTTCGGCCTGCCCGTGGTACCGGAGGTGTATATGATGAAACACATATCTTCGGGCGTGACCGTCACGCAAGGACGTGTGCTGTCCTCATGGACCAGTTCGGCGGGAGATACACACTTCTCGATAAAGCCTTCTGCCACCTGCGGGACATCTGTGATGATCAGCGCAGCCTCTGAATCTGTCAGGATCTGTTCAATGCGGTCCTTTGGATATTCGGGATCCATGGGAATAAATGCCGCACCTGCTTTCAGTACGCCGAACACGCAGGCAACCAGCGCGCTGGTGCGGCGCATGAGAAGCAGCACACGGTCGTGCGGCCTGATACCGCGGTCAATCAGCGCGTGGCCGATGCGGTTAGAAGCCCGGTCAAGCTCGGAAAAGGTCATACTGCAATCCCGGGCGATCAGAATCGTCTTGTCCGGGTTTTCGTCTGCCATGCGTTCCAGGATGGCGTTAATTGTGCCTTCATTTTTGAGAATGATTTCATGGTGGATCCCACCGCGTTTGACCAGCGGAATATCCCGAAGCGGCGTATCGGTATCCATAGTCTTGTAGATGACTTCCAGCGCTTTCACAAAAGCATTTATATAATTGCGGGAATAGCGGCCGGCGTCATAGCGGATATCCAGGCTGTCCTCCACGGCAAACAGAGTGATTTCCGCGTCTGTTTCGGCTTTTTTCCCGTCGAGAGACAGCAGAATGGACGGTTTGAAATCCACATCCGTGCGGCAGGAGAGCTTATATGTATCTATTTCCCTTAGTACGGCGAGTTTATTGCAGATGGCTGCGGCAAAGTCCTTCGCAGGCTGGGCGGTATCTATCTTAAGACCAAACGGCAATACTTCTTCCCGGGATTTTACGCCGATCAGCAATTCTTCGGAAAGCCCAAAACGGGACAGAAGGGCCATCAGCGCTGCGGTCAGCCTGACATGATCGGGGCGTATCGCTGTATGTGCCTCTCCTATGCCGGATGCATTTCGCACAGCACCGCACTGGAGAGCTGTCGGCTCCGCAGCAACTGCCAGATTTTCTGCCACAAAGCATTCTGCCGTGATCAGGCGGCTGGGAGTGAGCTCCATATCGCCGACACGCATTTCCGGGTTCCCCGCGGCTTGATTAAGCACACGAAGCACGCCGTCCCAAATCTGGGCGACGTCGGATTCTGTGAATATATCGCTGTTGTATTCAAATCGAAGGGTCTGGAGGCCCATGCGATTGTCCTTGTTAAGATTCACACGCACATGGAACGGAACATCCGTCTCAAGACCTACATCGTATTCCGATAAGGTCTCGATGCAGCTGTTGTCTACAATGGAGAAAGAGGTCAGTGCCCTCAGATCCGTTCCGCGCTTCTGAAGTTCCG
>ODAI012937650.1_pt1 | contig 10164 bp, 6 predicted proteins | sample 1539321 | NCBI WGS metagenome assembly ODAI01 (sample SAMN02144231, study PRJEB22623) | gut metagenome | biome: sheep rumen | host: Ovis aries | place: New Zealand | reverse complement strand
TTGATAGGACAGCTCAGCGGACTGGCGATCTCGCAGCCGCGGTTGCGTGCCAGCCACAGCTGGGCGTAGCTGCAGGTGGCCTTGTATTGCCCGCCGCGGCGCTCTATCTCCTCCACGGCCCGCCTCACCAGCTCGCCGGCGATGCCCTGCCCGCGCAGGCGGTCGTCCACGTAGGTGTGGTTGATGACGTAGACGCCGTCCCTCTCGGGGAACGTCACCTCGCCAACCTCCTCGCCGCCCTCGACGGCGTATATCCTGTTCTTCTCGGTAATGTATTCCATTCGTTTGTCGTTTTACACAGCGTTGTTCTTGATTATTTTTGCAGGATCGCCGGCTCCTACTTCTTCACCAATATAGCAATCGTCAACATATATTATTGTCCCATAGTAACTGTTGATGCCAAACTCAAAATAATTTGCTGTCGGTGGAACCGTTATGATTTCGTCAAATACCAACCATGTGTTTTCTGTATGAGGAAGGTATGCTTTACCGTATCCCCCTCCTCGGAATACATAATATTCGTCGTTTGAATATATCGAACGTAAATCTGCAATGGAAATGCTAGTGGCTTCTTGATGACCTGTCCGGAAATAACAATAAGTTCGTGCCCCATTTGATCCCCATTTTTCTACATAATAGTTGAAGCGTATCCGGATTTTACATCCGGGAGTCACCTTAATCAGTTGGGCAATTCTGGCCGTAACACCTGATTTTGGCGCATTCATCTTGGCGGAATATCGGTCTTTGAATACAATCCTATTGTTCCGAGTCACTTTGTCGCAGTCGCCAGAGGGGATAAGCCAATATAGAGGATGTTCACAACCATTATAATCCCATTCTTCCACACTATTGTTCAAAAGTAGATTCTCCCCGGCTATACCATTGGGTGTACCGTCTGTTGTCGATTGGTCAGGTGAATTTATGCTGTCATCCCTTGTGCAACCGATAGCCATAAGGATAATGATTGGAAGATATATGAAAAAAGAACGCCTCATTATTTAGTTGTTATAAGTAAGAATCATCGTGGTCTTCACCGCAGCATATGCGGCTGTACGCCTCTTGTCAATGATATTTTTTATCCTCAACAACAGTTGTTGCGGTTTTCGCTATGTCTTTGTTATTCATAATTCTCTATAATATTTTTCCTGCTGCCAGGATACTGGGTTTGCTTTAGTTATATTCTCAGTCGATTTCACTCACACATTTACCCATATTTCATCGCTATTATCCGTCATACAACTCTAACCTTGTCCCTAAAACCTGAATAATTCCTATATTCTACGATAATCGCCATATTTTTGCGAATCTTCAGCAGCCATCAGCATACTGCCTGATATTTCATTATTGAATGGCTTTATATTGTGGTGTTGCGCTATGTTTTCTGGCTGCACTCGATGAGCACTCATTCTGCTGTAAGTGCTGTCGAACACCCTTTGGTTGATGAAGTTCATGAAGTCGGGGTTGTCGAGATAGTTGCGGCAGAATTCGGTGTTCTCGTTGAGCATCTGTGCCACAATCACCATAAGCGAAGCAGCACATTGTTGCATTGCGGTTTCACGATTGCTGTTCCTGGCTGCATTCACGAAGGTCTCGTCGGCCGTCAACCTGTCGGGCAGTTCTTCCAACTGTTTCTTCGCCAACTCGATGTTCTGCCAGTTGATGCTGTTGAACTCATCCAAGATGTCGCTCAACTTGGCCATATCCGGCTCTTGCGGCGCTTTGGGACCTCCGACGGGGATGGGGTCGATTTCGGCGTCTTTGTTCTCCAGCTCTATCTTCTGCTCCTCGTTCTTGATGATGCGGTATTGGTCGAAGTCGATGGCGTCGATAAGACCCTCGGTGAAGTCTTCTGTCTTCAGTTTGGGCAGCTTTGTCACGAGCAGCGCATAATAGGTGTTCAGCTTTTCCCATTCGATGCTCTTGAAAGGCATCACGGCGGCGATGAATGGATAGGTGCGGCAGAATGCTTTCATGCTGCTTTTGCAGCGAATCTTAGAATTGTCGTCGAGTGTCTTGAATCTCTCAACCGCCAGATTGACGATGGGGTCGATCACCTCTCTTGCCGCGCCTCTCCAGTATTTCTCGTTGACCTCAGTCACTTCGTCTTCCGAATAGATGTTGCATTCCTCTATCTCTGTGATGAGGTCGTTGAGCTTGTTGGGGTCGGTCTCTTTTGATAGGATGGTGGTCTTGTAGAAACGCTGGAAACTTGCCTGGATGTCTTCTGAATCGTTGCAGAAATCCAGCACGAAGGTGTCGCGTTTCTTCGGGTGGCATCGGTTCAGACGCGAGAGTGTCTGCACCGCTTTCACATCCGTCAGCACCTTGTCCACATACATCGTGTGCAGCAAAGGCTGGTCATATCCCGTCTGGAACTTGTCCGCCACCACCAGTATGCGGTATGGGTCGTGCTCCATATTCTCTTCGATGTCTTTCGATGGGAATCCGTTGATGTCGGCCTCCGTCACCGTCTTGCCGCCATATTCCTTGGAGCCGGAGAAGGCCACGATGGCCTTGTAGGGGCTCTTGCGCTCTTCCAGCAGACGTTTGATTTCGTAGTAGAATTCTATGGCCCTCATGATGCTGCTCGTCACCACCATCGCTCTTGCCTGACCACCAACTTTGCCTTTGTCTATTACCTGCGTGTGGAAATGCTCCACGATGATGCCGGCCTTCTGTTTGACTGTCTCCGGCTGCGATTCCACAAAGGCACGCAGCTTCTTCGACGCCTGCTTTTTGTCAAATTCGGGGTCGTCCTCAATGGCTTTGATTATCTTGTAGAAGCTGTTGTATGTGGTATAGTGCGCCAGCACATCCATGATGAAACCCTCCTCGATGGCCTGCTTCATCGTGTATTCGTGGAAGGGTCGATGCTCCGTCTCGCCATCGGGCTTCGTGTATGGTGTGCCGAACATCTGCAGCGTCTTGTTCTTGGGTGTGGCCGTGAAGGCGTAGTAGTTGGCGTTCTTCACCATCTCGCGTCCTTCGATAATTTTTGCCAGGCGGTCTTCCAGGTCCTCTTCGTCGCTGCCTGCATTGCCGCTAAGCGCAATATTCATCTTGGCGCTCAGCGAGCCGTTCTGACTCGAGTGGGCTTCGTCTATGATGATGCCGAAGCGCTTGTGTTTCAACTCGGTGCCGATGGCTTCGAGGATGAAGGGGAACTTGTGTACGATGGTGATGATGATCTTTTTGCCGCTGGCCAGGTGGTCGCGCAGGCTTTCTGCGCTGTCGGCCCATGCCACCAGGTTCTGCAGCCGCTTGAAGGCTACGATATTGTTCCTTATCTGTGTGTCGAGGTTCACGCGGTCGGTCACCACAATGACGCTGTCGAGCAATGCTTGTGTGCCGTCAAGCAGCCCCACCAGCTGATAGGCCAGCCATGTGATGGAGTTGGACTTGCCCGAACCTGCCGAATGCTGGATCAGGAAGCGTTGCCCCACACCCTTGGCTCTTGTCTCGGCCAGGAGTTTCCGCACACAATCCAGCTGGTGGTAGCGCGGCCACACCACGCTCTGCTTCTCGGTGTTGGTTTTCGGGTCGAGTTTCTTCACCACCTGCGCGTAGTTCTCTATGATGTCGCTCAGCGACTCTTTGGCCAGCACCTCCTCCCAAAGATACGACGTGCGCACCCCATTGGGGTTGACAGGGTTGCCCGCACCACCGTTCACGCCCTTGTCGAAAGGCAGGAACCACGAGCTTTTTCCGCAGAGCCAGGTGCACATACGGATGTTGTCGTCGTCCACCGCGAAGTGTACGGCACAACGTTTGGGTGCCAGCAGGGGGTCTTTGGGGTCGCGGTCGGTTTGGTATTGCTTCACGGCGTTCTCCACCGTCTGCCCAGTATAGTGGTTCTTCAGCTCCATCGTTATCAGGGGCAGGCCGTTGAGCGACACCATAAGGTCTATGCGGTTGTCGTTCTCCTTGCTGTATGCCAACTCCTTGGTGATGCAGAAGAGGTTCTTCCGGTACAGCTCCTGCGCTGTGGGGTTCAGTTCTGACGGCAGCGGATAGTACATATCGAACAGTTCCGAGATGAATCGGAAGCCCTTGCGCAGCACGTCGGTCACACCTCGGTTGGCCAGCTGTTTAGCCAATTCTGTAAAGAACCTGCGTTCCGATATCTCGCTGCTGAAACAGGCGGTATTCTCCACCTTTTGTTTCTGCGTGGAGAGCAGGAATCGTTTCACCCGCTCTGTATCCAGCGCGTAGTCTTTCACATAGTCGCTGGTCGTTCCCTCTTCATATCCCTGCCTGTCCCTGAGGTAGGCAAGGATGGAGTCTTCGAGGTTCATCTCACTAAGGTTGGTCGGCATAGCACTATTTGTTTAATTCTTCCAACAATGACAATCCCTTTACCGTCAGCAGGTACCGTTGGCGCGGATGACGGGGTGATTGGGGATATAGCAAACGGATGTATCCGTCGTGGATGGCAGGCATAAGATAAAGTTTCAAGAAATTGTCCCGGCCTTTAAGTCCGACGCCTTCCATCATCTCTTTAACGGACAATTCCTTTTTACCTACCACCGTCACCAGCTTAAGAATATTGAGATTGTCCGTATTCAACAAGTCTTCTACTTGTCCTCTGCTTGTCCCGTGCTTGTCCTGCGCTTGTCCTGCGTCTGACGGTTGCTTCCACTCTTCTGGGGGATTCACCAAGAGATACCTGTTTTTCAGTTCGTTTTTCTCTCCCTTCAGCAGGTTGCGGAAGAAGAGTTCAAGGTAACGACCATCCTGACCGATGCCTTTTGCCACATTTTTGTAATTCGCTCTGACCAACGCATTGCGGAAATACCACGAGTGTTCTTCGAACATACGGTTGTCGGCCTTGAAACCGATTGACTGCAAGTATTTGATGGTGAATACGGCGGTGGTGCGGGTGTTGCCCTCGCAGAAAGGGTGTGTCTGCCAGATGCCCGAAACAAAACGAGCCAGATGTGCAATCACCTCCTCCATCGAAAGACCCTTATAGTCGAACTGTCGTTCTTTCTCTATGTCATATTCCAACGCCATCCGCAAGTCTTGCCAGCGGCCATACAGCACGGTGTCGCCACGCAACACCCATTCCTTTTTGGTGATGTCGTAGGTGCGCAGCTCGCCAGCGTGTTTGAACACCCCGCTGAAGATGTTTCTATGGATGGCGATTAGTCCGTTGGCGCTGAATGTGAAGGCTCGTTCGTTGATGATCTTGGCTATGTTTGCCGACACGCGGTCGGCCTCTTGTCGGTCATCTTCATCGTCGTCGTGCTGGGTCTTCGACACATAGTATTGCTTCACCAGCGCTTTTGCTTCGTCGATGGTGATTTCGCCCTCAATATGGCGACGAGCGGTCTGCTTCAGGTATTCCGACACCTGAAGACCGTCCACCGCCTGCAGGCCGATAGCCACCTTCCAAGCTTCCGCCTTTTCCCGTTTGTGCGGCTCGCTGGCGACGATATATTCGTCAAAATCCAAATAACCCTGTTTCGTATCGTCAGTCGGCATATCGTCTATACATTTTGAACATTCACCTGTCCTGTTACGCAGTCGGCGATGAGTCGCTGCTTATATTCTTTTAAATAGTCTATTTCTGATTGTAGTTCAGAAGCAAGTTTATCTATCTTTTCACACTTCTCTTCGATGTAGGCAACAATGGCTTGTTGCTCGTCAAGAGGTGGTATTGCTAGTTTCTTTTGTTTTAAAGAACTCCAATCTAAGTTTCTCTGGATGGAACCAATTCCCTTTGAACATATATAATAATATGCAACACACGAGGTTGAACGTAGTAAATAATTTGCATATAATGGATTCAGCTTTGATGACATTTCAAATATGAAGTATGCAGGACTTATTATACCTCTATATCTTGAAACGCCAACGGAACCTCTCCACGCTTGTTGATTATTCAAAACAAAATCACCAATATCTACTAGTTGATATTTTGATAAGTCTTTACTCGTTGGATTTGTTCTTTTATTGTTATCTTCAGAAAATCTAATAACTCCTCGATCAAGATAAACAGATAACAGCTCTTCGTTTATATGGTTGCATATCGATTTCTCTTTAAACAAAGTAGCGAAACGATAATCCTCCCAATGTTCTGGTATTTCCCCAATCCACGAGATGCCACTATCCTTCATCTTCGCATCAGGATTCAAGCCCTTTGTGACTGCATCGGCAATGGTTTTCTGTTTCAGTTCCTGAAGAAGTTCTATCTCTTTCTCCTTGTCTGCTACATAAGCATCTATCTTTTGACAATTCTCTTCGATGTAAGTAACAATAGCTTGTTGCTCGTTGAGAGGTGGAATGGCCAATTTTTTTTGTTTTAATGAACTCCAATCTAGATTTCTTTGAATGGAACCAATTCCTTTGGAGCATATATAATAATATGCAACACATGTGGATGAACGTAGTAAATAATTTGCATACAAAGGATTTAGTTTTGATGACATTTCGAATATAAAATACGCAGGGCTTATAATGCCTCTATATTTTGAAACGCCAACGGAGCCTCTCCATGCTTGTTGATTGTTCAGAACAAAATCTCCAATATCTACTAACTGATATTTTGATAAGTCTTTACTCGTTGGATTAGTTCTTCTATTGTCATCTTCTGAAAACTTTATAACACCTCGATCAAGATAAACAGAAAGTAACTCTTCGTTTATATGGTTACATATTGACTTTTCTTTAAACAGAGTAGCAAATCGATATTGCTCCCAATGCCCTGGTATTTCATCAATCCACGAGATACCGCTATCTTTATATGAACTATACCTCTCCATACTACTTCCCTAAGATTTCGTTCAACAATCCATCTGTGCGTTCCTCTATGCCACGAATATCTTTGCTGATTTCGTCGATACTGCGCAACTGCTTGGGCTTATAGAAATACTTGGTGAATGAGAGTTCATAGCCTGTCTCGACACTCTTCATATCAATGATAGCATCTGGAGAATATGGCTTGATTTCGTTCTCAAAGAAACCTTCTATGCCTCCTTCATAACGAAATGGTATTATCTCAACATCCTTGCTCTTCTTGTCTATCACAGGAACACCTTTTTTCATGACGATGTTGCCTTGCTCGTCTCGTTGTGGCTGATATACCTTCACACTCCAGTAACCAAACTCGTTGCTGGGGAATATCTTGCTTTGTGGTGTCTCTTTGAAGTCCATCAACAACTTCATGATTTGCTCCCTGTCTGCATCAGATGTTTCGCAGTTCTTCTCACCTAAGTTCTTACGCAAAGGCGTCTTTATCTCTGTTGCATCAATGAGCTGCACAAAGCCTTTTCGACGTGCCTCTTTCCTGTTCGTTATAACCCAAATGAAGGTGCCAATACCTGTATTGTAGAAGTCCTTCTCAGGCATAGCGATGATGGCTTCAAGGAGGTCGTTTTCTATGATATACTGACGCAAATTGCTGGCACCACTTCCTGCATCACCTGTAAATAGTGAAGAGCCATTATGTACCTCCACAATACGGGTGCCCAATGCTGTGTCTTCTCTTATACGTGAAAGGTTGTTGGCAAGGAACATCATCTGGGCGTCGCCAATGTCGGGCAGGAAAGAAATGGTCTTCCCGTGGCCGTCCTCAATCTCGAAACGGCTGTCGGTGAATCTTTTCTTGTCCTTCTCGTCAAGGCCACGTTTCTTGAGGTCTTCTTTCCATGGTGTGCCAAAGGGAGGATTGGAGATGCAGAAGTCGTAGGTCTCGCCGGCGTGTCCGTCGCGCGAGATGGTGCTGTCGAAGGCTATGTACTCGCGCGGTTCAGCGCCATACTGGTATTGGAAGGCCTTGATATTGCCGCTGATCATGAGGTCGGCCTTGCAGGTGGCGAAGGTGTCGGGTTGCAGCTCCTGCCCGAAGATGTTCACGGACACCTGTTTGCCCTTTTCTTTGGCAATCTCCATGATGCGATCCTGCGCTATGGTGAGAATGCCGCCGGTGCCGCAGGCGCCGTCATAGATATGGTAGGTGTTGTCGGTAATCTTGTCGGCAATTGGCATCACGGCGAGGTCGGCCAGCAGCTTCACATAGTCGCGTGGGGTGAAGTGCTCACCGGCTTCGGTGACATTGTTTTCCTCGTTGAACTTTCGAAGCAGCTCCTCGAAGATGGTGCCCATCGTGTGGTTGTCCAATCCCGGCAGGCGCACATTGCCGTTGTCGTCGAGCACAGGTTTGTTGGAGAGGTTGATCTTGTCGTCGGTGAACTTCTCGATGATGCTGCCCAGCCGCTCGGCTTCCGTGAGGTTGTCAACCATCTGGCGCAGGTGGAACTTGTCGATGATGTCCTGCACATCGCGGCTGAAGCCGTTGAGGTAATCGGTGAAGTTCATCTTCAGGCGCAGCGGGTCGGTCTCGCTCTTGAGAGTCTTCATCGTGAACTTCGAGGTGTTGTAGAACGGGTATCCGGTCACCGTGTAGAGTATCGGGTCTTGGTTCTGTATCTTGTTTTTGTCCAGCAAGGCTTTCTGCGTCAGGAGCTGCTGCTTGGTGGGCTCCAGCAGCACGTCGATGCGGCGCAGCACCATCATGGGCATGATGATCTTCTTGTACTCGCCCTTCTCGAAGGCATACACAAGCACATCGGTGGCGATGTTCCAGATGAATGAGAATAGTTGGTTGTATTGCGATTGGTTCATATAGCTGTGTTTTTATTCGTCGATTAGTTCTCCGCGTTTATATTTCTCAAGAAGTGTGTTGTAAACGCACGCGTGCATATTGGACAAAAAATCATATGCGGCAAATAGAGTATTATAAAGCTTTAAAGATTCCATCATCACCTTACTCTCTTCGATATCTTCACACCTTGAATCGTAGAGTTTGTCTGCATCAAGGTGCGTCTCTACATCGCGTTCGTCTTTCCACCAAGAGGAGGATTTGGAATGCACATCGAGTAAAGCCGACAGTTCTTGGTATTGACGATGGATTTCCTTGGGGAAGAACTTCACAATAGTGCCGATGTCATTCCATTTGGATTGTTTCCCTTCATTAAAGCCATATAGCTTCTTGAATCCTTCGTTGAGAATGACCTTCATCTTTCCGCGCATAAAGCGTCGGTCATAGTCTTTGTCGGCCAGGATGAAATACTTGCTGATGACTATACTGTCAATTATGGTTATTGTGACGAACTGCAGGACGGATAGCAAGACGAAGTAAGCTTCGCGTTTATCATCGTGCTTATTCCTGTTGTCTTCGAGCATTCTTTTTAGCAACGGCAATCCTTCAGCAAAACCAGAGATTGTCTCATCGGCAACAGAGATAAACTCTTCTCGCTCTGCTGCGCTGAGAGACTTACCGTTATACTGCACCTCCCGAAACCATTCGGCATACGGGTAGTTGCGTATTGGTGAATATTGAATGTTATCTAAATCCTCATTCATGCTTTCTGCCTCGAGAGTTATCTACTATTGCAGTTCTTTTTAAAACTGCAAAGATACGCTTTTTTTCTTATATGGCAAAATAAAAATATTAATAATTGACTTCCTCCTCAAACCTCTCGGCGAGGTCAAGGAACCCCAGGACAGTATCATCTTCCAGTTCCGCACCCCAGCTGCCAACCCTCAAAAACGGGACAAAAAGCATCAAAATCCTCCTCTAAAAGGCCATAAAACACCCTCCGTTCCTCCTCTCGTCCACCAAGCCCTGTCCATTGCCCAGAAGGTGGACCGCCTGACTAACCGCCAGGTGATGCCCGCTGGCCGCGTAAAGAAGAAAGGATTGAAAAAGTAAGGTAACATAATACAGCATAACAATAACAGTATAACAGTTTAAAAATTGAATATCAATTACCCTTTTATATACTATATAACTAATTAATAATTAATAATATATATAAAGAATGTGGGAATTGTTACCCCTCAAAAAACTAATTGTTATATTGTTATTGTTATATCCAAAAACAAAATTATTCACCTAAAAGGCAAATAAACAATGAATTACGACATCACCAAACCCTCGGCTTCCCAGCTGCCAACCCTCAAAAACGGGACAAAAAGCATCCAAATCCTCCTCTAAAAGGCCATAAAACGCCCTCCGCACCCCTCCGTCCAGCACCTTTCACCCTCCCCAGCGCTCACATTCGCGCTCCCGAAACTCACCATCAATACCTCATTTGGGAGGGTTTTTGTGGCAAAATGAATACCCTCGTGGCCGAAAAATGGGTTGACAAGGGCCAATTT
>ODAI011644587.1_pt1 | contig 10164 bp, 13 predicted proteins | sample 1539321 | NCBI WGS metagenome assembly ODAI01 (sample SAMN02144231, study PRJEB22623) | gut metagenome | biome: sheep rumen | host: Ovis aries | place: New Zealand | reverse complement strand
CGCCCATATATCGTCAACCCCTGTACCAGTCCGACGGTGGAATCTGTGACAGGAGATGATGACGTCTTACCTTCTATAGGCATTTCACCGCCGCTTCCGCTGTCGAGCTCGCTCCACTCTGCATCGGTTCCGAGTATGTACCGTTTGCCTGAAGATGTTACGATCATCGTTGACCCCGGTGCCAAGGTATAACCCGACCCGAGATTGTCTATCCCGTCAGAGATCAACGGCATCGCTTCAGGAATCTCTGACGCGATGATCTGGGCTTCGATCAGCTGTGTTCCATGATGCACGATTATTTTTCCGAACATAAAATTATCCTCCTATAAGATGTGAAATCAAAAATCCCAGTCCGCCGCCCACAATCGCGGAGATACCGGCGGAAATAATGCTTTCCCAGTGCTTTGCAGGCTTGCTTTTAAGCTCCTTGACATCTGTAGAAACGCAGTTAAGCTCTTCGCGCATGTGCTGAATCTCAATAGTCATTCGCTGCATAGCCTCGACCAATTCCTCAATGTGATCGACGCGCTTGAGAAGCGATTTGAGTGAGCTTTCAACTGCCGTCAGCCGCTCACGGACCTGAACATCGTTTTCGTCCATTTGTGTGTACCTCCTGTTATTTCATCAGCACTTCGACGTGCGTTTCGTCTGTACGTCTGAGCACTTTTATTCCTGTCCGGAGATCGGATCTTACAGCAATACCGTTTTTTGCGGTAACATATTCCCCGACCTTGCAGCTCCCGTCATCGCGGACGATCAGCCGCCCGACAAGTCCGACAGGATCCCACTCAGGACGCTTAGATCGCGGTATGTATTTTCTCCCCGGGTCAAAATCCGGTGATATCAGCGGCTCGCCGCCCGGAGTTGTGATGATCTTACCATAAACGTCCGTTGCATACTTTCCGTGCCAATAGAGCTCGTATGCATTTCCGACTACAGACGCATTTGAGGAGATCACTCCGAGAATATCATCGCCGTCAGCCGGAACTATTTTGTCTCCGTGCAGGGAAACAAGCATTCCGCAGCGATATTCATTATCGGGATTTCCGTCTTCCCACTCAAAATACTCGGCATAGTCCGCACCCATAGTACCGTAAGTACCGGCAGCCTGAACATTACCGGAAGTGTCGATCGTCACTTTATTCCCGTTATACGCGGCAATAAACAGAAGCCCTATTCTGTAAGAAGAAGTTCCTCTTTCTGCAAACGCTCCTCTCCCTGTCACAAGTATATGATCGTCGCTTGAGCTTCCGGATATGTAATGCCCCTGCCCGAACAGCGCACTTGAGTTCAGGCCGTCAGCAATTATTCCCGCACCATGAACAAAACTCAGTCCGAGGTTGCCAATCTGATTCCCCACTCCAAGAACGGTATTTAATGAGCCACCAACATTATTGTGACTACCACCGACTGTGTTGTCCTGTCCATGCTCGGCGTGGTTATACTCGCCCCATACGAATGTCCCTGCGGTGTTCACAATAGTGTTGTGCTGCCCGAAAACAGTATTCGCACCGCCGAATGTTATTCGGTCATCACTCCATTGCGGAGTTCCTGTGATAGTATTCTTATAGCCGTTTACGCTGTCGTAGATGCCCTCTGAGGTGTTGTGTTCTAGATCGTTGTGCGCTACTGAGGTTTTGGCGGCATCAAGAAATTTTCCGGTGCCGGAGCCGGAACCAACTTTTTTTCTTAATTCGTCGAGCTGTTTCTCTGTCTGGGATTTTGGTCTTTGGATCATTCCGCTTCTCCTTTAGCCGCGGCCGGAGCCGTACAGATAACTTCCATAAGCCCGCGGTATTTCCATGTGATCTTAGTTACTACACCTATAATACTTCTTCGGATATCTATCTTCCCACCTCTGAAACAGATCGTAGAGCCGAGCTGCACGGTTGTATCGACAAACATTTTCGCCTTTACCTGACGCTGCAAAAACGATCCGATATACATGTGCAGATCTGAGTTTATCGAATCACATTCATCAGGTGTTTTCCCTTCAAGCAAAGGATTATAAGGCAGTGTGAACATTCCGTCCCTTATCTGCTCGTCCTGAGGATCCACAATACGGACGGTATGAGTCATTGGATCATTACCGGAATAATATGTCAGATATTTGATATATGTACGGATATCAGAAAACTGTATATCCGCCCTGTCTGTGCCTGTGCAATACTTATCAACTACTATAGATTCCTCGTTTTCCTGGTATCTTGCACGCCTTATCTCAAGCTGACCGCTGCGGTTAATAATTGCGTTAGCACACAAGAGCTGTGCTGTCCACATGACAAGATCACGGTAAGTCTGCACCGAAGACGATGATACCGAGAAAGTGACGTTATAATTTGGAAAATCCGAAAGATCGTTGTTATACAAAGCGACCCCCGCAGCCGTACATGCGGCTGTCAGGGCTGTAAGTGCTGTATATTCGGCACTTCGTATTGTATCGTCGATATTTGAATCGAACTTAGCAGCCGCGTCCGTGGCCGTAAGCATAACATTGTTCTTCTTCCGCTTTGTCTTCGTGCTATCGACCCAGTATGTACCGAGTGCGGTTTCAGTTTCCCCGGAAATCTCACTGAGATCTATCCTTGCATTGTCAAACTTATGCAGCAGAACATCATCATCAATGATACTCATTTTCAGGACCGCGGCGTTAAAAGTTCCGATATCGAACATAGATTCGCTGCATGTTGACATAGAAATACTGAGAGCATTATTAACGAGCAGACTGTCTGATATTTCAATCTCAGTGCTATCGGCAAGCGTTATGGTTCCGCCTATCATGATTACACCTCCACAAGTGTATAATCGACCTGCCACCAGTCGGCAACCTGTCCTGTGTTCGGATCCTTCAGCCGTATAAGATCAACGTCCATTTTGCTTACATAAAACGTTCCGGTGTCATAGGGATCTCCCCTTCCCGGGCAGAACAATGTCATTTCTACTGTCGAAGACTCCTTGACAAGAGATGTTATCGAGACAAGCTCTCCCTGATCCACAACGTGTGTGACTGCAACATGCAGTACGTTACTGCGAATAACCTCACGATGCAATACGCCCGTTTCGTCTCTTGTTGTTCCTTCTCCGTCGAGGTCTTCAAGAGTGAATGTGTATTTACGGATCCCCGGAAGCCATGTTTCCCCGACCTGGACGATCTCCGCTAAATTCGGTCTGTTCATAGCACGTCTCCTTATCTGTTTCTGAAATTGGTAGTTTCGGACTGCATATCCTGTTGATTAACAACAGCAGATGCCACCTGTTCACCGTCAACATTGAAATTCACTGTAATACTATCGGTAGGAACACCTCCGTTTCTCCAGTTTGTTCCCAAAGACATGGGAACATCATAGCGGTCTTGGGCTGCATAATTGCCCGTTAAAAAGATTTCATAAGGATTAATGGGATTGATTGAATCCATTGCTTCTGCTGATAACCTCATAAGGTCAGCACTGTAAGGATTGAACATACCAACAATATCAGCCATTCCGGACATTGTCCCGACGTATGAGTCTTTCCACTCAGAAACATTTTGAGCGGTGTCAGGATGCAGCAAGGTATAGATATAAGAACCAAGTCCTTCAAAATGATCTGTAAATTCTTTTCCGAAAAGGTCCTTCACTCTGTCCCTCAAACCAAGCCAACCTTTATATATCTGACTTTCGTCGCCGTTCACGATACTGTAGATATCGCTTCCGACGTCCTGCCAGAATGCAGAAAAGTCCTCGCCAAACAGTCCTTTAACCTTTTCGTTAAGATCATCCCAGCCTTTATACGCCTGACTGTCATCACCGCCGAAAATGTTGTAGATATCACTTCCGACATCTTGCCAGAACTGTGTCCACTCTGGACCGAATATTTTTTCTATTCCTGAATTAAGACGTTTCAAAGCATCATACTGTTCATCTTCGCTTCCGAAAATTACCTTCCATAAATCGGATCCGGTTTTCATTGCGCCCTGTACGATCGAAGAAAAATCAATTTCAGGCATTTTCAGACTGTTGAACGCGTCTTGCAGCTCATTAGCAGCATCTTTGGCATCATTCAGTCCATCAGCGATATCATTTCCAATATTAATATCATTCTCATTGTACAGAGAAGCCGCAAGTGAGCCCTGAGAACCACCCGAAAGCTTTGTTATCGTATCGAATCCGGCAAGCCGTGAAACCGCCTTTCCGACCTCTCCGAGCTCGTCCGAATAATTGCTCGCAGCTTCCGAAGCGCTGTCTGTCGCTGATGTTGCAGCATTCATCGCGTTTGTTACGATATCTCCGACTGTCTCCTGCTCTTCCTGAGTGCGTCCTACAATAAATGCAAGAGCAGTTCCGAGAAGAAGAAGCCCGGCAGCAGTTCCGCCCATAGCAAGTTTGAGCTTATTGATTATGGAAGCGGCAACTGCTCCATACAAAATGAATTTCAGGAACGGACTGTCAAGCTGTGTGAATGCAGAAGCAATTGTCGAGATGCCGCCGGAAATGGCAAGAATCGGTTCCCGGAGATCTGTCATGACCTGCCGGAAAACAGGTACCACCGAAGATATTAACGGCTGAAATGTTGCTCCGGTCTCTTCCTGCAGATCTCCGAGCTCGTTCTTGAGCTGCTTGAATTTTCCGGTCGGAGTGTTCGCAAGCAGCTCGTTCATGTTCCCGACCTTGCTGTTGATAGCATCGGCGAGAACTGCCGCTCTCTGACTTTCGTTACCGTATTTCAGTACATTTTCCTGCGCTTCGGTGAATGTTACTCCCATGCGTTTGAGTGACGTGTACTGACCGTTCAGGGCTCGTCCGAGCATATCCGCGGCAGAGGTCGCATCGCCGGTACTTGCTTCATACCCGGCATTCTGAGCTATCAGATTGTTCATTGCAGGTATAAGCGTCCTGAGCGTTGATGCCTGCCGTGCGTATGTGGTGAGCTGCTGAGCTCCTGCAAGCTGTATCTCGTCACCGATAACGCCTATCTGCTGCTGAGCACTCGCGAGTTCCTTTATGCTCCTGATTTCGTCGTCGGTCGCGTTCATACGATGCTTCATGTGAGCCGCAAGCTTCAGCTCGTTCTGCATCTGCACTTTGTAGGCGTCGTTAGAATCCTTGATAAACTTACCGATACCGAGCGTAGCAACAATTCCTTTAAGCGACCTGAACCCCGCAGCAAGGTCTGTGACCTGCTTGTTCGGGATATTCTTTACCTGTGTCGAGAGTTCCTTGATCTTCTTCGCTGCGTCTTCCGCATCTTTCCCGGCGGTTCCCATATTGTCGGAAAAGCTCCGCATCTGAGACAGCGCATCTGTAAGCTCTCGTTGTAGAGCAGCCATTCCCTCGGCAGTACCCGAGGTCGATGTCTGTAATTCGCCCATACGGGAACCGAAGCCGTCTGTTGCCGATGCTATATTATTCAGTGCGGCAGCCGAAGCCTCAGATGCAGATGATAGATTCGACACCGACACAGAAGCACCGTCGAAAGCAGAATACGAGCTTTCCACAGAGCTTTTCAGAAAATCGAACTTGAAATTTAATCCCTGCAACGTAGATGCGACCGCATCAATGTTGCTCTGAAATCCCGCAAGTCCCGAAGAAGATGCATCAATATTGGTTGATACAGATGTCATGTTCGACGCTGCGGCGCTCATTTCCGAGACAAGCTTTGATACGTCTGAGCCTGCCGAATCTGCGGATTCCCCGAGCTTGTTCAGTTCATTTTCTACGCTGCCGATGCTTTGAGCTGCATTCGCAACATCGGCAGTGATCTGTATATTAAGGCTGTCAACTTCCATTTAATCACCGCTTTCTGCTGTATCGTTCAGCCCATTTTCTCATTGCACGTTCCGATTCCTGCCAGTTCTCGGCAAGTATCTGACCGTCCTCGGTGTGCCCGAACAATGCTGGGAATGCTCTCTGGACCGTTTCAGGTATATGTGCGCAGCGATTTAGCGACGCACTGTTATATGCGATCGCCGCCGCGTTAATTGCGTCATTCCTGTTTCTGTTTGCAGCTCTTTCCGATGCAGCATCGAGGAACGTCCTGATCTCTTCGGGCGTCATCTTCCAGAAATCGGAATAGCCGAGCCCTTCGCAAAGACAGAGCGGAAGTTCATCTTCGATCAGCTCTGTGAAGCTTCCATATTCTCGCTGATCTCCTCTATTTTCTGTATTTTGTCCTCCATGAGAGCTATTTTCTTCCTGTGAACCGCCTCGGCAAGACGCTCCTGAGCTTCCTGCGATTCCGCCTGACGCTCGACCGCCCTGCCGTCGATAAAACCCGCGGCTGACAGCGTATTGTATATAAGCATGAGATAATCGCGCATTGTCTTTCCGGATTCTATCATTTCGTCATATATTTCGAGGGCAATTGCTCTGCAATCCTGATGTGCTTCTTCCGGAATAGCCGCAGCGAGGAACTCCGAAGCAGTCGAAAGCTTTTCAAGCTCCGGAAGCTTATCCTGTATAGACGATTCAAGACGTGTTTCAAGCTCTACTATGCGCGACGCAGTTAATTTCAGCTTTATCTCTGTACCGTCGGGACGTGTATATAATACAAAATTAGCCATTTTATGTTCCTTTCAAAATCAAAGGGCAGGTGACGAAGCTCTCGGATCCGGTTAAAATATAATTTATCCCTTCTCTGTGAGAGCCTTGCCCCGCCCTGCCGTTATGTTGCAAGATTTCTTGTGATGCTCGATACTGAGATCGAAACGCGGAATTTCTCTCCGTCGTTAACAGCGTCGGAAAGCGCATAAGTTGTATGCGAGCCAACTATCGTGTATGACAGCCCTGAAGGATATGTCACTGTGTATGTTGCTGTTGCGCCATTCTCAGGCTCAGCGTTGGCCGCCGCGTTGAAATTGGTCTTCTTGTTCCAGAAGTCGAAGTTCAGCTTCTGAACGTCCTGAAGACCGGGAATGTAATGCTTTGTGGTCGTATCGTCAAATGACGTTACATCGACCTGTTCGGGATCTGAACCCATATCCGGCGTGGAATACAGATTCGTTATCGCCGTATTGCCTATTTTGAATTCAATGCCTTTAGTGTGAAAAACTTCTGTTGTTTCAGGCATAGTCTGTTCCTCCTATCATATCAGAATATTTTCATGAGTGAAATCGACCGTGCAAGAATACTGCGCCATATATCGTTCAAGCTCGCCCTCTGTCATAGGCTGACCGACGCTGCGGGTGAAGCCTGCCGGTATCATGATCTCGTCAACGGACCTCGCCAAGTCCTTCGTCGCTTTCTTGTCGAGTGTGAACGAATCTACCTGAACAGTCAGGCGGGTGAGGACCTCACTCCCGCCGCTTGTTGTTCCGGTGTTTGCCGGCTCGGATAAAACTATCAGCGGAAATGACACATAGGTATCCTGCCATGAGAGCTCTATCTGTGCACCGGTCGGGGCAAGAAGATTTGCAACGTGCGGTATTATGTCGATCATAACGCACCTCCTGACGCAGCGTTAATTATCGCTCTTGTCAGATTCATTGTCACTACGCTTTTCTTAGTCTCGAAAGCCGGCCGGAATGACGGGCGCGGCGGTTGAGGATATGCTGTGCGGAAATCTCCGACAGCCGGGTTGAAATACACCCATTTCGGTTTTGCTGTATGCGCGACCGCAGGATCACCCGCGGAGCCGGTGCCGAATTCGACCATAGGCGCATATTCAATGTTCGTGCCTATTGCATACCGGCAGTTTCCGAGCTTTTCAATATGGATACTGCGCAGGTACCGTCCGGTATCTGTCGCTTTGTAGGTGTGACCGTTATTTGATACACTCGCCGTCTGAATGTTCTTTTCGATCTCTCGCTTGATATCATACGCCGACTTATGCAGAGAATTATCAACCACAGTGTCAATGTTCTTTCCGAGCCGGTTCAGCTTATTGATAGTGCCCTGCAAGCCCTTGATCTCAACTGTTGCCATACGCCCCTGTCCTTTCCAGCGACGCCGTGATATGCGTCTGATACTGCATAACAGAAACGACCGTGTACTCGCCGTTTCTCAGCGTTACGCGGTCGTTTTTCTGTATATCGGTACCTACGGTGCATATCAGCGTGTACATCGAAGCGGCTTTGTCTCCGAACATCTCCACGGAAAAGCGGTCATTTGCGGGAGATAACTGTCCGGTGACCGTTCCTGCGGGAGTGAATACGTTCTTCGATCCGACATATCCGCTCGGTGCGGGAGATGCACGTTTCAGCGGATATCCCGCGGTGTCACTCATTATCAGCCGCATGTATAACACCCACCTTCCGTGGATAGTTTATAAGCCGGGCTTTGTCGTCTTCCGGCAGATCATCAAATGCACGGGATATGCCGCCTTCGGAGCGGGAACTTTCCCCCTCAGCTCCTGCCTTGTTGTACGCAATGACAGATAATTTCACAACAAGGCTTTCGAGCTGGACCGGAACTTCATTTCTTCCCGTTATGTCAAGTACTTTGTCCTCGGCTTCTGAGATCAGCGAGTTCACGAAACTCTCTTTTCCTTCAGGAATAGTCTCGCCAAACCGTGCGACAAACTTATCATACAGCCTGTGATTTGCCATCGGTCTAACCTCCGAAGCTTACGAGCCTACCACTACTGTAATAGCTGCCGATGCTGCTACTGCCTTCTTGTCTGCGTCCATAGCCGCTACGACGATCTTGTGACCGCTTGTCGCGGAAACAACGCCGTCAGCAGGCAGAGCCGTCCAGCCGCTCGAAAGATCTGTACCGAGAGCAGGAGCAGTCACAGACGATGCGGTCTTATATACAAGTGTCGCGCCAGAAACAGTTTCGGCAATTGTGACCTTGCCCTTTCCGGCTGTTTCCTCGGCTGTCATTGTGGCAGTAAGTGTGCCGAATTTGCCATAGTTGACCGCAATACCTACCTTTTTCTTGTCAAACACGAAGCAGTCGTGATAGAGCAGTCCCTCAACAAGGTGACCGGCTATTCCCGGCGGATCTGCGTGTATCTTGTAATCCTGTATCTTCACAGGAGCCGGCGCGCACATCGGGTGCGTTATGATGAATGTAACCCCAGTCGGCATTCTGTGACTCGGAACTGCGATTATCGCCACACCGTCACATTCGCCGACCATACCCTTGAAAATGATCTTGTCCTGAGCAAGCTCGGTAGCTTTAGTGAATTCGGGCGAGAGTTTGAGCAGCTCGATGAATGCATTTGTGCAGAATGCCACACGCCCCTCGATAGGAAACTCATTGTCGGTGATCACGGAATTTGCGTTTACAAATGTGGAGTATGCATTTGCAGTGCTGTTCTCTGTGTACTTTCTTACACCCGCATTGTTCGCAAATACCGCAAGACGGTATCTGTCCACCTCGGGAATGATCTTCTGGTCGATCTGACGCTGGAGTGCTCTGCCTGCATCACGGACGCCTTCGGGAGAGTCAACAGCGTTTGTCTTGTCGATAGTGAACGAAAAAGACTTAGCCTGTGTCATCGTCATTTCCTGTGTGGTGTCTTCCAGTTCGGTGGGAATGCCGTATCTGTTGGAGCCGCTTGCTTTGTAATCGTTGAGAGGTGAAGTGTCCATAGAATAGATCTTTACGGTCTTTGCACCTACGAAGTCAACATCATTGTTGACACCTGCGCCGGTGAGAGTACCCTTGCGGATAACTTCATCTATCTGCGGCGCATACTTTGTCGCTAAATTGATAGCCATAATTACCTCCGTTTTACTTTACGCCGAGACCCGCGAGAAACGCGTCCTCGGAATTGTTTCCTCCGCCTGTTTTCGGCGTTGTACCTTTCAGCTTATCATTGACCGCCTTCTCGACCGCTTCCCCGAAAGCCTTCTTGACGGATTCCATAGACTTCTTGCAGTTGTCTGCACTGGTGCAGTCCACGATATCAGCGAGACTTGCGGGAAGTCCGTCCGCGGCGAGCTGTGTGATCGCTTCTGCGTGCAGTTCCCTGCGGGTGATCTCCGCTTCACGCTTTGCGAGAGCGTCCTCACGCTGTTTCCGCTGGTATTCTTCCTTCTCGTCGGCTTTCATCTTCGCCAGCTTTGCCGCCTCGTCCGCCTGAGCCTTTGCATCTGCTTCCCATTTAGCCCTCGCATTTGCTATCGCGGTCTCCTGCGCCTTGCTTGACATCTTGTCAAACTCGCTCTGATACGCTTTGTTCGATGCAAGCAGTTCTTTTAACGTAGGCTTTTTGTCTGCCGCATTTTCCGTGCCGGTGTCT
>ODAI010587223.1_pt1 | contig 10164 bp, 6 predicted proteins | sample 1539321 | NCBI WGS metagenome assembly ODAI01 (sample SAMN02144231, study PRJEB22623) | gut metagenome | biome: sheep rumen | host: Ovis aries | place: New Zealand | reverse complement strand
CCAGCCGCCGCGCTACTTCCAGAGCCCATGCGGCTAGAGAATGCGTAGCCGTGCTGTCAGGCACTCTGACCTGGCATGGTGTAGCATCCGATGTCGCCCATGACGACGCCCTTGTGGCCTTCCTGACGGAGCGCCTGCTTCAGAATGAAGAAGGATGCTCTGTGCGGACAGCCCGCGCAGAACGTCAGCTCTCTGGCCGGAATGTTCACGCCTTCGATGGCCGGGCATCCCTCGCCGCAGCACGTCGGCTCGATTCCCAGGAACTCTCTGACGGCTTTGAACACGACTTCCGGATTCAGCTCGCCGATCTGCGGGATCAGGTCTGCTCTTCCCTGGATCTCAACGTTCAGTCTCGCCTTGCCGGCGATCGCTGAAATATGCTCTTCCAGGAACGGATCGACTTCTTCGACGACCAGAACCTTGGAGGCTTTTGCGAGATGCTTCAGGATCAGTTTCTCCGGGAGCGGCCAAAGGCATCCCAGGCTCAGTACGCCGACGTCGCCGTCCGCGCCGTATTCCTCCAGCGCTTCCTGCACGTACTTCATGCCGGTGCCGCCGGTGATGATCAGTTTATCCGCGTCTTCCTTGCCCGTGTAGTGGTTGAACGGGCTGACTTCAAAAGCCTGCCTCGCGCGTTCCAGCTTCTCGAGCAGGAACCCGTGCAGCCAGTTGATGCCGACCATTCTGTCCCAAAGGCCGATCGGCGTGAACGGTCTCTTCTCCGGGATCTCTCCGAGGGTCACGCTTCCTCTGCCGTGGCAGATTCTCGTTGTGACTCTGACCAGTACCATCTGTTCCAGTTCTTCCGACAGTTCGAACGCGTACGGGATCATGTCCTTGGTTTCCTGTACGCTTGCCGGCTCCAGCATCGGAATGTTGGCCGAAACTGCCATATGTCTTGAGTCAAATTCATTGGTGCTTGAATGGGAATCGGGGTCATCCGAACTGATGATGACCAGTCCTCCTTTCACGCCGCCCAGCGCTCCGCAGTGGATCGTGTCCGCGTGAAACAGCAGGCCGTTCTGCTTGACGATGCAGATGGCCCTGCCATTCGCAAAGGACGCGCCCATGCATGACTGCAGTGCTGTGGTCTCATTGGTGGACCATTCAGCACGGAAGCCCTGGTCTTCAGCGATGTGTCCCAGCATACCTAAGACCTGGGACGATGGTGAGCCCGGATAGGAGGATGCGAAATGCACGCCGCCCTCCAGCGCTCCCCGGACAATTGCCTCGTTACCCTGCATCAGGTAAGTCTTGCCCGGTTCATTTTTTGTTGTCATCCATTCCACGTTTTTTACCTTCACTTCCTTATTAAAATATCTGTTCAGGCTTCGCCTGTTCTTACCGGTGTTGTGTCGCTGTTGTGCCGTCCGGATACGCGTCTGCCCCGCGGCAGGACGCGCCGTCCCGCGCTAGCGCAGCTTGAATACGACGCCCAGTTCCCTCGCCTTTTTTTCGCACGCCGCGATGGACTCCCGGGAGATGGCCGAGGTCACGACGGATGTCGCGACATAGGGTACATACTTTTTTACATCTTCGATGTATTTAATGATCGCATCGTAAGACTGCAGCCCGAATCTGGGATGGCACAGATCGTAGTACTTCTGCGCATCCGCCTCGTTCATGCTCACGGAAACCGCGTCGATCACGCCCTTCAGGTCCGGCGCGGTGGGTCTTCCCCAGATGAGATCCGCCAGTCCGTTGGTGTTGATCCGGATCTGCCTGCCGTATCTGGCCTTGATGTAACGCGCCAGCTCAAGCAGTTCCGGAAGGCGCTCTGTCGGCTCTCCGTAGCCGCAGAACACCACCTCGTCATAGCTGTTCACGTCCCAGCGGGCGAGTTCCTCCTTGACTTCTTCTACAGTCGGGTCTTCTTTCAGCACAAGACTGTCCGCGTCGCCCAGAGAATTCGTGAAGTTCCGGATGCAGAACTCGCAGGCGTTCGGACATTTATTCGTAATATTCAGATATAATCCGCCGAAATAATCGTATACAATAGACATGCCTTGATTTTAACACCGCCGCAATGACTATTCAATGGAAATCACAGTATAATCCTTCGCTTCTACCGCTTCTTTCAGCACGTCGTCCGCAACATCGGCGCCGAGTGTTACGACCGCTTTGTTCGCTTCGTGGCTGACCTCAGCCGCTTCCACTCCGTCGATGGCTTCGAGGGCCTTCTTCACGGTTGCCTCACAGTGCATGCACATCATTCCTTCGATATTCATTGTCTTTTCCATTTCCTGTACCTCCGTTTGTGTTGTCTTATGTGTTATTTTTTTATCTCTCCGGGTGCTGCGCACATCGAAGAGGTTCAGTCTCAGCGCGTTCATACAAACGCAAAAGCTCGACAGGCTCATGGCAGCCGCCCCGAGCATGGGATTCATGGTCCATCCCGTCAGATGCACGTAAGCGCCGGCCGCCACCGGGATCAGCACCACGTTGTAGATGAACGCCCAGAACAGGTTCTCATGGATGTTCCGCAGCGTCGCCCTGCTGAGACGGATCGCGGCCGGAACATCCAGCAGGCTGCTGTTCATCAGCACGACATCCGCAGCGTCGACCGCTACATCGGCACCGGCTCCTATGGCGACGCCCACATCCGCAGTCGTCAGGGCCGGAGCATCGTTTATGCCGTCACCGACCATTGCTACGCGGCCTTCGCGCTTCAGCTTTCGGATTTCCCGGTTCTTGCCGTCCGGCTTGACGCCGGCTATCACCTCATCCACGCCGGCCTTGCTGCCGACGGCGCGGGCCGTGCGTTCGTTGTCGCCGGTCAGCATGACGACGCGGATCCCCATATTCCGCAGCTGGCGGATCGCCTCAGGGCTGTCCTCCCGCATCTCATCGGCAACGGCGATGATTCCCAGGAACCGTCCGCCCGCGGTGCTCTGTTCTGCGTCGTTCTGTTCTGTGATACTCTGCTCTGCGAAGAAGAGACATGTTTTCCCTTCCTCGGCCAGACGCTCTGCCTGTTTTATATACGCTGTCCCTACTGCCGCGACACGCTGCGCAAAGGACAGATTGCCGCCGGTCAGCTTCCGATCTTCCAGTGTCCCCGCCAGGCCGTTTCCCGGTGCGGCGCTGAACGCGGTGACCTGCTGCGGCTGTATGGCTTTTGCTTCCGCTGCGCTTACGACAGCTTTCGCCAGAGGATGTTCACTGCGGCTTTCCAACGCGTACGCGTCTGCCAACAGCTGGTCCTCGGTGACGCCTTCCGCCGGTAGAATGTCCGTCACCGCAGGCGTTCCCTTGGTGATGGTTCCGGTCTTGTCCAGCACAACAGCGCTGACGCGGCCGGTTTCCTCCTGGGCCTGGGCGGTCTTGAACAGTATTCCGTTGCGCGCGCCGAGCCCGTTTCCGACCATGATGGCAACCGGCGTGGCAAGGCCCAGAGCGCAAGGGCAGCTGATGACGAGCACCGAGATCCCCCTGGCCAGCGCGTAGCCGAGTTCCGCCCCGCACACAAGCCAGATGATGATGACGACAAGGGCGATCACCAGCACTGCCGGTACGAAGATTCCGGATACCTTGTCCGCGATCCGCGCGATCGGCGCCTTCGTCGCAGCTGCGTCGGCGACCAGTTTGATGATCTGGGACAGGGTCGTGTCTTCGCCGACCCGCGTTGCTTTGGCCTGAATGTATCCGGTCTGATTCACCGTCGCCGCGAAGACTGTATCCCCTTCCGCCTTGTCGACCGGAATGCTCTCGCCGGTGAGCGCTGCCTCATTTACCGCCGTGCTCCCCTCGGTGATCACCCCATCCACGGGGATGTTCTCACCGGGCCGGACGATGAAGATATCGTCCAAGCGTACGTCCTCGATGGGCACGGTCTTTTCCGCGCCGTCCGCCAGGATCGTGGCGGTCTTCGGCGCCAGCTTCATGAGGCTTTTCAGGGCGTCCGTGGTCCGTCCCTTGGACATGGCTTCGAGCATTTTGCCGATGGTGATCAGCGTCACGATCATGGCCGCCGCCTCGAAGTACAGACCGTGAGCGCCCGCCATGACCGCGTCAATATTTCCATCCGTCATGTCACGCGTCATCCCAAACAGGAGCACCGTGCTCCATCCAAAGGACACCGCCGAACCCATCGCGACCAGCGTGTCCATGTTGGGTGCTCCCCCTGCCAGCGACCGAAACCCGCTGATGAAGAACTGTCGGTTGATGAACATGACGATGATGGCCAGCAGCATTTGCGCCAGCGCGATCGCGATCGCGTTGCCTTCAAAGAATCCGGGCAGCGGCAGTCCCAGCATACTGTGCCCCATCGAAAAATACATAAGCAAAAGCAGAAACCCGACCGACGCGATCAGCCGCTTTCGGAGCTTCGGTGTTTCTGTATCCCTGAGGGCTTCCTCTTCGGCAGCATAAAGACCTGCGGCTCCGGCTGCGCCGCTCGCCGCTGCTTTCTGCCCGGCGTTTCCGCCTTTGACACGAGCGCCGTAGCCAGCTTTTTCAACTGCCTTGATTATGTCATCCGCGGGCGCGGTTCCTTCCACGCCCATGGAATTTGTCAATAAACTGACTGCGCAGCTTTCAACGCCGGGCACGGCGGATACCGCTTTCTCGACCCGCGCCTGACACGCTGCACAGCTCATTCCTGTTACTAAGTACTGTTCCATTTGATTCTGTCTTTCTCTCGTCTTCCTCGTACCCGTCTATTTCATCAACTTCTGCAGTACGCCCAGAAGCTCATCCACCGTCTCGTCATTTCCTGCCCGCACGTCGTCGATCACACAGCTCTTGATGTGGTTCGACATCAGCACTCTGTTGAAACTGGACAGGGCAGCGCTCGCCGCCGCGCTCTGATTGAGGATGTCCGGGCAGTACGCCCCTTCCTCCACCATCCGCTTCAGCCCTCTGATCTGTCCTTCGATGCGGCTCAGCCGATTGATCAGATCCTTATATTCTTCCGGGGACCGGTCCTTCGTTCTTGTATTGCAGCAGCAGTTGTCTTTCATGTCGTTTACCTCCTACTGGAAATGATTATATACCCCTAGGGGGTATATGTAAACAAAAAAGAAACCGGCAGATCCAGACGGCCTGCCGGTTATTGTGCCTTTGTTTTATGGTTTTCCTCTGATCAGTATACCAGTGACCTTGTCTTTGTCGGTATCTTCTCGTATATATACTTCGCCGCCGACGGTTTCATTCTGATGCATCCGTGTGATGTCGGGCTGCCTAATATCTTATTGTAGTATTTTTGGCTGCTGAATCCTGCGCCCGGTTTGTAGAGGATGGTGTGGAGTCTGACAGCCGAATGCAGTTTGGAGAGGCAGTAGTAATCATAACTTCCGGCATAGGCTTTGTACTGCTTCCCGAATATCGTGTAGCGTCCATTTCGTGACTGTACAGCGATGGAACCGCTGGAGCAAAGGTTGGACCATGCTCCTTTCTTAACATTTGGCTTGACGTTTTTGCCGCCGTTGATCAGTTTCCATTTGCCCTTCTTCCCTTTGAAGATGTACACATGCTGCGCATATTTACTGACCCAGATCAGGTACCCTGTCTGGCTCCCAAGACCGGCATGATTGACATAGTCCAGTACGGTCTTCTTTGAATAGCCCGTGGCGTAGTCCTTTCTCTTCAGATTTTTCTTGCTGCCATTATTAAGGTAGTATCCCTGGATCGGGTGCGCGTTTTTTTGGGCGAACCAGTACGTTTTGTTCGGATTGGCGACATTCTTCTTTTCGTAGAATCTGACCCGACCTGCTGATTTGTCATAGCAGATGAACTTATGGCCTTTTGATAAACTGCCGGCCTTCTTGCTGTCGCTCTGTTTGTGTGTTTTATAGATCGGCTTATTCGTCTTGGCGCTCTCAAGCACATAGAACGGCAGGACCGTATTCTGCCTGATCACATTGATGTCCGGCTGTGACTGGCAGCGCGCAGCGCTCGCTGCGTTCACTGATCTGTCACTCCACTTGTTCTGCACATTCGCGCAGACGATCTCACCCTTGCCATCCTTATAATACGGAACGATCATGAACTGATAGAAATAGACATATGTGTGGTTCATGATTTTCAATCCGCGTTTGTCAAAAGTAATTTTCCCGCCTTTGCCCGGATCCTGTACTGTGGTGAGGAGTTTATACTTTCCGGGTTTTGCGACGACTTCATATTTTCTGGTTTTCTTTGATCGTACGGTCTTGAGAGTACGGCCGTCGGAGCACTTGCCTTTGGCATCGATGTTGCCGCGCTCGCCACCTTTTCTCCAGTAGACTTTATAGCCTGTGGCGCCATCCACTCTATTCCATTCAAGAAGGACTGCCTTGTATCCCGGATCGGCAACGAGGCCCGTCAGTTTCAGCGTACTGAAATCCCGTGTCTTGACTGCCGGAAATGCCTTGGCCTTCGATTCTTTCGTGCTGTCCGCAGTTTTTTCAACTGCTGTGATGTAGTAGGTGTAGGAGGCGCTCCTCGGCGAGAGACCAGTGATATCAGTCGTAAGGCGTGTGATATTCGGTTTGAGCAGCTTCTTATCGGAGTCGTAGATATTATAAGAAATGGTTCCTTTATTCACCGGGGCGGCCGCCTTCCACGACAGTGTAACTTTTCTGTACCCGGCTGTCGGGGTTTTTGTAGCCGGCGCCGCGAGTCCAACCTGTCCCATCGTCTCTACCGTGCCTTCCGCATTTTGAGATTCGTCCGAAACCACCTCTTCTTCCGGATCTACAGTCTCTTCCGGTACGGCACTCTCATCGGATCCGGTCATATCATCGGAATTGGTAAGTTCGTCCGGAACGGTATTGTCCATCGAGTCGATCGTCTCCTCAGGGACGGCCGCATCTTCCGCGCCTGCCGGTGCGCTGACTGTCGTTGCCTCCGTTTCCGGCACTTCTCCTGCAGCATACGACAGCCCTGTGCAGCCGAACACCGTGAAGGCCATCACAAAAGCAGTTACGGCACTGCATATCTTTTTCCTCGTTTTCATCATCTTCATACTCCCGCTTGCTTCTTTCGCAAAATCCTTCTCAATGATTCAATATATGCACAACAATATTGTACAGTTTTTTCGATCCCCAGACGGGAATCTTAACAAAATTGAATCATTTCCTTTGCGTCAAAACAGGAGATCCGAAGTGATGAGTTCGGCCAGTTCCCCAGCCGTTACGCCGCTGATATAGTCTTCGATCGCGACACCAGAAAGCGCTTTGTCGATCGCTTCGCGCCGGTACTCGATTCCGGCCAGAAGGGTTTCGAGTTCAGAAATGCTCCGGATGCCGAAGTAGTCTCCGAAGATACGGATGTCTTGGATACGCCCGTGAACTACATTTAATCTGACATCCACCAGTCCGGAAGCAAACTTTTGACTGGACGACACTGAAAAAGCAGGAGAGGCTCCGTAATTCCACTCCCAGGTTGAGTATTTTTCATCGGCTAGCTTACGGATGGCCGCCCGGTCGGCCGCAGTCAGTTCATAGGGGACGGCGTCCGGGAAACGCTGCTGATAGAATGTGTACAGCCGCCGAAGGAACTCCGCCGCATCCATGCCGGTGCTTCCCGCTGCATCCGTATCGGTGTTCCCCGCCGCATCCTTACCAGCAAGCTCCGCCGGCAGATGGGACGCGATGTTCGTCACGCGGGACTGGACGGATTTGACGCCTTTGCTTTTGAATTTCGCGGCGTTGGGCGTGAGGGCTCCGGAAATGTCCTTCACATCGGAGCTGAACATCAGCGTTCCGTGGTGCATCATTCTGCCGCTTCGGACGCACTGGGCGTTCCCGGAAAATTTCTTCCCGTCGATCAGCAGATCGTTTCTGCCGCTCAGGGCTGCGCAAACGCCAAGACTCTGCAGGAAATCCCGCACGGTCTCTGTGAAGTAGGCGTAATTGGAAAACAGCCCTTCGCGATAATCCTGGATGACGGTGTAGTTCACATTTCCCATGTCATGGAACACAGCGCCGCCGCCGGTGAGCCGGCGGACGACGCTGATGTGATTCTTCTCAACATAGTCTCTGTTGATTTCCTCGATGGTGTTCTGGTTTTTGCCGACGACAACGGTGTTGTCGTTGCGCCACAGCATGACGATATCTTCATCGAAATGGTCGATGAGATATTCCTCTGCTGCCAGATTGTAATACGCGTCATTGCTGTCGTTGATGATCAGTAACATACTTTCCTTCACTTCGCGGCGTATCCCGCGATTTACTCCGCGATCTCCTGCATGAGCTCCGTTGCCTTCTGGATCCCGGCGAGCTCGTCCGCGTAGACTTCCTTCAGGTATCCTTCCTGCTGCGCCTTGATCTCCTTCAGCGCGGCGATCTCTTCGCTTACGTCCGCGCCCTCGGTATCGTATTTCTCACCGAGGGAAACGACGATCGCGTTGGTATCGGCATGGGGGTATTTGATCAGATCCGCACCCCAAGTGTCGTCCCGCTTTTCGAAGAGCTGATTCTTCATGTAATCACAGGTCGCCTTGTCGAAGTTCATATCATACCAGGACCAGTCGACCGCCCACAGATATTCATCATAGGCTTCCTGGATTTTGCCTGCCTCGAGGGCCTTGATGGTCTGATCCAGCATGTCGATATTATCCTCGTACATGTCGTGCCGGACGATGGCGTCGACATTGATGAAGTCCAGACCGAGCAGAGAGTCCTGGAACGCCAGATACACTTTCTGGGTTTTGTCATTCAGCTCTGTTGCCGCCGCGTCGTCGCCGGCTGTTTCGGTCTTTTCCATGACTGCGGTCACACCGGCAGCCGCGGCGTAGGCATCCTTGAGCGTTCCCGCGAACTGCTCCTTCGCATCGTCATTCAGCGATTTCTCGAAATTCTTCAGCCGCGCCGAGAAGTCCAGCGGCCGAACGAGGTGCGAATCCAGATCTATGGCGAGCTTGCCGTAGGTCTTGATGCAGTCCGCAAATCCCTCTTCGTCCAGAGGCTGGTACTCCCAGCTGTCATAGGTGGAGTGGTATCCGTTGTCGTCATAGCTCGTACCGGCACCGTCGCCTGCCGTGATTGCCGGAATGCCCATCCTCGTCCACTGGAAGTCTTCTGTATAGGTGCTCAGATTTGTGAACTTCCATTTGTACTTCGTGCTGTCCGCGATTTCTCCGACGCTTTCTTTGACGAACGGCTTCAGTTCTATGGTGCTCATGACGCCTTTATTCGGTTCCCCTTCAACCGTGTAGCCGCCGTCCATATTGACGATCGCAAAGCCCCCCTTGACCCAGTCAGGATGCTCGGTCATGATTTCCTCGTACGCGCCGATGGACCAGTCGTATTCACTGCCTTCCCGGCCCCACTCTTCCGCGCCGTGGATGCAGAACCGGATGGTCTTGTCCGGCGTGAATCCGCTGTCGATCATAGCCTTTGCCATACCCATGGCTCCGGCTGCGCCCCAGGCGTCATCGTACGCGGCGTGGAAATATCCGTCCATGTGGGCAAATACGAAGATCGTTTCGTCTTCCGCGCCCGGGATCTCGCCATAGAGATTATGGGAGGTCGCGTTCTCTGTAACTTTGGAGTCGGCGTTGAACTTCACCTTGATGGAATCGCCGCCGGACGCCTTGATGGCCTTCTTCAGAGCGCCCGCGTCTTTGCGGCTGATCGCCAGAGCCGGCGCGTCGGCCGGTCCGCAGACATCCTGCACGCCGATCCTGGTTCCGTCTTCATCCTTGTTGACGAATTCCCGCATGGCAACAGCGCAGAGGGCGCCCTTTTCCTTAGCCTGATAGGCAGGATAATTGATCCACCAGCCTTCCTCCTGGTTGACCTCAAAGAGGACCAGTTTGCCTTTGACATCCAGCCCTTCGTAGTCCGCTTCCGTGCCGCGGTTTACGTATACCAGCTCCACTTCCTGATTGTCCGCCTGGATCGTCGTCTGATATCCGCCCAGGTCGATCTTCTGCTCTTTGCCGTCCGCGTCGGTGAAGGTGATGTTCGCGCCGTTGAACGTCCATCCGTCGACCGTGATATCATCGACGGTAACGTTGTTCAGCCCGATGTCGTTCATCACACCTTCCAGATAGTCGCATGTCTCCTTTTCGGCGGGCGGGCCTGCGGACCGCATCCCCATGGCTTCGTCATCGCCGAAGGAGGCAACCTTCTGGTTCACCTCTTTGACGAACCCCATATCCACCGCATCTGCAAAAGCATTAAATTCTTCGCTGAACTGCGGCGTTTCTGCCGCCGGCTCCTCCGGCTCTGCTGTATCGCT
>ODAI014375272.1_pt1 | contig 10166 bp, 6 predicted proteins | sample 1539321 | NCBI WGS metagenome assembly ODAI01 (sample SAMN02144231, study PRJEB22623) | gut metagenome | biome: sheep rumen | host: Ovis aries | place: New Zealand | reverse complement strand
TCGATTAGGCAGCGAGAGCATAAGAAGTGTTGCCAGTTATATTTTGAAGCGAGATTAACGGGCGTTGCCTCATTGCCCGGCGTGCTTACACAACCATTCTACCTGCTGTCAAAACCAAATAGCCCCTCGCTCGCTTGCATTACCACTCGCGTGACTCGCAGCAGAGCCGCTCGATTACGCTACGTGTTATGCTACGCTCTTCGGTCCGCAAAACACGTTTTACGTCCCGAGTGAGTGTTTAAACAAAAGCGGGTGCAAAGGTACAACAAAAAAATGACATACGCAAGTTTTTTTGAAAAATTCTTGCGTATGTCCTCATTATTGTGCCCAATGGAGTTCAAAAAGAGCCCCGGTGGAGTTCAAAAGGCACTCAAAAGTGTTATTCCGCTTTTCTGCCGTCCAAGGTGTAGAGTCCGCGCGGGGTGCGGATATAGGTCACTCCGTTGATGAGCACGAGTGTGTTCCGGCTGTTTTTCTCCGGACGGGCTGAGGCGAAGCCTTCTTCTTTCCCTTCGCGGACATATTTGTAGATAGGCGGTTCGCTGTCTATGTCGGAGTCGGAGGTGGTGAAGAAGGTGTTGTTGTCACGCCAGGCGATGGCTTCTCCCTGCCATTCGTACTCATAGCAGTCGATGACCTGCGGCCGGCGGTTCTTGAGGGTCTCGGAGATGCTTTCGTTGCCCCCACGCTCCCAATAGAGAATCCACGAGTAGATGGCTACGTAGTTGTTATGGTTCTTGATGAGGATATATTTGCCGTCAGGTGATATGTCTGCTGCGGTAGCGAGATGGAATCCTTTGTAGCGGTGGGTAGCCCCTTGGAACTCTCCTTCGCCTATGTCGGACTTGACGCCGAGGTCACAGACGTAGGTGAGGGTCTGCTGCGTGTCGCCGTAGTCGAGGGAGAAAGGCAGTGAATAGACCTGATTGACGTCGTCATAGACTTTCGTGACAATATACAATTTCTGTTCTATATTGTCATACATCATGGACTCGCAGTTGTGTTTCTGTCCGTCGGGGTAGGCGAACTTGATGCGTTTGGCCTTAACGGAGACATCGGGGTTGGCGGGGGTGATAGCCGGTTCCTCGAAATAGATGATACAATACTCGCCATCGGTGTGGTTATTGTCGCCGAAACCGCCGATGAAGAGGTAGTTCTTGTTGTCATAGACACCCCCGCACATGTCTTCCCAGTCCCAGCGATAGACATTGTCAAAAGTGACCTTGGCTCCGAGTACCGAACCGGTCTCGTCAGTAGCGACGATGAAAGGGTTGGTGTTCTTGTCGGTCTCATCACTCTGCATCCATATATATCCGGGTGTGACACGTGAGCAGGCGATGCCGGAGACTTCGGGTATGCCGATGTTTTTGCCGATCTGTCCGCTCATGGTGCGTGTAAAGTCGGTGTTTATCGGCAGAACCTCTCCGTTATAGGTCAGCGGCAACGATTGTCCTTCGGGATTGACGGGGTCTCCTCCCTCGCCGGAGGTAACGAGTTTGACGTTACGCAGTCTGAAGGTACCTGAAGCGGGTTCGGCCGGGTTGGCTACAAAATGCAGTCCGAGTATCGGTGAGGTACCATAGTCATAGGCAGGCGTACTCCATAGTGCCTTAGAGGGAGTGAGCGAGGCGGACTGCCATTCCGTGGATGCGTGGTCAAACCATCCGCTTTCGTCCCACCAGTACGTGCCTTGTTCATCCACGAAATAATGGAGGAAGGCCACGTCAGAACCGTCTCCTTGGTATTCAAACTGAAGTCCGGTTATTCCCGTCATACTTCTGAGGGGTATATTGATGCCGGACACTTCCCATCCGGTGTTAACGGTCCAGTTGACGGTCAGTTCACTATTGGCGGCGTCATACGCCAGCGTAGCGGAGCCGGCAGAGGAGGTTGCCTGCGCTTTGCTCAGGTCGAGTTCAACCACTGCGGCTTGCAGGTTTAAGGCTGCACAGAGGGCAGTCGCTAAAAGGGTAGTTGTTTTCATGATAGTAGGGGTATTAAGATCGACCATGCATGGTCGATGCGGGGGGTATGCATGGTCGATGCGGGGGTTATTTGGAGAGGGCGTACATGGCAAAGGCGGCGCAAGCGATGCCGGCTATCTGGAGGGGATTCGGTATGACCGAGAGGATGATGAGCGAGAGGAGCACAGTGACCATCGGCGAGAGGCCTTCCATGGGCGAGACGATGACCGCCTTGCCATAGCGGTAGGCATAGACGAGGGTGAGTGCGCCGATGGAGTTGAGGAGCTGGATACCGAAACAGCCGAGGCTGGTGGATGCCGATTCCTGGGCGGCGAAGAAATCCGCTGCGTCACCGTTCATATACCACGCTACGGGGATGAGTACCAGACCGGAGAGTGCCATCCAGATGAAGATCGACTCCGCATCCATGGAGTTGTTGGCAAACTTCATGAAGAAGCCCTGAATACCCCATGCGAAGAGCACGAGTACGGCGAGTACTATCCACAGCCATCCGGAGACGGGGCTGCCTTCCTGTCCGGTCTCCAGAGAGAGGAGCAGGATTGCGATGAGCGCCACGACGATACCGGCTATCTGCCAGCGTGTAGCTTTCTCCTTGAGGAAGACGGCGGCGAGGGTGATGACGATTACCGGCGACATGGAGATAAACGGATAGATGATATAACTGGGTCCGAGGGTGAGCGCCTTGAAGAGCACGAGTTGTCCTCCTGCGCCGAGGAGTCCTACGGTGCAGCCGAGCAACGCGGAACGTGCGTTGCAGAGAAATTTACCCTTGTTGATAGCCAATGCCACGAGGGCGCACGGGATCATCGACAGCGCCCAGAGGATATAGACTACGGTATCCGGGATGCCGTTCTGAATCTGGTATCCGGAGAAAGCACCCCATACACCCCATGTGACGACGGTGATGAGGATGAAAAGCAACCACAATTTATCTTTCATATCAGTTAATATTTATAGTGGTAAGTAGATTATAACCGGTCTCGGGTTCCCACACGTTCTCGTTGGCGAGGCGTATCGAGTAGCGCGGGTCGTCATGCAGTGAGGGGTAGGGGTCGGGCAGGTTGAGATACAGTTTGTAGGCACCGTGCATCGCCTCGTCGAGGGTACAGGAGAGGGTCACGATACGTTTCTCTCCCGCCATCCAGAACCGCGGGTCAGCCGTCTGGGGGAAGATATACTTCTCCCCGGGGTCGGTGGCAGAGACGAAGACGAGTTCCACGTCGCGTTTGTTCGCCGGCGCGGCAAATCCTGCGTTATGAAGCGTGATCTCCGCCTGGAAGGCTTCGCCGCCTTTTGGGGCCTGGGTGAGGGTCGCTTTGTCCAGCACGAAACGGTAGCCGAGGCGGCGTTTGATCGTCTCATAATGGCCGGAGTTTATCCATTCTCCCAACACGTCCGGATGGTAGGAGTTGCAGATATAGGACCAATGGTAAGTCTCCATTTCTTTGATGGCATTCTCCCCGGTGGAGTATTTGGTTTTCTTGCAACTCTCACCTCCCATCAGGGTATATTTCGTATCTTCCGCCCAGAATGTGCGTTCCTCATCATTATGATAAGTGCCGACATCACTGCTTGAAGAAACGAAGCCGTCGTTATGTCCGGCCCAACGGGCTTTGATAGTCGGTTGGTATGCCTCCGCGGCGGTAAGCGGATTTACATCCATGCCGTGCGTCCTGAGGTATCGTATTTTGAATTGCGGCTGGCGGAAACATATTTGACGGTCTGAGGGTGTTTTAGCCATCAGGTGTTCTGCTACCGGCCAGCGTGTTTCATACCCGGAATCTTTAGCGGGATCCTGAGGATAGCTGGTGGTGTAGAACCACTCTCCCCATACCCCGATGAAGCCGGCCTGAATGCAATAAATCACATCCGCGTGCTTCATCAGGTACGGAGAAAGTTGGTCAATATGTTTCATAGCCCATTCGGGGGTTGCATCCCAAGGTTTGGCATAGATGCTCTCATCATGTTTGTATGAAAAACGAAGTACAACTTTGGCACCTCCTGCGCGTAGCGCATTCATGTTCTTTTCCAGCCGCTCAAGGAACTCAGGAGCTATATCACTCTCTATGTAATCTGTCAGATAATAGGAGTGCAGGTAGAGCGTGATGTGGGATCTTTCCCGTATGTTGATAGCAGCATCTGCATCCAAGACCTCGTCGAGATTATTGGATTCATAATACTTCTGAACATAGAATCCGCGTTCAGGGTTGGCTATCTGCTCGTCCGTTTCTGTGAAATAGAGTGTCCCTTCGGGATCGGGCACAACAACGGTGGTATCGTCCGGAGCGGGCTCCACAGGGGTAGGCTCATTGCCTTTGCACGCTATCAGGAGCAAGGGCAGCGCCATGAAAAGAAATTGCTTTTTCATACAAAGCGCAAATTAAATAAAACGCTGTTATTTGTCAAATGTCACGAATAGCATCGTTGTACGACCGACATTCGTACCGTTCGGAGTGTTTAACTGGGGCAGCAGTCCGATATTGTTCCAGTTCTGCTGGAGGTCAAAGCCGATACCAAATCCGTCCGCAGCAAATGTAGCAGGGATAAGGTCAATCAGCAGACGTCCCTCAATGATATTATCGCCTACAAACTGACTTGCCGAGCCGGACACGGTGCCTGCCGGTTCCCATACCTCTTTCCAATCACCGACTCTGGACTCCGGTGTGCCGCCTGTCGGACCAATCCATTTGTGAGCCGTCGGTACATAAGGAATAGGCATCTCAAGATCGTCAAAGAGAGGACCCTCAAACATCAGGTCTGCACCTGCATCGGAGAAGGAATCGAAGAATCCGCCGGTAGCATTGCTGTGATCCACATCCATGTAAATGTGCATGGCATCGCTTGGAGTGTGGCTTTCGTACAATACAGGGTCAAACACCAGCATGTAGTTGATATACACCTCATCCGCATATACTTTCAACTGCTTGAGAGCAGGCCAGAGCGGGGAGGGCGATATGTTCGTCACTGCCACTTTGGTTTGATCCAATTCCTCCCAGTCCGCTACACTGCCGTCCTTGACGTTGATTTTTTCCACATAAGACGGATCAACGCCACCAGCAGGATCAGTAGCCGGGTTTTTGTCTTTTTTGCATGCTACCATGGCAATGGTAGCCAGGCACATCAGTGCAATTTTCCAATTAGTTTTCATAATCATTAAAATTTAAATGGTTAATACTATATTCCCAATGATCAATACCCCGGGTTTTGCTCGATATGGCTAACCGTCCATTCCGCATTCGGAATAGGGTATTGTATATACGGATCCGTGTAACGGACTACCTTCCACGGCTGCAAGCCGGGATAGCGGCGGTCCATGTCTTGTTTGTTACGATAGACGTCGAACATCCGGTGTCCTTCAAAGGCGAGTTCGAGGCGTCTCTCGTCCATGACAATGTCTGTGGTATTGGCGTAGCCGTGCATGTTTGCCGCAGAGAAGAGTCCCTCGGCCGGAATGCCGGCACGGGTACGGATAGCGTTGACGATATCCAGTGCCTTGGTGTCATTACCGGTGCGGGCATATGCCTCGGCTGCGTTCAGCAGAACCTCCGCCCAGCGAAGAACAACAGGGGACGAGAGAGTGGCACTACCGTCTTGGTATCCGAACTTGGTCACAAAATACTTAGGATAGGTATTACGTGCCTCCATATTGTTAGGCAGGATACGCACCGTCAAATCCTCATTCTTGTAGTTGAGATGATATTCGGTGTATTCACCGTTGACAAGCCGGTTCTCTATGGTATAGTCCGTTCCTCCGATGTTGCATGAGTAGTTGCCGGTGACGGCATCGTACGTGGTTGCCGGGCAGGGCGAAACGATATCCCGTCTTTCGTCTGATCCGGCAGTCCCGTTCGGAATAAAGACGCCCAAAGTAGTACTCGGTGCCGCGTTCTTTTTATATTGCGGTTTGATAAACTCTGTATAGCGGCGGTCCATCGGGTACCGCTCATAGAGGTTGAGGAGCGGAGCGGATGGGTATATCTCTCCCCATCCTCCGCCATCTCCGTTATACATGGAGCCGATGGATGATTGCGCTCTGTCTTCGGTAGGCATATGGGCAATGCAGAAGAGTGTCTCTTTGGACGTCTTGGCATTGGCAAAGTAGGTAGCTATATTGTCGTCCAATTTGGATTCGGGTGCGGCGCTGCCTAACATGGTATTCACAGTAGCAATACACTCGCTGTAGTTCTCCATATACAGATATACGCGTGACAACAGTCCCAAAGCGGCATCGCGGGAGGGGTATCCGGCATTGCCACGGGACTTCCCAAGGAGTTTGGCAGCAGTCCTCAAGTCTGCTACAATCTGGTCATATACTTCGCCTACCGAGTTACGTTTGATGTCCTTCACGATAACTACGGTATCCAACGGGATACCCGGATTGCTTGTGCCGAAGGAATACGGTTTGGCATAGAGCGTCACTAAATTCAGATGCATGAGCGCCCGTACGAAATAGGCTTCGCCCAAGATCTGTTTGTCTGCCGCATTGTTCGGATCCAGCGACTCGATGAGGGTGTTGGTCATGTAAATAATCTTATACCCCACCATCCAGAGCGTGCCTACGTTCTGGAGGTTATCGGTCATGGTGTAGGTAGTAGCCTGAAAGAGCGGGTCGGTACTCTTACCCGACAGACAGATATTATCCGACGGGAACTCCGCCATCTGGAAATAGTGGCGGCAATAGGTGTTGCCACTGGGCCAACCCAGATATTCTATCTCGTCTTTCATCAGCGCGTAGCAGCCGTCCATGATAGTGGAGGAGGCGTCTTTCATAATCGCCTCGCTGCTCTGCTCGTCGGAGGGATAGTAATCCAGATTGCAGGAAAAAGTACAAAGGGACAAAGTACCAAGTACCAAGGTACGAAAGATTCTATTTTCAAAAGTCGTTTTCATAATAACTCCTTTCAACTGTCAATTTTCAACTTTCCATTAGAACGATATCTCTATACCTCCTTGGAAGGTACGACCTACGGGATAGTTCGAGTTATAGAGTCCGGCGAGTGTGTTGGCTCCGGTCACGAGGTTGATTTCCGGGTCCATGCCGGAGAACTTCGTAGCCGTAGCCAAGTTGTCCGCCGTGAAATAGATGCGGCATTTGGTCATATGCGCTTTCTTGATAAGGGAAGCGGGGAAGTCATAACCGACGGTGATGTTCCTCAGACGGAAGAACGAACCATCCTCCAAGTAACGGGAAGAAACGGCATTGGAGTGCGAGTCATTGGCACTCACTGCCTTCGGGTGAGTGGCTATATCTCCGGGTTTCTGCCAGCGGGTCCATCCTTGTGTAGAGTGGAGAAGGGACATCTGGTTGGCATCCGTATAGGCTCCGTCCGCATCGGTAATCTCACGGACTTTGTTGTAAATCTTGTTGCCGTAGGTGAAGTTGGTGTTGACATGGATGAAGATGCCGTTCCAGCTGAGCTGGGTGTTCAGACCTCCGGAGAAGACGGGACTCGCAGAACCTACTACGCGGGCGTAGGTAGCGTTATAGTCATTGGTGGTCTGTTTGTTACCGGCGGCATCGAGGACATAGTTGCCGTCCTTGTCCACCACGTACCATAGCGGGTCACCGTTAGCAGGATCGACTCCCGCCCATTCTTTCATGTACCAGGAGTAGATATCCTGTCCTTCCTTGACCTGCTGGCTTACATCCACCGAGGTCTGGAGGAACGGCAGATGGTCGGGGGTCTTGGTGACGCGGTTCTGGTTGAAGCCGATATTGAAACCTATATCCCACCGCCATTTGCGCATGTCGATGATGTTCGCGTCAATGCGGTACTCGATACCTCTGTTACGTACCGATCCGGCGTTCTGGGTGACCTTGAAGAATCCCGTGGAGGGTGCTACAGGCACGTCCAAAAGCAGGTCGGTGTTATCGGTCTGGTAGAGGTCGATAGACATGTCTATGCGTTTGATGAACGTCAGGTCGATACCCACGGACGCCATATACGCTGTCTCCCAGCGCAAGTCGGGACTGGCGAGGCGGCTGGAGGTGGCTGAGACACTATTCTGGTAGAGGTTCGACAATTTGAATGTAGCCAGATATTGGTACGCTGGGATGTTATTGTTACCCGTGATACCATAGGAGGCGCGGAGTTTGAAGAAGGAGACTACCTTCTGGTCTTTCATAAACTGCTCGTTGGAGATGAGCCAGCTGGCTGCTACCGATGGGAAATGTCCCACGCGGTGCTTCGGGGCGAAGATAGAGCTGGCCTCGGCGCGGTAGGTAGCAGTAACGAAATAGCGTTTGCCGTAGTCATAGCTTGCCTGCAAGAATGCCGACCAAGACGCGCCCGGGATGTTATACCCGGCAACGGCGTAAGGCACGGAAGCGTTGAGCGCATCAATGCCGGAGGGTAAGCCGGTGCCGGCAGCGGTGTTGTACTCGGCTTTCCAAACGCCGTACTCAAAACCCGCCATGGCGTTGAAGCTGTGCGCGCCCCATTGGTTGCCGCCCTTGAGGATGTTGGAGGTACCGAACGACCAGTTCAGTCCTGTTCCTTCGCTCAGATGGCCGGTTTTGTAGGTGTCATGATAGGTACGGCGGTCGGTGGACTCGGTACCTTTGGAGTAGCCGGTATTGAAGGTGTTGGTGGTGGTGAAATGGAGCCAGTCGGTGAAATGGACATTGAGTTGCAGCACGCCCGAGAAGTCAAAGCTGTTGGACTTGGCGTAGTTGTACTGCGCCGAGTGGAGGGAGTTCCAATAGGAGAGGCTGTACCAGTCTCCTCCGTTGTCAGACCGTGTCCGGCTTTGATCCATATAGATATACTCGGAAGTGGGGTTGCCCTGTTCGTCCAGTACGTACGGACAGTCCCACGGCATCTTGTAGAACGCATCGTCCATCATCATCCATGAGGGGGCATACTCTACTTTGGATTTGCTGAAATCGACCTTGACGTTCATATCCAGCCATTTGGCTATGTCGGCTTTGATGGAAGCATGTCCGGACACTTTCTGCATGCCGGTGCCGATGAGGGTGCCCTGCTCGCCGAAATAATCCAGCGAAGCGTAGTAGCCTACGTGCTCCGAGCCGCCCTTGACGGCTACGTTGTAGTTCTGGATAAGACCCGTGCGGAAGAACTCGTTCTGCCAGTTCCAGTCCTGTTGCAACAGAGACGTCGGTCGGATAGCAGCAAAAGTGGACGGTTTGAAAAGCGTCTTATGGTAGTTATACAGTTCCTCGGAGTCCATCATCCGGAAGTTACCGAAGAGCGCCTGTTTGCCGCCGACCGTACCTTTGAGGTCCACGGAGACCTTGGAGCCTTTCTTGCCGGATTTGGTAGTCACGACGATGACACCACCGGCAGCTGCGGCTCCGTAGATACCGGTCGAACCGGCATCTTTGAGGACGGAGATAGTCTCTACGTCATTGGGGTTGAACGAACCGCCCATCACGCCATCGACGACATAGACGGGCGCGGAGGAGGCTGTGATGGAACCGGTACCGCGGATACGTATCTGCGCCGCGTCACCCGGCTGTCCGCCGGCATTGGTGACCTGCACACCGGCGATCTTACCCTGGAGCATGTTACCCACATCGGCCGTGGCGACGTCCGTCAGTTTCTCGGCATCTACGGTCACGACGGCGGAAGACAGTTCGGCTTTCTTCACCGCCGAATAACCGAGCGAGACCACTTCTTCGAGTTGCTGCGCATCGGTCTCCATGATTATTTTCATACCATCCACGGCACGTACCTCTATCGTCTTATAGCCCATATAGGAGAGCTGTAAGGTCGCTTTCTCGGGTACGGATAGTTCGAAATGGCCGTCAAAATCCGTGACGGTACCGGTGGTGGTACCTTTGACCAGGATGCTGACACCGATCATGGGTTCGGCGTTGTCCGCATCCATCACACTGCCCTTTACCCGGACGTCGGCGAACGCGCTCGCACTCAGCATCAGGCAGAAAAAGATAAAGAGAAACTTTTTCATGGGTATTAATTGTTTTTCGTTAGTTTGACAAGGTAATTCTTCTCAAAAGAGACGGATATCACCGGTGCGTTACCTTTCACCACAAACTCCCGCGGTACGTCCGCCGTATATTCCACCGCCGTATATTCCGCATCCCTGTCCAGTCCGCGCAGTTCTATCTCTCCGTCAAAAGGCTCGTCGGTATAGAAAGCGTAATAGAGCGCGTCCTTTGTACATTGTACATTGTCCTTTGTACATTGTACATTGTCC
>ODAI013551183.1_pt1 | contig 10166 bp, 10 predicted proteins | sample 1539321 | NCBI WGS metagenome assembly ODAI01 (sample SAMN02144231, study PRJEB22623) | gut metagenome | biome: sheep rumen | host: Ovis aries | place: New Zealand | reverse complement strand
GAAAACTGGAAAGATTAACGGTTAAAAAATAAAAAAGAGAAACCTTTAAAGGTTTCTCTTTTTCTGTTATGCTTATTTGTTTTATAAGGTATCAAATCCTGTATATTTTCTCAATACTTCAGGAACAACTATTGTGCCGTCAGCCTGTTGGAAGTTTTCTACTATTGCAGCAAAAGTTCTTCCGACAGCTAAACCTGAGCCGTTGATTGTGTGGACAAATTGTGTTTTTCCTGTTTCTTTGTCACGGTATTTGATATTGGCACGTCTTGCCTGATAATCTCCGTAATTGGAGCAGCTTGATATTTCTTTGTAGGTGTTATATGACGGCATCCAAACCTCTAAATCCCAGCATTTGTTTGCGGAAAATCCTATGTCTGCCGTGCACAATGCAACTCTGCGATAGGGAAGACCGAGAAGCTGCAACATTTTTTCAGCATCTTCCGTTAATTTTTCGTGTTCTTCTTTACTTGTTTGAGGTGTACAAAGTTTTACTAATTCAACTTTGTTGAATTGATGAACCCTGATTAAACCTCTTGTATCACGGCCTGCTGAGCCTGATTCACGTCTGAAACAAGGGGTGTATGCTGTCATGTATTTTGGTAAATCATCCTCTGATAATATTTCCCCTGCATAAATATTTGTTACTGGCACTTCTGCCGTCGGAATTAAGTATAAATCTTCATCAACACATTTATACATATCTTCTTTAAACTTCGGCAACTGTCCTGTTCCTGTCATTGTGGCTGCGTTAGCCATAAACGGAGGAAGAATTTCTTCGTAACCTTGGTTTTCGGTATGGTAATCAAGGAAAAAGTTTATTATTGCTCTTTCGAGTCTTGAACCTTTCCCTCTGTACATTGTAAAGCGGCTTTGGGATATTTTTACGCCTCTTTCAAAATCTACAAGTCCTTTTTCTTCGCACAAGTCCCAATGCGGTTTGAATTCAAAATCAAATTTTGTAGGCTCTCCCCATTTTGAAACTTCGATATTGTCATCTTCAGATGTGCCAATCGGAGTTGTTTCATCAGGAATATTGGGGACATGGAGCAGAAAATCTCTCTGCTTTTCATCCAATTCGCTCTGCTTATCTTCCAAAATCTTGATATCATCGCCGATTTTCTTTACTTCCGCCTGAACAGCATCTGTGTTTTCACCTTTTTTCTTAAGCTCGCCGATTGATTGAGATTCTTTCTTTCTTTTTGCTCTTAATTCATCTACCTGTACCTGAATTTTTCTTCTTTCTTCATCAATTTTTAAAACTTCATCAATCGATAATTCAGGATTTCTTCTTTTGAGTAATTCATTAATTTTGTCAGGATTTTCTCTAATCAATTTAATATCAAGCATTTTAAATGTCCTCTCTACTATATAACCTTTGAAAAGATTATAAAATAAAGATGTTTCATAATCAAGAAAATATAATTTGGCAAAATTTTGGTATGGGCAGCGGCATATTGTTAAGTTTCTTGAAAAAACTTGACAAGGTGTATATAATATATAGTAGGTTACTATGAACATTTTTGACATGATTACCAAAAAGTTAAATATAAAGGTTTCAAGCCGCTCTGTAAACGGGGCTACAAACCCGATTGTCGAAAATGAAGAAAATGAGTTTTTAAATACCATGGCAAAACATGCCTTGAAATTACACGAAAAACAGTGTGATATAAAGAATTTTACCAAACTTGCATTGTCTGACCCTGAGAATACTTCTCATAATGAGCGTGTTGAGCAGCTCTTAAAAGAGGGTGTTTTTGATCCGTTAGAGGATGCCGTTATTAAAGAGTTGGCTGAGAATAAAGAGTTGTGGGATGATTTAGGCTTATAACCATAATCATCATTATGTAGGGGTGATTTTGTTATATTTAAAAAGCCCTCTAATAATTATTAGAGGGCTTTTTTATGTTTGTTTATAAATTATTCTTTTAAGAATGATTCATAATTTCTTGCCAGCAAGTGGGTGCGCACTTGGTTTATTAAATCCAACGCAACACCAACCATGATGATTAGTGATGTAGCTCCGATACCTTGAATTGTTTTTATGTTGGTAACATAACTTGCAAATGAAGGTATTAATGCTACGATACCTAATCCTAAAGCTCCGATAAATGTTGTTTTTGTTAAGATTTTATCTAAAGCCTCAGCTGTTGGTTTCCCCGGTTTTATACCCGGAATTGATGAACCGTATTTTTTCAAATTGGTTGCAATATCTTTTGGCTGCATATTCGGCATAATTGATGCATAGAAGAATGTCAATGCAACGATTAATAAGAAATACAGTATGTAATAAGTTGCACCGTCAGGACTCATGATGTTGGTTAATCTGACAATAAAGTCTTGCATAGCAGGATTTTTAAAGTTAGCTTGACCTACAAGGCTGAGTACTGTTGACGGGAATAATAATATTGCAATCGCAAAGATGATTGGCATAACGCCGCCCGGATTAAGCTTGAACGGAATATATGAATTCATCCCGCCGTATACCTTATTGCCGACTTGGCGTTTAGGATTAATGATTATAACCTTTCTGACAGCTTCATGCATAACAACAATTAATACCATTGTTATAAGGAATATTGCCAAAAATACTAATAATCCTATTTGCATTGCCGTACTGTGAGCAACAACAGCTGCTGTCCTTTTGGCATATACCGGAATCCCCGATATAATACCGACAAAGATTATTAATGAAGCTCCGTTACCTATTCCTCTTTCGGTTATAAGTTCTGAAATCCACATTACAAGAACAGATCCTGCAGTTAATACCAATATCGAGCTGATATAGAACATTAAATGCGGTACTGTCGCAACTATTGAACCCGGCAGATGTCTTAAAAATAATATGAATATCATAGACTGAAATATTGCAAGTATTACCGTAAATACTCTTGTGTATTGCTGCAATTTTCTTCTGCCTGCTTCACCTTCTTCTTTCTGTAATTTTTCCAATGACGGAATAACAACAGAAACAAGTTGTACGATAATTGATGCGGTGATGTATGGTCCGATACCTAATGCAAATACAGACACACTTCCTAATGCCCCGCCGGAGAACATATCTAAAAATCCGATAATGTTATTTCCGGCAGCAAGGTTAGAAAATACCGCATTGTTTATACCGAATAACGGCAACTGCGCACCCAATCTGAATACAGCAATCATTAATAATGTAAATATGATTTTTTGTTTTAAACCCGATGCATTCCACATGGACATTAAATCATCGGTATTGGGCATTCTCATTTGTGCCATTATACTAATTCAACCTTTCCACCTGCAGCTTCAATTTTAGCTTTAGCTGACGGAGTAACGTAGCTTGCTTTAACTGTTAATGCAGATTTTATTTCTCCATTACCAAGAATTCTCAAACCGTCTGCTGAAGGATGAGCTTTTCTTGCTTCTTTTAATGCTTCAAGACTGATTTCTTTTAAGCCAAGAGCTTCAAGTCTGCCTACATTGATAGCTTCATATTTCAATTGGTTAATAATTTGGAAGCCTTTCAATTTAGGAAGTCTTCTGTAAGCCGGCATCTGACCGCCTTCAAAACCTCTTTTAGATGAGCTTCCTGAACGTTGACCTTCACCGTTATGACCGCGGCAAGAAGTTTTACCTCTTCCTGATGAACGACCTCTGCCTACTCTTTTGGTTTTATGAGTAGAACCGTCGGCAGGTCTTAAATCTTCTAATGTAATTGTTTTTGCCATTTTATTTTTCCTCATTTCTAATTTTAATTAATATTTTAAATTTGTTTAATAACCCGATAGTATAATCGGTTTATAATTAGTCAACAACAGATACAAGGTGCGGAACTTTGTTAACCATACCCATAATTGTTGCTGAGTTGTAGTGTTCGACTACTTGGTCTTTTTTAGTTAAACCCAAACCTCTTACAACGCGTTTTTGAGATTCTGATGCGCCGATAAGACTGCCTGTAAGTTTAATCTTTATTTGTTTATTATCGTTTTTCTTAGCCATTTTAATTTTCCTTTTCTTGTAAATCGGCATCATTTGCCGATGTTATAATTTACTCTTAATTAAGCAATTCTGCCATTGTCAAACCGCGTCTTTTTGCAACGTCGGTGAACGGAGTTAATTTCTTTAATGCGTCTATAGTAGCATTAGCTGCATTAAGCGGTGATTTTGAACCTAAAGATTTTGAAAGAATGTTTTCAATACCTGCTAATTCAAGAACTAAACGAACAGCGCCGCCTGCAATAATTCCGGTACCTTCTGAAGCCGGTCTTAACATAACTGCGCCGGCACCTGATCTTCCGGTAATCGGGTGAGGAATTGTTGTCTTGAAGATAGGAACTGTAATAAGGTTCTTTCTTCCGTCAGCAATTGCTTTTTGTATAGCTATGATAACTTCTGATGCTTTCGCACAACCTACACCAACTTGTCCTTTTTGGTTACCAACAATAACGATAGCTCTGAAACTTAATTTTTTACCGCCCTTTACAACTTTGGTAACACGGCTGATTTGAACAACTCTTTCAGTCCATTCTGATTGAGGTTTTTCTTCTGCATTTTCTATTTTTTGTTTTCTGCCTCTGCCTCTTTTTCCTCTGGCAGGTTTTTCTTCTGTTGTTTCAACAGCTTTTTCTTCGGTAGCTTCAGCTTTTACTTCTTCAGCTGCTTCTGTTTCAACTGTTAATTCTTCTTTTTGTTCTTCTGACATTGTAAATTTTACCTTTCGTTTACTTTTAATTTTGTAACTTTTTGCTGTCGTACTTCGAAGTTTGGGTAAACTCGTTTCCGATAGGGCTATTTATTTTTCTGAATACGCCAAAAAACACGCTATTTAAAGCTATTTGGAATCGTATTCGATTTAACTTTTCTGACATGCCTTATGATAAAACAAAAACGTAACAAAATCAATAGTTTTGTTACGTTTGTTAAAGTTTATATTTTTTTTCTTAGCCTGATATGTCGAAGAATTGTGTTGCAATATCCAGCGGAATTTTTATATCTTCATTGCTGTTGTGCGGATTAGCCAATGTTAATTCTTTTTTGTCGGGGTCGTAATCTTTCAAGGAATAAGCGTGGTCTTCAATTATTGAATTACCGTCTGATAGTGTAAGCTGCGCTGTGAACCAAAAATCATAACTTACAAATCTGTATGTGGCTTCCATAAGTTCGGCATCACTCATTTTTTCATATTTAGATATATCAGCTGCTTCTCCCGGTGTTCCGTATTTTTCAAGCATTTCTTTTAATCTTTCAAGTACTTGGTTCCGTTCACCTCTGCTTACATATTCCCATTGTGCGCTTACTCCGTTTGATGCTTCGGCTTTTGCGGTATACGAGAAATCTTCCGGTAATCTGCTTGTATGGTGCAAACCGATAGAAAGATGTTCACCGTTTTGCATAGCTTTTATAAGTTTATCTTCCGTAACGTTATAAGTTGTTCCAACGTGTTGATTTTGTTCTTCCGGGAAAGTAAATACATCATTTAAAAACTTGAGGTCTCCGCCATTCATAATAGGGTCTATCCCAAACCTTTTAATATAAGCCATTTCCATCAGGGTAACATCAGCATCTCCTCTCGAAAATGCCGTGATATCACGAGAGGTTTCACCTTCGGTTACAGTTATTTTTCTGTTTTTCAATTCTTCTTCGGTTACTTTTACTGAGCGATTTGTCCCGTTGTCTATCGGAAAAGTAACTTCATAGTATGTTTTTCCGTTTTCGTCAGTCTTTTTGCTGATTATTCTTTTCATTTGTTCGTCGCTAAGTCCGTTTACTTGAGAAAGCATTGAACAACTTCCGAGATTACCTTGATTGAATGTTCCTACATGCATATCAACAACATCGCTGTTTTTATCCAGCATATTTCGTTTTTGTCTTAGAGCTTGGACTTCTTTTCTTAAAGTTTCAAGTTCTCTTTGTTCAGGCGTAATATCTGATTGGGTTTTAGATTTATTCTTTAATTTTGCTGACTTAAGTTTTGCAAGTTCAGGGTCAAGTTGTTTTGCTGAAGTATCTTTATCAGGGAGTTCTGTTTGCTGTGGCGGCTTTTTATCTTCGGACATCTCTTTAGGCGGGATGTCTTTAGCCGGTGTGTCAGCCGCGTCTTGTGCTTCTTCAGTAATACCCATTTGCTTGTACATTTCAAGTTCGGCTTCAAGCTCTTTTTTGGTTAAAGTTTCAACGGGTTTTAAATGGTGAGCTTCTTCAATGTCAGGGTTTGATTGTAATATCGGTTGTCCGTCAGGAGCCCTGAATTCTTCAAGCAGAGTATTCCCTGTGAAAGTATCCAAGGTGTCAGGCAAGTGAATACTTTTGCCGTTCATTCTTTCTACATATAAGCCAACGATATTCATTTCTTCTTTATCAATTTTGCCTTCGCTGCCTTTATGAAAATCCATTGTTGCAAATTGTTTTAAACCTTCTTCATATGCTTGGTTCCAAAGTGAAGAGCCTTTTATTTGATTACTTGCATTTGCGTAATCAGTTGCAAAATCCTCTGCTTTTGAGCCGATTTTTAACTGTTTCATTGCGGCATTAAAGAATCCCACGTTAAAATCTTTTGTCATGTTTATATCCTCTTTAATCAGACATACTTCTCTATGTATATAAAAATTTTAACGGTCGGATATGTGCTTAGAAAATTATTTTTTTTACATTTATTAACATTTATTTACTGATGCATCTGACGCCAAGTGTTTTAGTAGTATCTTTAAAGGCTTTAACTTTTCCGGTTGAATAATTTATTGCATAATGTTCATTTTCTCCGGCGCTGTCTTTCAGCCAATAACTTCCTTTTTCATATTGGGATGCTCTGGGAAATTTGATTAAAAGTTTGTCAGAGCAATATTTACTAATTTCATTAGTTTGCACTAAGCATTCGTCATCGGTACATACTTTCGTGAATGCGTTTTTATCTTTTGGTACGTGAATATTAGCGGCAAATATTCTGTGGCAATTCTCTGAGTTTATCCATATATACCAGGCATCTTCTTTTGTGGGTAATGTCATCCCCCGTTTGCTGCAAAGAGAAGATGCTTCATAATAGCTTAATCTTAAGCCGGCATCTTCTGCTAAACAAATATTATCTGTTATACGTACACAATTCCCTGAATTTGTGTGAAGCGGAAGCCCTTTTGCAATATTCCAAAAGTAGTCTGATTTATACGCAACAACACCAATCAGCAGTATGACAATCAATATACATAGGAATGTAAGCTGTTTTTTTATTTCTTCCAAATGTGCCTCCGTTAATATTCTTATTATACTTGCTTTTTTTCTAAATATCAAATAGAATTGTTTTATATAAGGAGAGAAGATTATGAAATTTAAATTATTAGGGATAATATTATCATTATTTATGTTTACACAAATGGCAATTTCTGCGCCGTTTAATGCTAATGCAAAGACTAAGAGAATTCCTGCAGGTACGGGATTTACTCTTGAATTGATGAGTGATGTAACTTCATTAAATAGTGAAGGTACAGAGTTTTCAGCAATTTTGGTGTCGGATCAAAAAGAAGATGAAGATGTTATTCTTCCCTCAGGTTCTCTTGTCAGAGGTACCGTAAAAAAGATTGTTCCGTCAAAGAGATTGTCAAGAGGGGCAATTGTATATTTGGATTTTGACCATGTTGTAACTCCAAACGGCAGACAGCTGCCACTTTCACTTTCGGTTGTGGGTCGTTCCGACATGACTGTTGACGGCGGAATTACTACTACAAAGGGTTATGGTGATGCTGTAAAAGAGAATTGGAATAATACAAAGAGTATTGCAAAAAATGCGACTCAGTGGGGCATCGATACAGGTAATAAATTCTGGAACGGTTACGGAAAGATTTTAACCGTACCGACAGGTGCTATCGGCGGCGGTATCGGCGGCGGTGCATATTTTGTAGGTGACAGTGCTGCAGATTTGGTTCGTAAGGGTAAAGAAGTTGATATTGAAAAAGGTTCAAAACTTCAAGTAATTCTTGTAGATCCTATCGATGTGCCGGTGTTGTAAGTTTTGTGTGAATAAGGCAATAGGGTAATAAGGTATTAAGATCTTTACGGTTAAGATATGTATATTCTAAAGCATTTCAAAATATACTTAATGTTATTTGGTCTTAATTTGAACTGCTTCATTTTAAAGAACTTGATGACTTAGTGCCTTATAAATAATTTATAAAGACATAGGTTTTTATGGTATAATCTTATTGTAAAACATTTTGATGGAGAGATTTTAAGATATGTGTGGAATTGTAGGTTATATAGGCAATAAGTCAGTAGTTGATATCCTTGTAAACGGGTTAAGTCAGTTGGAATATAGGGGATACGATTCTTCAGGTGTTGCTGTTCAAACTTCTTCAAAAATAAATGTTTACAAAGCTGAAGGAAAGTTGGAAAATTTAAGTTCGGTTTTAATGCAGCATAAAGCAGAGTTTGCTGATTCAACTATGGGTATCGGACATATTCGCTGGGCAACTCACGGCGCTCCGAATGTTATAAACGCTCATCCGCATACTTGTAATTGCGGTAATTTGGTTATTGTTCATAACGGTATTATAGAAAACTATAAAGAATTAAAAGTAAAATTAGAAGCAAAAGGCGCAAAATTCCGCTCTCAAACAGATACAGAAGCTGTGGCGCATTTGATAGCGTACAAGTATCAGGAAGTAAAAGATTTAACGGAAGCTGTTCGTCTTGCAGTTATGGAGGTTGAAGGGGCTTATGCGTTGTGTGTTATGCATAACAATGAAAAAGATACGTTAGTTGCTACAAAACGAAATGCTCCGCTGCTTGTCGGTGTTGGGGAAGGCGAATATTACGTCGCATCTGATGTTCCGGCAATTATTCCGTATACTAAAAAAGCAATGTATTTAAATGATAATCAAATAGTAACTTTGACAAGAGGCGGTATGACTCTTATAAATGAGAATGGAGTTGAACTTCCGCAGAAGGTGGAAGTTTTGCCTTGGGAACCTGTTGCTTTAAGTAAAATGGGTTATAAACATTTTATGCTTAAAGAGATTCATGAGCAGCCGGATGTGATAAGAAATATTTTAGTCGGGAAACTTCATTCACCGGACTCTCCTATTACGTTAGATGAGGTTAAACTTGATAAAGAAACGTTAAAGCATTTGAATCGTATTCAGATTATTGCTTGCGGTACATCTTTGCATGCAGCAATGATTGGTAAATATATAATCGAAAATTTCTGCGGTATCGCTGTTGATGTTGAGGCTTCCAGTGAATACATATACAGAAAAACGGTAACAGATGAACATACCCTTGTTATTGGGGTATCTCAGTCCGGCGAAACGGCAGATACTCTGACTGCGATTAAGCAGGCTAAATCAAAGGGGTCTCATGTTTTAATAATTACTAATCGTCCCGATAGTGCTATGGCAAGAGAAGCTGACAGTTTAGTACCTGTAAATGCAGGTATTGAAGTTTCCGTTGCCGCAACAAAATCGTATATTGCACAATTAGTATCGTTTTATTTATTGGCATTGTATATGGCAGAAATTAAGGCAAGCTTGGATAGCTCCGTGTTGCAATCTATAAAATCCGATTTAATGCTTGTCCCTCAAAAAATAGAGCAGATACTTTCTCATAAAGAGAATATCCAAAAGTGTGCACAACGTTATGCAAATACGAAAGATTTTATTTATGTTGCAAGGGGTATAAATTTCCCGACAGCGTTAGAGGGTGCTTTAAAATTAAAAGAAATCAGCTATATTAATGCAACAGGGTATCCTGCGGGCGAACTTAAGCACGGACCAATTGCAATGCTTGATGAATCTATGCCGGTACTGTCAATTTTAATGAACGGGTCAGTGTATGAAAAGTTATTGTCAAATAGTGAAGAAGCCAAAGCAAGAAACGCAAGGATGATTGCATTGACAAATTCTAAATCGGAAAAGTTGAAAGAGTTATTTGAGTTTATTATAGAAGTTCCTGATATCCAAGAATTGTTGTCTCCGCTGATAGCTATGGTTCCTTTGCAATTGATAGCATATTATATAGCCGAATACTTGGGTAAAGATGTAGATCAACCGAGAAATCTTGCAAAATCTGTTACGGTGGAATAATGATAATTTCAAGAGATGTAAAATTAAAACTGAAGTTACCTGTTAGGAATTCTCAGATAGATGAGGCTTTTAAAAATATGGATTTAAAAGTGCTGCGTTGGGCTATAATTGATGTTGATGGAG
>ODAI013355879.1_pt1 | contig 10166 bp, 7 predicted proteins | sample 1539321 | NCBI WGS metagenome assembly ODAI01 (sample SAMN02144231, study PRJEB22623) | gut metagenome | biome: sheep rumen | host: Ovis aries | place: New Zealand | reverse complement strand
TACGGCAGAGGAGCTGGTGAAAAAACTTAGGGAGAGTTGAGGATTGGAATGCACTCCGACGCGGGAATCTCTATTTTAAAGAGATTGCCGTGTCAAGCACGGCAATGACAGAAAAAAAAGTGTGACAATGACAGAAAACAAAGCACGGCAATGACATGGAATCAGGTACGATACTAATTTGAACACTCTTCCATGCCAGGTTTCTCCAGCCATCTTGACGAACAAGCCTTATTCCCTTAAACTTAATAGAGTGAACTTCACTAGAGTGGAATCTAGTAGAGTTGACTCTAGTGATTTTGTTTTCTCATTTTACGAAATGAAGTCATTCCCGCTCACTGACACTTGTCATTCCAGTGTCACAACATTTGTCATTCCCACGTCACGACATTTGTCATTCCCGCGCTCCGACGCGGGAATCTCTATTTTAAAGAGATTCCCGTGTCAAGCACGACAATGACACAACGGATCAGAGCATCACGAGAACTTTATCCGGGCAGGCTCCCACGCAGGTTCCGCATTTTGTACATTTTGCGTAGTCAACCACCGGGATTCCAGAGCTCAGGTCTATGCACTGTTCGGGACACTTTTTGGCGCAGAGTCCGCACTTGAAGCAGCCTCGGGAACAGTCCTTCCTGATTTGCGGTTTGTTGTCGCTTTTGTTGGAGCAGACGGCGATGGGTCCCTTCAAATCCGCGTCAATCAGGCGGAAAAGATGCTTCGGACAGGCTGCCACACATTTTCCGCAGGCGACGCACTTTGATTTGTTCACCTTGGGAAGTCCGTCGTCTCCCATGTAAAGGGCACCGAACGGACACGCCTCAACGCAATCTCCCAAACCGATGCAGCCGAAAGTACACTTGTTTATGCCGTTCATCGTGAGCTGGGCGGCCTTGCAGGTTTTTACCCCGATATACTCAGCCTTGGGAGCAGTGCAATCACTTGAACCCGCACATGCAAGAAAAGCGACCTTGGGCTTTACCTCAACTCCCACGCTTCCAAGAATCTTCGCAATCTTTTCGGCACAGGAAGCTCCTCCCGCGACACATCCGTTTGTTGGAGCCTCTCCCTTGACCACGGCGCCTGCAAAAGCATCGCATCCGGCAAGACCGCATCCACCACAGTTCGCACCGCTCAGGGCATCACGCACGAGCTGGACTTTTGGATCCGTGTCCACGTGGAAAATCTTCTTGAAAAGTCCAAGGAGCACGCCGAGCAAAAATGCGATTATAATGGCAACGACTATCGTATATATAATGATTTGCATACCCACTCCCCCTATTTAATCAGTCCCTTGAATCCAAGGAAGGCAAGGCTCAGAAGACTCGCGCAGACATAAAGAATCGGTGTGCCCTGAAATGCCTTTGGAACATTCGCGGACTTAAGACGGCTTCTCACACCGCTCATAATCACCATGGAAATGAGGAATCCCATTGCGGAACCGAAAGCGTAGACCAGACTCTGCACATAGTTGTAGTTTTTGGAAATGCAGTTGATTGTGATTCCAAGCACGGCGCAGTTTGTCGTAATCAGGGCAAGGTAAACACCCATCGCGTTGTAAAGTCCGGGAGACATTTTTTTAAGGAAGAATTCCACGAGCTGAACAAGGGACGCAATCACGAGGATGAAAAAGAGTGTCTGCAAAAACTCAAGTCCGAGCGGAACCATCACGAGCTTGTAAAGAGGCCATGTAACGGCTGTGGCAAGCATGATTACGAAAGACGTGGCAAGTCCCATGCCGGTAGCCTTTTCGGTGTCGCCCGTCATTCCGATGAAGGGACAGATTGCGAGATACTGTATGAAAACCACATTATCAATCAGCGCGGATTTTATGAAAAGTGAAATTGAATCAAGCATTTGGAGCCTCCTTAGTTTCAGAAAGTTCAGCCTTCTTCAAAGCCGCGATTTCAGCCGCATCAGCCTTGTTTTTCTGGGACTGTTTCCACGCCTGCACCAGAGCCGCAAGAACGCCGAAGACTAAAAATCCACCGGGAGCACTGTTGAAGATTCCGATTCTGTAAGCCTCGGGAATCACCTCAATCTTCAGGGAAGTACCTGCGAAAAGAGTTCCACCGCCCAAGAGCTCGCGGATCAGGGAGATGAGGACAAGCACGATTGTGTAGCCGATTCCCATTCCAAGCGCGTCAAGGATTGAGTCCCCGATTTTATTTTTTGAAGCGAAGGCCTCCACACGTCCCATGATGATGCAGTTCACGACAATCAGAGGAATGAAAACACCGAGCGCGTTATAGAGATTTTCCACATAGGCGTTCAGCACCATCTGAACAATGGTCGTAAAAGCCGCGATGACCGTAATGAAAACCGGCAGGCGGATTGCAGATGGAATCAATTTCCTGAAAAGACTGATTACAATCTCGCTCATCACAAGAACGAAAGTCATTCCGGCTCCCATGCCGAGTCCGTTAAAAATGCTCGTCGTCACTCCAAGAGAAGAGCACAATCCGATGTTCAGAACAAGAAGAGGATTTTCGCGCAGGAAACCGTTTACAAAGTTTTTTAGTTTAGTATTCATAATAATTTAAGTAGTGTGTCATTGTCGGACTTGATCCGACAATCTGTTTTTATAGATGCCAGGGTCAAGCCCGGGAATGACAAACTATTGCTCTACGCCCTTCAAATCAAAATATGCGAAAAGATTTTTTGTTCCCTCGTTGATTAAAGAGGAAACCGCCACGCTCGTAATTGTGGCCCCGGAAATCGCGTCGAAATTTTTTCCGGCCTCAAAAGATTCCCTTGCGTTCTTTCCCTCGAACTGACCGTAGAAAGTTTTTCCGCTGGGCAATTTAAAGGTGGAATCGTTCGCCTTGAGTCCGAATCCTGGTGAGTCCGTGAGCTTAAGGAATTTAAGTCCGGCCACAGTTCCGTCGGTTTTCATTCCGATGAGGATTGAGCCCTGGTCATAAGTCGGTCCCGTCACCTGAGCAGCACCGCCCACAATCTTTCCGTCTTTTTTCGCGACGTAGATTTCATCAACAGTAATCGCACCCACGACAGGAGCCTTGTAATCATCCACGGTTTCGAAAGTCAAACCTGAGTCGGGGAAAAATTCCCTCATCGCCTCGCTCACTTTTCGCTCCTGATTCTGCCTAATCCTCGGGGCGGTAAAAACATTCACAAGCGCAAGGACCGTGCAGCAGACCAGAGCATAGACCGCAAGCACAAGGCCAAGAACAATCATGCTTCCCACGCCCTCTTTTTTGGGAGCAGATTTTACAGACACATCACCCATCACTTTACCTCCCTTGAAGAATCCAAAGGTCGTCCGGCCTTTTTACCGTAGCCGTATTTTCTCGCCGTAAGATTGTTCAGGAACGGAGCCACGCTGTTCATAATCAAAATGGAGAACATCACGCCCTCAGGGTAGCCGCCGAATTTTCTAATCAGGAAAGTGATTAGTCCGCATCCGAATCCGAAAATCAGCCTGCCTTTTTTTGTAAGGGGAGCCGTGGCATAATCCGTTACCATGAAAGTCGCACCGAAAAGAAGTCCTCCGGTCATCAGCATGAGGGGAACGTTCTCTCCGGAAATCAATGAGCAGATTGCTACGGTTCCGACCATTGCCAAAGGAGCGCGCCAGTCGATTATGTGTGCGAGCGCAAGAAACGCGAAGGAAATCAAAATCAAGAGAGCCGATGTCTCACCGATGCATCCAGCGCGGTTTCCGATGAAATACTGCCAGAGAGTATTGTCTTCCATTATAAAGGTCCCGGATTTGATTGCGGAAAGAGTCGTCGCGGAAGAGATTGCGTCCACGGCGGAAACTGTCCTCGGATTAAGCCAGCTTGCACCCATCGCTGCAGGAAAACTCAGGAACATGAACGCACGCCCCGTAAGAGCCGGATTGAAAACATTGGAGCCGATTCCACCGAAGAGTCCCTTTGCCACAATCATCGCGACGGCGGCACCGATTACGAACATCCAGATTGGGACTGTGGGGGAAGAGACCAAGGCGAGCATCATGCCGCTGACACAAGCCGAAAGATTTGAGACCGCGACTTTCTGCCTGGTGATTTTTTGGAAGATGAACTCAAAGAAAACGCAGGACGCGACCGACACAAGAATCCTTATCAAAGCGCCCCATCCGAAAAGCACGATTCCCATAATCGCTTCGGGAAGCATCGCGACAATCACGGTTCCCATAATCATCCGGGGACTGCACTTCAAATTGAAATGGGGGCTTGACGAAACATGTATGCGACTCATTTTGCACCTCCCTTTGCATCAGATTTTGCCGCGGCCTTGGCTTTTTCCTCAGCCATCTTTTGACGCACGAGTCCTTTTCCGAGCCTGATTCTCTGGATGAGATTTACTTTGGCAGGACACACGAAGGCACAGCATCCGCACTCAATGCAATCCATGAGGCCGAGCTTTTTCGCTTTTTCAAGATTGTCCGCCTTTAGCTCACGAACAATCAGGGCAGGGGAAAGACGCATGGCACATTTTGCGACGCAGGATCCGCAGGAAATGCACTGGGACTCCTCGTCAAGGAAAGTCTCTTTTTCGGTAAGGAAAGTCACGCCGCTAGTTCCCTTTGCGACAGGAAAATCTGCGGAGACCATAGCGAATCCCATCATGGGACCGCCTGAGATTATCTTCACTGCCTCATCCGCGCTTCCCTCCGCCTTAAGGGAGAAAACATCCGGCATGAGGTCACTTACGACAGTTCCCACGGGCACACGCACGTTCACGGGCTTTTCAACCGCACCGCCGGAAATTGTAAGCGAGCGGTCAATCAGAGGAAGACCCTTTCTGAAAGCGTCACTGATTGCACAGGCGGTTCCCACGTTTGAAATGACGCATCCGGCATCGGCTGGAAGTTTCGCGCTCGGAATCTCTCGTCCTGTAGCTGCGGAGACTATGAACTTTTCCGCACCCTGGGGATATTTTGTCTTTACCAGACAGACGGACATCGCTTTTTCAAATCCACCCTGAGTGATTGCCTTTTCCAAATCCGGAAGAAGATATGCCTTGTTGTCCTCAAGGACGATGATTCCAGTTGCCTTGCCGGAGCCGCCTTTTCCACCGTTGATTATATGAAGGATAACCGCAAGACCGTCAATCAGCTTCTCGGGAGTCTCAAGCATGGTCCTCTCGTCGCAAGTCAGGTAGGGCTCGCACTCAGCCGCATTTATAAGCACGTAGTCGATGATTTTATCCGCCGGGGGATTGAGCTTCACGTGGGAAGGGAAAGACGCTCCTCCCATACCGACGATTCCGGCTTCCTTTATGCGTTTCAGAGCCTCGTCTTTTGTGCACGCGAAGGGATCAAGGACAGGAAGCAAGGTCTCACGTCCCGCATCATCAGCCTCAATAATGATACACGGAGCCATTCCATTTGCCGTCACAAGGCAGGACTGAATCTTCTTTACCTTGCCGGAAACCGATGAGTGGACCGGGCAGTTCATAAATCCCTCGCCGGAAGCTATAAGCTGTCCTCTTGCAACCTCATCACCCACTTTTACGATAGGCTGATTGGGAGCACCACCCATCGTCACAGGAATTGTCACGGTCTTTGATTTTGGAAATGCCGGAGTAATGGGACACTGATTGCTCAGCTCCTTGAACTCCTTGGGATGGATTCCACCCCTGAATGTTTTTATTTTAGCCATGCATCCATTTTACACCACAAGCCGGATTTCCTCAATAAACAAAGCGTGGCATGGAAAAAAGATTAGCATAAGCTAACTAATCCCGTTGCCTGATGACAAAAGAAGCTACATCCCCTGCATGGTGTAAGTCTTGGAGATTGCCATATTTCCGTCCGCGAAGTGCACCACCGCCACATAGTAGAGGAAGCCCTTTTCGTTGGAGTTGAACATGTCATCTGCCGCAACTGTTTCATTGAACTGCGTGTAATGCTCCGTGTCAAACGGGTTGTAATAATGTGTCATAATCAGCTTGCCGCGTCTTTCCCATTCGTCGGGATCCCTTCCCAAATCACGGTTTGCCGAAATTATGTTCACGAGGAAAGGCTTGTTGGAGCGTGGAGTTGCGGTGGACTCAAAGAAGGCGGATTTTATCTCATTCTCGTAATACCCTGGATCGTCCTCCTGTGTCGGGGGAATAAAGACATAGACCGTGTTCGAGACGGTTTCCTCCGTGCAGACATCATACTCGGACTCGTTGTTAATCCAAGCACTCCAGTTAACTCTGCTGTCATAATCCATATCATAATGATAGGGACGACCATACTTCCAGTTTACTCCTGACGTACCGTCATAAAGATTTTCGTTGAAGCCCTGCACGGTAAGCCGGTACCAGCACCAGTCCCTGAATTTCATGTCATTCGCATCAAGGTCAACGAGACCGCCAGCATCGTTCTTCTTTTTGAATTCATTGATTCCACCCGGGGCATCTGGGGTCTCATAGCGAAGGACTCTCTTGGCTCCCTCAATCACCTCGCAGTTCTGCAACTGGTTAAAAAAGCCGTACTTGCCGTTCACATCCCATTTTCCCTTATTTGTATCCAAGCCCTGAATGCTTATCATGTTCCGCCCGAAGATTTCCCCGGCCTCAGTTGTAAGGGTTGCGACAAGGTGATTGTTGTCAGGGTTGTGCTCAACTTTGAGCTTGTTCTTGAAGGTTCCCACATCAGCCTTGCCCAATGTCACGTAATTGAAGTTTCCGTAAGTGTCGCTGACCTTTGCGAAAAGCATGTACCTTCCGTCCGGGATGCCGTTAAGGGGAATGCTCATGTCAAGCCAGTAATCCGCTTTGTCCGAGTACCCGTCGTAATAGCAGTTCGATGTGTAGCCGGAGAATCCGCCCGGAGACTTCTCTATCTCCTCAGGGGTCGCCACGGAGAGATTGTCTCCCCAGACGCTGTTGTAGGGCATATAATAGTATTGGAAACTGGGTGAAAGATGACCCTCGTCTTCCATGACAAGATTTCTGAAGTTGAACGAGTGTCCGTCAAAGGAAAGCTTTGAGTCATGGCGGTACACGTCTTTACTGACTGTCGGCGGGATGTTGTCGTCGTCGCTTTCTGAAAAATAGATGGGTTCTTCATCGGATTCAGCAGAAGAGTTTCCCTTTATGGCAAGAATTTTTATCTTCGCCTCGACATCAGGATAGCCGTATGCATCGCTTGCCCTTTTCACGCTCACAAAATATGCTTCCTCCTCATGATAGTTTGTCCAACCGTAATCTTCCGGTTCATTCGGCTTTCTCCACTCTGTTTCAAACGGAGCCCTTAGACGGTTCTCCACCTGGAAAGTAAACTTCGAGGCCGACTCCGAACTTGAGATGTTGCAGACACTCCAGCCGCTCCATTTCCAGATATGATCTTGGTTTGTTGTCTGGTGATTATACGAGTCCTCCCTGTAATAATAATTGTAGCAGGGAATGTAAGTTACGCCAGCCTCAGGATTTGTTACGGTGACAGTCACGTTCACCATGGAGCTGTTCACACCTGCGGATTCTTTTACGACGGAAAAATCCGGCTTTGTGACGCTGCCTGACACGGCTTCGGATGTATCGACCGCAATCCGGTAAAGGGGACCGAACACCTGGCCTGTCCACGCGTCGTTCACATCAGCATGCATGTTGTAATTCGGCTGTATGTAAAAAACATATTTGGAGCCGGAATCAACCTCAAGGATATTGTTATCGCTTATGTCGGAGCTCCTGTCGTCCTTGAAAGGCTTTACGGTGTTCCGTCTTAGCTCCATTTCACGCTCGTTCACTCCGTCCTCAAGTCTTCCATAGAAAATCCTGTACAGGACATAAGCGTTTGTGCCCGGAAAAACTGCAAGCTGCTGGGATGCGGCTCTTCCCATGTTGGAAAGATCAAGATAGTTGAGCTTGATTTTCTTTTTTCCGTCTGTGTCGCCCGGCAAAACCTCATAATTGTAGAAATCAATCTGCTTTGGAACCAGTGTGTTTATGGTGTTGTAGTTTCCGACGGAATCGTACATAAAGACGCGGAGATAGATGTCCTTCTGAAGGTTTGCGTCCCGGAAGGTTTTGTAGGAATCCGGGAGATAGAAATTTTTTCCTTCGAAGCCAAGGACATTAGTGTAGTCGGTTTCGTCGTCATACCCGATGATTTGAACAGGCTCGCTCATGCAGTTCTCAGAGGTTCCCCATGAGACGAAATAGGAAAGGTCCCCGGATTTTTGTTTAAAACGGTTTGTGGCGTTGAAATTCGAGATGTAGTACACGTCATCCACCATGTAGAGCATTTTAAATCTCTGCATGTAGCGTTCAATGGAGGAAACTGTCGGTATCTGAGAGTCAAAGTCCGTGATGGACACTGGAACCTGCTCTCCGTCTTGCCAATACCAGTCCCCCGGCTCCAAGTCGTTTCTGAACTGCGGAGTCTCGAACCAAATCATGCCGCTCGTACTGTTGGCCAAAGTGGTGTCCCGGAGCAGGTAGTAGACCTTGGAGTCCTCGCTGTCAATGTTGGAAGCGTCGGAAACTGTCACGGTCACTTTGTAGAGTCCGTCCTTTGCCGTGCTTTCCGAAATGTCAAGGCACACAGTGTCGTAGGAAATTCCGTTCTCCTTGATGAAGGTGAGTTTTTCACGCTTGTCGGTCGCTGCCTCGCTCACGGCTTCCCCTGAAACGTCAAACACGCGGGAATACTTGAAATGGGCATAGACATCACCGCCATTGTCGTTTCCTTCTATATAAAAGTCCGCCTTTGACCGGATGTGGTTCGTCTGGATGATTGAGACCTCGGTTTCCGCCGTAAAATCCTCGTCCGAAAGAAGAATTGTCTCGGATGAAGCCTCCCGCCCGATGTACGAAGGTGGAAGCTCACCCCTTGCCGCAACGAGAAGAGGTGCCGTGTTGTCCACATTGTCGCTGATTCTGTAATTGTGCCGCACCTCGTCCTTTATGGGAAGCCTGTCCCTTGTCCTGCAGGATTTTGAGAGGGTAACGTAGATGTCCATGGCCTTTTTTCCCTGCAAGTCAATCAGGTTCTTTTCGTTCGCCGGGATTGTCACGAGCTTGTCGTCATTGGACCAGACTGGGGTCGTGAAGTTTGGAAGAAGGTCCTTTCCCTGTGCGTCGGTAATCGAAAGAGCCTCGCTAAGTGTCTCAGGATTCATGGACTGAGTGAAGCTGATTACGATTGCACGGTTTTTTGCAACTCCCTGGCCGGAAAAAACAGGTTCCTCAATCTTTGCCACCGGACTCTCGTGGTTCGCGATGTAAATCTGCTCCTCAATCTCCCGCTTGATTCCAGCTCCGTTTAAGAAATTTTCGCAGGCACTAAACAGGGGGGGGGGGCTATACATAATAATAGTATTCCGGCAGTATTCAGTTGATTAAAAGGACTTCTTCGCATAGATTGCCTCCTGTAGTTAAACAATGGGAAAAGCAGGGTGCAAAACAAGAATTTATCAATATTATAATCCAGAATCCGCCACTTATCAACTAAATTATTTTTTTTCCCTAATCTTCATCCCAGGAGTCGTTTTCGCACTGCCATTTATTTCTGCCCCGGAAAGCATCTTTACTTGTCCACCCGGCTGATTTTTCCTGCAGCATCTCCGCATCCTCCCGTCCCTGAAAAGTGCGCCATGTGTCGTATCGTGAATCAGGGATATTTTCCCCGCGTTCTTTGTTTTTTTCGTTCAAATCTTCAATTCCGTTCGCCATGATTGTGCCCTTGTATTTTTACGACTTGATCATAATCAAAAAAAATCACTTTGCAAGTTCCTTGTACGCTTCAATATTTTGCTTAATTAAAGAGTCTGAAACAGAAAAAAGCTTTTCATCAGAAATCGTAGAAAATTGTTTTTCTTGAATTATTCCAGTGGTTGCGTACATTTTCCTTACCTCCTGAAAAAAGCATAACTCAAAACAGCAAATTTGTCACTACGCTTTACAAAAAGGCCGTAACCTTATCCAGAATCAATTCATCTGCAGGTAACCATTTTACGGAATGCAAGTTTTCCTTTGTAAGCCAGGCCGCGTTTTCATGCTCAAGCAGCTCCAGTTTTCCGCTAACCACTTGGCATGCAAAGCACTTCATTGAAAGATGAAAGTTAGGATACTCGTATTCAATCGTGCCTATGCAATCCCCCACTTTGATTTGTGTGGCAAGCTCCTCGCGGATTTCACGCTCAAGGGCAGCTTCTGGGCTTTCCCCTTCTTCGATTTTTCCTCCGGGGAATTCCCACCAGCCCTTCCAG
>ODAI012826683.1_pt1 | contig 10166 bp, 9 predicted proteins | sample 1539321 | NCBI WGS metagenome assembly ODAI01 (sample SAMN02144231, study PRJEB22623) | gut metagenome | biome: sheep rumen | host: Ovis aries | place: New Zealand | reverse complement strand
CAACCCGAAAGACCATAGTGGGAATACAATTCCTCTTTGTGGCCTTTGGCGCAACGGTGCTCATGCCTCTGCTCGTTGGCCTTGACCCTGCCACGGCTTTGTTCTCGGCGGGAGTTGGAACACTAATTTTCCATGCTGTCACAAAAGGCAAAGTCCCCATCTTCCTGGGTTCCAGCTTTGCCTTTATTGCACCCATCTTGCTCGCTGCAAAGCAATGGGGAATGCAAGCGACATTATCGGGATTTGCCGGAGTGGCAGTTGTTTACTTTATCGCCTCGGCCTTCATCAAGTGGCGTGGCACGAAGTTCCTCAATCGCCTGTTTCCACCAATAGTTGTTGGGCCTGTGATCATCCTCATTGGACTCTCCCTCTCGGGGACAGCGGTAGATATGTCGAAGAGCAACTGGCTGCTTGCCATCATCTCGCTCTTGGTGTCGATAATAATCCTCACCTATGCCCGTGGACTGTTCAGGCTCATTCCCGTGGTAGCCGGCATTGCTGTGGGCTACGTTGTAGCGATGGCGATGGGCATCGTCGACTTCACCGGCATCGCCGAGGCGCCCTGGTTTGCCTTGCCCGATAGCATTGCCAACCCTCGCCTGCCCGATTTCTCATGGCAACCCTTTGTGTGCCTGATGCCCATTGCCCTTGCCACCCTTATTGAGCATGTGGGCGATGTCTATGTGGTGAGCAATGTTGCCAACAAAGATTTCGTCAAAGACCCCGGCCTTCACCGCACGATGCTGGGCGACGGACTCGCTTGCCTGGCGGCAGCTTTCATGGGTGGCCCTCCAGTGACCACCTACAGCGAGGTCACCGGCGCCATGCAGATTACCAAGATCACCTCACCTGCCGTTATTCGCATCACCGCAGTCACGGCGATAGCGTTCTCGGTGTTTGGCAAGCTCAACGCATTCCTTCAGAGCATCCCACAAGCCGTGCTTGGCGGCATCATGCTCATGCTCTTTGGCACCATTGCCACAGTGGGAATACAGAACATGGTTCGCAACAAGGTAGACTTCACCAAGACCCGCAACATTATCATTGCCAGCATCATGCTCACCACCGGAGTGGGCGGTGCCGAACTCACGGCAGGATCGTTCAGTCTCTCGGGAATAGGCTTAGCAGCAGTAGTGGGCATTATCCTCAACCTGGCCCTCCCCAAGTCTAAAGAAGATGAAAATCGTCCCATTCAACAGCCAAAAGATTTATAAAAACTAAAAATCCTTTGATTTTAGCGCAACAAGCATTATCTTTGTAAGTTTTAAAATAATTGTTTATGATTACATATCTCGTTACAGGTGCTGCAGGATTCATTGGCGCCAACTTCGTGAAATACATCACCGCCAAGCATGGCAGTGACATCAAGGTGATAGTGCTCGACGCGCTCACCTATGCTGGTAACATCAACTCCATCAAGGAAGAACTGGAGAAACCCAATGTGTCGTTTGTCAAAGGCGACATCAAGGACTACGGTGTTGTTAGGCAAATCTTTGACGACAACGACATCGACTACGTTGTGAACTTTGCCGCCGAGAGCCATGTGGACCGCAGCATCGAGAACCCACGACTATTCCTCGAGACCAACATCCTGGGCACTCAAAACTTGCTCAACTGCGCCCGCGAGGCATGGGCCAACGGCAAAGACAGCACCGGCAAGCCCGTCTACAAAAAAGGCAAGAAATACCTGCAAATCTCTACCGACGAGGTGTATGGCTCGCTGGAGAAAGACTTTGACCAGGCTCAGCCACTACACGTTGACGACGAGCTCAAGAAGGTGATAGAAGGCCGCAAGGACCTCACCACCTTTGGCAAGAAGTTCTTTACCGAGACCACACCCATGTCGCCCCGCTCACCCTACTCGGCCTCGAAGACCAGTGCCGACATGATAACGATGGCCTACTATCACACCTATAACTTCCCCATCAACATCACCCGCTGCAGCAACAACTACGGCCCCTACCACTTCCCCGAGAAACTCATTCCGCTCGTAATCCACAACATCCTTGAGGGCAAGAAGTTGCCCGTCTATGGCAAGGGATTGAACGTGCGCGACTGGCTATATGTTGAAGACCACTGCAAGGCAATCGACTTAGTGCTTCGCAAGGGCAAGACTGGTGAGGTGTACAACATAGGCGGCTTCAACGAGGAGAGCAACATCAACATCGTGAAACTCATCATCGACACCATAGCCCGCATCATGCGCGAGGAACCCAAGTATCAGAAGTTGCTCAGTTGCAAACTCGAGGACATCAACTACGACTTGATAACCTACGTCACCGACCGTCCAGGCCACGACATGCGCTACGCCATCGACCCCACCAAGATTGCTACCCAACTGGGCTGGTATCCCGAGACACCCTTCACCGTGGGCATCGAGAAGACCATTCGCTGGAACCTCGACCACCAGCAATGGATCGACGACGTGACAAGCGGCGATTACCAGAAGTATTACGAAGAGATGTATGGCAACAGAGAGTTGAAAAACTGACGTGCCTACTGCGTGTGTCAACTTAATCAGATAAATTCTTCAAACTAGATAATCATGAAAGGTATAGTACTTGCTGGTGGCTCAGGAACTCGACTTTATCCCGTCACAAAAGGCATCTCAAAGCAGCTTGTTCCCATCTACGACAAGCCCATGATATATTACCCTATATCGGTGCTCATGCTCGCAGGCATCAGAGAGATACTCATCATCTCCACTCCACACGACTTGCCACAGTTTGAGCGACTGCTGGGAACAGGCGAGAGCATTGGGGTGAAATTCTCCTATGCCGAGCAGCCTTCGCCCGACGGCTTGGCGCAGGCGTTCATCATTGGCGAGCAATTCATTGGCGACGACTCGGTGTGCCTCGTCCTGGGCGACAACATCTTCTATGGACAAGGATTCACCGGCATGCTTAAGGATGCCGTGGTGCAAACCGACGAGATGAACTGCGCTACCCTCTTTGCCTATGCTGTCAAGGATCCCAACCGCTTTGGTGTAGTGAGCCTTGATGCCAACGGCAAGGCCACCAAACTTGTTGAGAAGCCCGAGCATCCCGAGTCAAACTTTGCAGTCACTGGTCTGTACTTCTACCCTAACGATGTTATTAATGTTGCCAAGAGCATCAAGCCATCGCCTCGTGGCGAACTTGAGATCACCAGCGTCAACCAGCACTACCTCGCCCAAGAGCGAGTGATGGTCAAGACCCTGGGACGTGGATTTGCCTGGCTCGACACCGGCACTCCCGCCTCGATGCTCGATGCCAGCAACTTCATCGCCACCGTCGAGACCTGCCAGGGAGTGCAAGTTGCGGCACTGGAAGAAATCGCCTACCGCAAGCACTGGATCAATGACGACCAGTTGCGAGCACTCGCCACTCCACTTGCAAAGAATGAATATGGCAAGTACTTGCTTAACCTTATAGGGAAAATATGATTGAGCCACAAATAATAGACTTTCCAAAAATATGCGATCCACGCGGCAATCTTTCGTTCATCGAGAGCGAGGGGCACGTGCCATTTGAGGTGAAACGTTGCTACTGGATTTATGATGTTCCTGGAGGAATGTTTCGAAACGGCCACGCTTTCAGGGAGCAAGACGAACTCATTGTCGCGCTCTCAGGCAGCTTTGATGTGGTGCTCAACGACGGCACCGGCGAGAAACGCTACCACATGTCGCGCTCCTACTACGGCCTTTATGTGCCACACATGACATGGCGTGCTATCGACAACTTCTCGACCAACTCGGTAGCCCTCGTGCTTTCCAGCACGTGTTACGAACCCAGCGACTATATCGAGGATTTTAACGAGTTCTTAAAACTGAAAAATGGCTGACAACGACCTACATAAGACTTCTAGCATAGACCAGTGCAAGCTCATTGAACTGGGCAAGAATCATCATGCAAACGGCAACCTCACTGTGGTGGAAAACGGCAAACTGATACCCTTCGACATCAAGCGCGTGTTCTACATCTATGACGTGCCTGGCGGAGAAGAGCGTGGAGGCCACTCCCACAAAAAGCTGCAGCAGGTGATTGTTGCCATTAGCGGTGCCTTTGACGTGCTTCTCGATGATGGCGTGAACCAGCGCAGCGTGACCCTCAACCGCCCCTATCAGGGGCTGCTTGTGGCACCCGGAGTGTGGAGCAAACAACACAACTTCTCGTCGGGGTCGGTGTGCCTGGTGCTGGCATCTGACCATTATTGTGAGGAGGATTATGTGCGCGACTACGACCAATTTTTACAACTAACATCTAACAAAAAATAGATGAGATACAATTTTCTTGACTTGGCACGAGCCAACGAGCCATATATCGACGAGCTGCAAGAGGCAGCTTGCAACGTGATAAAATCGGGGAGATACCTGAGAGGCGAGCAAACCAACCTACTCGAGCAGGAGATTGCAGGATTGTGTGAGGCAAAGTACTGCATCGCAGTGAGCAATGGCCTTGATGCCCTAAGACTGATTTTCAGGGCCTACATAGAACTTGGCGTGCTTCATAACGACGACCATGTGATAGTGCCTGCCAACACCTACATAGCCTCGGTGCTTGCCGTGAGCGACAATGGCATGACCCCATGCCTGTGTGACGCTAGGCCCGACACCATGAACCTCGACTCCTCGCTTATCGAGAACCTTATCACTCCGGCGGTAACAGCAATCATGCCCGTTCACCTCTATGGCACACCCTGCTGGGACGATGAACTCATGACCATCGCCAAGCGATATGACCTCAAGATCATAGAAGACAACGCCCAGGGCATTGGAGCAAAGTCAAATGTTCCTGGCATTAACGGCACCTTCACCACAGGCGGACTGGGTCATGCCAGCGCTTTGAGCTTCTACCCCACCAAGAATCTGGGCGCACTGGGCGACGCCGGTGCTGTTGTCACCAACGATGAGGACCTTGCCAAGGCCGTGAGAGCTATTGCCAACTATGGCAGCGACACTCGCTATCACAATATCTATATGGGACTGAACTGCCGCATCGATGAGATTCAGGCAGCCATGCTGCGGGTGAAGCTGCGTTACCTCAACGTTGAGAACATGCGACGTGCCGAGGTGGCTCAAGCCTATGACAAGTTTATCACCAATCCACTAGTCAAGAAGCCCGACATCTTCGACGACATGATACAAATATGGCACCAGTATGTGATACGCGTGGAGAAACGTGATGAGATGCGTGCTTTCCTCGAGAAAAACGGCGTGATGACCGACATCCACTATGCCACTCCACCACATCGCCAGCCATGTTACCGCAGGTTCCAGTCCTACCGGCTGCCAGTGACCAACGAAATTGCCGACATGGCTATCAGCCTCCCAATAGGCCACCCCATCCCCCCAGCCGATGCCGAGCAAATCGCCTCTATAATCAACAAGTTCAAGAGCTAATTCTCTTGTCAACCACCTCATGCACCCCATCATGAATCCAGGCATAAAGAAATTCATCATGCGCACGCTAGTGGCGGCATTGCCACTATTGCTCTTGGTGGGTATCTATGTCGTGAGAGATCCATTTCATGTGGTGCATCCCGTTGCCAGCACCGAGCATGGCGACTCGGTAGTTGCCGGCAACAATGCAGGAGTCATTGCTGTCCAGACCTACCTCGCCCACAACTGCGAGCGTCGCTACGACTCATTCATCTTTGGTTCCTCGATGTCGCAGAACTACAAGGCAGCTTACTGGCAACCTTATATCGACAAGAATGCGTCGATACTTCACTTCGACGCGTCGGGCGAGTCGCTCGACGGCATCATCAACAAGATGAGGTTCCTCAACGAGCATGGCAGCACAATAAAGAATGCCCTCATCATTATAGAGGAAGAGATGCTTCACCGGCCGCCACATGAGAACGAGATACTCTATGTTCAGCATCCTGCCACATCGGGAGCATCACGCTGGTTTCATTTCCACACGTTGTTTTTCAATGCCTTCCGTAACCTCGACATGGTAAAAGAAGTACTACAGGGCACCAACGACGTAGTGAGCGACAACGTTATCAAAAACGGAGATGTACCTAATCGCATAGAACCCATCAACGAGAACTATTACCACCACATAGACTCCCTCATCGAGCATGACCCATCCAAGTTCTTCACTCCACAACGACTTGCTGGTCGCCAGCATGCCATGCTCCCCTTTCACAACGAACCAGCAATCAACGAGGTGGTCGAGGCAAAGTTGAGAACCATCAAGGAGTTTCTTGTCAAGAACAAGACAAAGTACATAATTCTTGTGCCTCCATGCAACGTGAAACCCCAACTCAAGCCACAAGACCTGTGGGTGATGAGGGCAATCTTTGGGCAAGAACATGTTCACGACTTCAGCGGTGCCGAAGGATATGTTGGCAACGAACTTTTCTACTACGACAAGTCGGCCCACCTCACATCGGCACAATGCAAGGTGCTGCTCGACAGCGCCTACAAGGAGCAGCACACCGCATCACTCCACAACCCATATTACCGACTTAAATAATCATCAACTACAATAATACACGACACACATGGCAAGCAACATCAGCACCCCATCGGCACCCATTGGAGTTTTCGACTCAGGATTTGGAGGACTATCCATCTTGCGAGAGATTCGCAAAGTGCTTCCACAATATGACTACATCTTCCTGGGCGACAATGCGCGAGCACCCTACGGCAACCGCTCCTATCAACTCGTTTACGAGTTCACACTGCAAGCGGTCAAGCACCTGTTCAATCAAGGCTGCCAACTCGTGATACTTGCGTGCAACACTGCCTCGGCCAAGGCGTTGCGCTCCATTCAGCAACGTGACCTCGCCGGCATCGACCCCAACCGCAGGGTGCTGGGTGTTATCCGCCCAACCGTGGAGGAGATAGGCAATCTCACCACAACCCGCAACGTGGGCATCTTTGGCACACCTGGAACAGTGCAAAGTCTCTCTTATGACATCGAGATTGGTAAGATGTTTCCCGACATAAAAGTCTACAGCCATGCGTGCCCCATGTGGGTTCCTCTGGTCGAGAACCGAGAGAGTGACGGGCCAGGCGCCGACTATTTTGTCAAGAAAGATGTTGACTCCCTCATGTCGCAGTGTGCCGACATTGACGCAATTATCCTGGGTTGCACCCACTATCCATTGCTTTGTGAAAAGATAAAGAAATATGTACCTGCCCAAGTGAAAATCATTGAGCAGGGACCCATCGTGGCACACAGCCTTAAAGATTATCTCGACCGTCACCCCGAGATGGAGCAACGATGCAGCAAGGGTGGCTCATGCCGTTACACCACCACCGAAGACGCGTCACGCTTCTCGCCAGTGGCATCAATCTTCGTCAACCACACCGTCAATGCCGAGCATGTGATACTCTAAGAGTTCATCATGCGCTGCGCGTTATATGATTAAGGATTATATAGGTCGTGATTATAGAAATCAAGGATTTCGAGAGCGTGGGCATAGGCTTGCTTAGCAGGACTCTCGGGGTCGCGCTCGGTCGACTCAAGGTAACTGCTCATTGCTTTCCCCCAATCGCCTAGCTGGCGATAGGCGTTACCCCGCAGGTAGAACAACTGTGAAATAAACTTCTCGTTCTCCTGAGTTTCCTCATTCTCTATAATATAGTCGCAATGTGCTATCACATCGCGCGACTCGCTACGAGCGAGCATCTCCTTTATCTGTTGTATAGTTTCTTCGTTTTGCATGATGCAAAGGTAGCAATAAAAACCTTAGCGAGCAAATTTTTCCACTCTCCCTGGTCAACCTAAAACAAAAACTTATCAACAAAAACCACATTTTTACTACAAATCATTTGGCATATAACAAATTATATGTATATTTGTAGGAAATAGAACACTAACACCATAATATTATGTATAAAGATAACCAATTATATATTGCTCATGGGCCAGAAGGAGCAATATGCATCAACGGTAAGATGGCCAACCGCCACGGTTTAATTGCCGGTGCCACTGGTACTGGTAAAACCGTCTCGCTGCAAGTGATAGCCGAGAGTTTCTGCAACGCTGGAGTGCCATGTTTCATGGCCGACATCAAGGGCGACCTCTCGGGAATAAGCCAGCCAGGCAAAATATCGGGATTCATCCAGAAGCGCATTCCAGAGTTTGGACTCAATGAGGAAGAACTCGAGTTTGCCGGATGTCCAGTGAGGTTCTACGATGTCTTTGGCAAGCAGGGACACCCCATGCGCACTCGCGTGTCGAACATGGGTCCACTGCTGCTGTCGCGACTGCTGGGTCTCAACGATGTGCAAAGCGGCGTGCTCAACATCGTCTTTAAGGTTGCCGACGAGCGTGGCCTCATGCTCGACGACCTGAAGGACTTGCGTGCAATGATAGACTATGTGGGCAAGCATGCATCGGAGTATACCACAAAGTATGGCAACGTGTCGACCGCCAGCATTGGCGCCATCCAGCGCTCACTGCTCGTGCTTGAGGACCAGGGCGGCGAGAAGTTCTTTGGCGAGCCTTCGTTTGACATCAACGACCTCATCGACCGTGAAGACGGCAAAGGCGTGATGAGTGTCCTGGCTGCCGACGAGCTGCAACACAATCCCAAGCTCTACTCCACATTCCTGCTTTGGCTGCTCTCGGAACTCTATGTCAAGCTTCCTGAGGTTGGCGACATGGAGCTGCCCAAACTCATCTTCTTCTTTGACGAGGCGCACATGCTCTTCGACGACACCTCAAAGGCACTAGTCGAGAAAATAGAGCAAGTGATACGCCTGATGCGAAGCAAGGGCGTGGGCATTTACTTCGTTACCCAGAGTCCTGCCGACCTTCCCGAGATTGTGCTGGGCCAGCTGGGCAACCGCATTCAGCATGCCATGCGTGCCTACACCCCACGCGACATCAAGGCAGTGAAAGTTGCCGCCGAGACCTTCAGGGCAAATCCAGCATTTGACACCTCGGAAGCCATCTCCAACCTAGAGACCGGTGAGGCGCTGGTATCGTTCCTCGACGAGAAAGGTGCTCCACAGGTTGTGCAACGCGCAAAGATCCTCTTCCCGTTGAGCCAGATTGGTCCTATCGACGCCATGACACGCAACGCGTTCATCAACCGCTCGCGCATCTATGGCAAATATGATGAGGCTAAGGAGCGTGAGAGCGCCTTTGAGGTTCTTCTTGCCGAGAGCGAGAAGGAGGCGAAGGATGCTGCCGAGGCTGCTGCCGCCGCCGAAGCCGAGAAGCAGGCTGCCAAGGAAGCCAAGGAGGCCGAGAAGGAGAGCAAAAAGCCAGGATTCTTTGGCAAAGTGTGGAAGGCTATCATCACAGCCGTCACTGCTGCTATAGCATCTATCGTGGGCACAAAGATTGGCAACGCCGTCTCAGGCACCAAGAGCCGCAAGAGTTCGACCACTACCACTGGTAAGATTGCCAAGAGTGCCACCAGCGCTGCCACCCGCACCATCACTCGTGAGCTCACCCGCAGCATCCTGGGCAACCTGGGCAAGTAGCCTTAGCCCAGCAACCATCACTCCACCACCAGCAACATCCCCAGCACACCCAACAGCGCTGGGGATGCTTTGTGATGTCTATGAAGACAGTTAACTCATAAGTTAATGTTTTGCATCAAGCTAAACTAATACATAAAAAAGATAACTCATGGATATTGGTTATGAAAATTATTGTATCTTTGCATGTAACTTAACTGCATAACTTATGATTTCTTGGCAAGACAAAGCGATTAAACTATTGGATGATAGCCTTTCACCCATTCCACAGGAATTAAATGGAATAGATTGGAAATGCGCACTTTCTGATAAGTCAGAGAAACTTGCGCAACATCTTTGTGCTTTTTCCAACACAAAGAATGGAGGTTTCATCGTATTTGGAATTAATAATGATGATGCATCTTTTGTTAAATTAACAAAGGATGAAGTGGAAGACATTACCAAGAAATTAGGTAACATTGCAAAAAACAATTTAGCATGGTCAGTCCAACTTGAACATGATGTTATTGATTATAAAGGCAATGCGCTATTGTTTATTCGCATCCCCGAACAAACAAATAAGCCCATTTATCTTCGCGGAAAAGATATATATGAAGCATATATACGTTCGGCAGGACACTCAGTTAAGATGTCGCATGAACAGGTGCATGGGCTAATAGCACAATCCCATGGATTGACATTTGAAGATCGAGTTGCAAAAATTGTAAATTCTGCCGATGATGTCCTAAATCTGTTG
>ODAI012394827.1_pt1 | contig 10166 bp, 9 predicted proteins | sample 1539321 | NCBI WGS metagenome assembly ODAI01 (sample SAMN02144231, study PRJEB22623) | gut metagenome | biome: sheep rumen | host: Ovis aries | place: New Zealand | reverse complement strand
CGGGCTCCGGCCTGCCCGCCAGGGTCCAGAGGAAGGTCACAGCCTCGGCCCGGGTGATTTTTGCCTTGGGAGCGAAGCTGGTGGGGGTCTTGCCGGAGGTGACGCTGCTGAAATAGGCCCAGTCAATGGGCGCATGGGCCCAGTAGTCGTCGGCGGGCATATCCGTAAAGACCACTCCCGCGCAGAGCCGATCCTCCTTGGTCTCCTGGCAGCGGGAACAGGTATACAGCGCCGTGCCGTGGTTTTCCCCTTCCGTGGGCGTCAGCATTTCCGTGCAGGTCCACACATGACCGAGTGCCGGAATTTCCTTGGTCTCAACAGTGTCGCAGTTATAGCAGCTTCTTATCATGATCCCGGGCGTGCAATCCGCTTCCTTCTGAATCTCCCACGCCCGGAAAGCATGGCCCAAAGCCGGAATTCTCTGGGTTTCTTCCGCGCCGCAGCGGGTGCAAACAGCCACCAAGAGAACCCCATCCTCGGTACAGCTTGGCGACAATCTTTCCTCATAGCGCTCGCTCCAGTAGTGACCAAGTGGCGTCACTGTGATCTCATAGCTTCTCCCGCAAAGCGCGCAGGTTCCCAGTCGTAATCCGGTTTCTGTGCAAGTGGGTTCATACACGGTCTCTACATTATTGTATTGATGCTTCCCCGTGGCGGGAAACACAGCGCTTTGGGATTTTCCGCAGCAGAGGCAGGAAATCGTACCGTTCCCGTCTTCGGCGCAGGTGGGCTCTTTGACTACGACAGAAGGTGCGTAAAGATGGTTTTCCCCGTGACCGCTGTATTTCCAGAAATTCAGATCATTTTTCGCGTTGTATCCTCCCTGCCTCAGCATGGCGTCCACCAAGTCCAGCAGCGCGAATACGGCAGCCACGGTTTTCGCTTTGTTCTCCTCTCTGGACTCCTCCGGACCGGTATACCGGTCTTCTCTTGTGCCGGAGCCATCCATGTCGAAGTTGTAGGGATCGATTTTGAAGCTGTATGACATCGATGGGGAATAGAGTTCGGTGTCGGACATCACGAGCCCGGCGTCACCGTTGAGCACCGTGTAGTACCATTTCATCAGATGTAGGTATACCTGTACCTTATTCCCGGTGGCTAAATCATCAATATTGACCGCAATGCTGACATAATCGATATCGTGGTCAGGTCCGTGCACGAAGTAAAGCATCGAGAGATTTGCGGTTCCTGCCGCGTTTAAGCTCTTTGACCAGGAAAACGACACAGAGTATGGATCCTCAATATTTTTCGTTCCGTTTTGGACCAAAAAATTGGCCAAATATTCATATCCTCTCGAAGTGCCTTCCGCGGCGGAAGCGGGGACGGTCGGCAGCAGCGCACACAGCATCGCTGAAACCAATATAACAGCAATGATTCTTCTCATAGTAATCGTCATCCTCCGTATTCTTCGTCAATGACCGTAATGGTCAAGCTCATCTGATTATCCAGCTCGCAGTAGATCGTCGCGGTGCCGGGGGCGATTGCTTTGATATACCAATAATACTCCTGATGAAGCGGAACGCCTGGGTCACTGCTGTATTTACCGCTTCTCTCGAACTGAATGACGTCCGGACGGTCAGTATAGACTTTCGGGAAATTCGCACCGTCTCCGTACTCATACGCAATCAGGGTCGCGCTTTCCCCGATTTTCAGTTCCTGCTTCCGATTACGCAGGAAAAGATCCTCCACGTTGTGCATCAAATACAGGAAGCCGTAGGGGTCCTCCGTTGTTTCCTCCGGTTCCGGCTGTTCTTCTGTGGACGCGGGTTCCGTGATCTGCGGCTCCGGCCGAGAGGGTTCCGGTTCCTGATGTTCTTCGCTGGGCTCCGGGGATTGGCTGCCGGGGCTGGGCTGCGTGGGTTCGGTGCTTGGCTCCGTGGGCTCCGTGCTTGGCTCCGTCAGATCCTCGGCGCTGTCCAAGTTTAGAGTTTCCGGGGCTTCGGTGCTGTCGAGGATCAGATCCTCGTCGCTGTCGCTGGGAAGCTCCGTGCTGTGTAGAATCTGGATGGGCTCCGTGGTGGGCTGGACGTTGCCCATGTTGAACTGATCCCGGGCCCAGCCGTAGCCCAGCACGCCGCCGCCTACGGCGGCAGCGGCCAGCAGGGCCAGCACCACCCGGCCGCCCGCGGTCTGGAAGAAGCTGCGGCCCACGTGGACGGCGGCGGTCTCCAGCCCGGCGGCTCCGGCTCCCGTGCCGAGGCCGGCGCCGGTGACGGCGGCGGCATCCCCGGCGCTCCCGGCGGCGGTCTTGCGCAGCACCCCCTGCAGGGCGGCCCGTCCCGCCTCGGCGGGGGGCTCCTCCCGCTTCAGCAGGGCCAGCAGGAAGGGCAGGGGAGACAGGCCGTAGAGCTTGACGCCCTGGGCTTCCAGGCGCTGAACGGCCTGCTCGATTTTCTTCCGGCCCCGGTAGAGCTGGCTCTTCACGGTGCCGGGGCTGATCTCCAGCTCCCGGGCGATCTGCCCCACGGAGAGCTGCTCATAGTAGTACATGCCCACCAGCATCCGCTGGCCCGCGGTGAGGCTGTCCAGAATCTCCCGCACGTAGCGGGCGGTCTCCTTCTGCTCCAGCCGCAGCTCCGGGGAGGCTTCGGGGCTCAGATCCGCCAGCTCCGGCAGCTGGGGCCCATCCCCGTTCTCCAGCTCCGAGAAGAGCACGGGGGTCTGCTTGCGCAGCACGGAGCGGGTGCGGTTCAGGGCGATGGCGTGGAGCCAGGTTCGGAGCTTCGCGGGCTCTCCCAGCTGGTCCAGATGGGTAAAGGCGTAGACGTATGTATCCTGCTGAATGTCCAGGCTCAGCTCGTCGCTGCGGACCATGGCGTGGATGCTGCGGTAGATTTCCGGGCTGGTGTCCCGGTAGATGGCGGTATATGCGTCCTGGCTTCCTGCCCTGGCCTGCTCCACCAGCTGTGCCAGCTCCTGGGGGCTCCGGGGCGCTTGCTCTGTCTGTTTCATGCTCTGTCCTCCTGCATACTTAATGCGGCTGCTGCCTTCCGGCTGTCTCTGGGGCTCCCCGCCCATCCAGCGCCGCCCTGACGCGGCACAGGATGGCGGAAAGCTGTTCTTCGGAACGCTCCGGCGTGAGCCGGTAAGACGCGATCAGGCTCCGATAGCAGCGGATGAATACAGTCTCGTATTCCATGGGAAACACCTCCGTTTCTCGGCCTCTGTCTATTAGACGCTGTGACGCGAAAAACGGTTTACAAGTTTTGAAAAATATTTTTATTTTTCTTTGGAGGAAAAGAGCAGAGCGGCCAGAGCGCCGAAGAGCACCGCCGCGGCCACGCCCCCGGAGGCAGCGCTGAGGGGGCCGGTGAGGGCGCCCAAAAGGCCCTCCCGTTCCACCGCCTCCCGGGTGCCCTCCGCCAGCAGATTTCCGAAGCCCGTCAGGGGCACCGTGGCACCGGCGCCCGCCCAGCGGACCAGGGCAGGGTAGAGGCCCAGGGCCCCCAGCAGCACCCCCGTCACCACGCAGCCCGTCAGGATCCGGGCCGGGGTCAGGGCGGTTTTATCAATGAGAAGCTGGCAGGCGCAGCAGATCAGCCCGCCCGTCAGAAACGCCTTCAGATATTCCATACGGCCTCCCGATTCCATTCATGATAATCAAGCCTCGATGGCCACGCAGTGGCACACCGCGGGGATGCTGCGCTTCTGCTGCACCGTGGTGGGGGAGAGCAGGGCCCCCGTGCCGCAGAAGAGCAGCCGCCGCCAGCGTCCGGCGGCCAGCCCCGGCAGCAGCTCCGCCGCCAGCACCGCCGCGCTGCAGCCCGCCCCGGAGCCGCCGCAGTGGACGTCCTGCCGGACGGGGTCGAAGATCCGCAGGCCGCAGTCGGTATAGCGGGGCCCCAGCTCCACCCCGTCCCCCGCGAAGCAGGCCCGGACCAGCTCGCTGCCCAGCTGTCCCAGATCCCCCGTGACGATGAGATCGTAGTCCTCCGGGGCCAGGGCGAGATCCTCCAGATGGGCCCGGATGGAGCGATAGGCGGCCCAGGCCATGGCGGCGCCCATGTTGTTGGCGTCGGTGATTCCCTTGTCCTCCACAGTGCCCACGGTGGCAGCCGTCAGAGCCGGGCCGCTCCCCGCCCGGCAGAGCAGCACGGCTCCGGCGCCGGTGACGGTCCACTGGGCCGTGGGCGTCCGCTGGCCGCCGTAGGCCAGGGGGAAGCGGTACTGCCGCTCCGCCGCGGCAAAGTGGGAGGAGGAGAGGGCGGCAGCCCGCTCCGCGTAGCCCGCGTTCACCGCGGCCCCTGCCAGCAGCAGGCCCTCGGCCATGGTGGAGCAGGCACCGTAGAGCCCCAGGGCGGGGATGCCGGTGCGGCGCAGGGCGTAGCTGGAGCCCACGCACTGGTTCAGCAGGTCCCCGGAGAGCACCAGATCCAGGGACTCCCGGCCCAGGGCGGCCTTCTCCAGCAGCAGCTCCAGGGCGCTCTGCTGGAAGGCGGTCTCCGCCTGCTCCCAGCTCTTTTTCCCGAATTTCCCGTCGGGGACCACCCGGTCAAAGGCCGGGCCCAGAGGGCCCTCCCCCTCCTTTTTCCCCACCACCGAGGCCCAGGCCCGCAGCACCGGCCGATGGGGAAAGACCACGCTCTGCTTGCCCTTGTGATAGCGTTCCATGTGTTCCTCCGTCAAATTCGGATTTTGCGAGTTCAATTCGTAGGGGCCGATGCCCACATCGGCCCTGACACATCAGGGTACGAAGGGCCGATGTGGGCATCGGCCCCTACGGCGCGCCAAATCCCGATTTGTTTCATTTCCTCGCTCTATATTTCCCCGGCGGCGCAAAAAAATACCCGGCATTCTTTCGAATACCGGGTATTGTGGAAATTTAGCCGATGCGGACACCGCAGAGGAAGCGGGAGGAATAGTAAGCGGTGTCGATGCTGGTGATGATAACGCCCAGCTTGGTGTTGGCGGCATGGATGAACTGACCGTTGCCCAGGTAGATGCCGGAGTGGGTGGCGGGGCAGGTGTCGGTGTAGGTCCGCTCAAAGAGGACGATATCGCCGGGCTGCAGGTTGGCGCGGCTGACATGGGGATAGCCGTTGTAGAGCTGCGCGGTGCAGGTGCGGCCCACGTTGTAGCCGAACTGCTTGTAGATGTAGTAGATCAGACCGGAGCAGTCGAAGCCGGAGGGGCTGGCCCCGCCGTAGACGTAGCGGTAGCCCTTGAACTTCAGAGCATAGGCCGCCACCTTCTCGCCCAGGCTGCTGGCAGAGCTGGCGCTGGAGGAGCCGGAGGAGGAGCTGGAGGAAGAGCCGGAGCTGGAGGAAGAGCCGGAGCTGCTGGAAGAGCTGGAGCTGCTGGAAGAGCTGGAGCTGGCGGAGGAGGAAGCGGACTCGGAGTCGCGCTCAGAGCTGCTCTCGCTCTGGTCGGAGCCGTCCTCGCGGTAGGTGTTGCCCTTGCTGCCGTAGTTGCTGTAGGGGGTCTCCAGCAGGGTCAGCAGGTCGGAGCGGACGTAGCCCTTCCGGCCGTTGAAGCTGACCTTGTACCAGTCGCTGTTGAAGCCCACGATGAAGCAGGTCTCGCCCTTGGGGGCCTGGGCCACGATCTCGCTGTCGGTGCCGGGGCCGCTGCGGACGTTGGTGGAGCAGTCGAACATGGCGTAGCCGAGCTTGATGTTCTTGACGTCGTTGAACTCGATGTATTCCTTGGCCATGTAGCCGATCTCGAGGTTGCAGTTGACCAGATACCAGTCGCCCACCTCGCGGATGATGACCACCATATCGCCGCTGTAGGCGTTGCCCAGGATCTCCGCTTCGGTGCTGGGCTTGGCCCGCAGCCGCAGGGAGGAGGCGGTGACCACGCCGATGCCGGTTTTCAGCTCGGTGGCCTGGACGGGCAGGGCAAAGCCTGCCAGCATGGAGACCGTCAGAATCAGGACGATCAGGGTTTTGACGCTTCGTTTCATAATGTACCCTCGCTTTCCGAATCACTTGGCGGCCAAGGCCCGCTCGAGCCAGACACAGCCCAGATCCAGGGCCGTGTAGAAGCCGTCCTTTTCGCTCTTTTTGATGATCCGGTCCTTGGACCGGACGGTCTGGTCAGTGAGCTGGAGCTGTACCGAGACCTTGGTAGCCAGGCTCATATCCTGGAAATCCTTGGATTCCAGAATCTGCATAATGACAATGTATTTGTCGGCCATGGAGCCGTAATAAACCATGTTGTCCTTCCGCATCAAGGGATGACCCTTGTAGGTCAGACCGTTCTGTTCAGACATGGCGCACCTCCTTGCTTGGAAATGTAACCAAATTGTAACTCATTGCAATGAGTTTGTCAACCCCTGACTACAAAAATTCACAAAAAATTGCAATTTTTCTGCTGAATCAGAGGCCCTTTGGTCCGTTTTTTCGTGAGTTTGTCCGGAAAAAGGAAAGCGGGGTACATATGAAATTGTAACAGAATGAGACCCGCGGGGTCTCTTCTCAACAAAACGGGGAGCCTGCGGCGCAGGCTCCCCGCGTTGTCTGAAAACAGGGGACCGGATCAGTCAAACAGATAGTGACGCACCAGCTCGGAGAGCAGCTCGTCCCGGTCCAGACGGCAGATCATGGCTCTGGCGTTGTTGTGGTTGGTGATGTAGGTGGGATCCTCCGAGAGGAGATAGCCCACGATCTGGTTGATGGGGTTATAGCCCTTCTCGGTGAGGGAGCTGTAGACGGAGGAAAGGATCCGCTTCATTTCCTCATGATCATCCGAGGGAACCCGGTATTTGATGGTATGGTCTTCCATAGGGCCAACCTCCTTTGCGCGTTTTCCTTATCATACCCCATTTTGGAGGATTTGTAAAGAGAAATATTGTAAATTATTTTCCCTTTATTTTTCCTTTCGCACAAAGAACACGCCGAAGGTGTTGGGGCCGCAGTGGGTGGAAATGGCGGAGGAGGCGTGGTACTCGATGAGCTCCTGGCAGCCGGTCTTCTGCTTCACGTAGGCCTTCAGCTCCGCCAGGAAGGCGGGATCCTGGATGGTGTGGTTCATGTAGACCAGGTCGGTTTCGTAGGCGGGCAGCTTGGCCAGCTGGTCGTCGAGATACTCGTAGACGCACTTGCGGTAGGCGCCCCGGTACTTCTTGCCCACCCGCATGACGCCGTCGTCAAAGACGATCTCGGGCCGCAGCTTCAGAATATTGGCCCCCAGGGCCGCCAGAGCGGAGCAGCGCCCGCCCTTGCGGAGGAACTCCAGGGTCTCGATGATGAAGCTGCCGTCGATCCGCTCCCGGTAGGCCTCCATGTAGGCCGCCGCCGCGGCGGCGTCGTCGGGGCCGGAGCGCAGGGCCGCCAGAATGGTCAGACTGGTGCCCCCGGCCAGATTCCGGGAGTCCACCACCCAGACGCCGCCCACCTCCTGGGCCGCCATGCAGGCGTTCTGCCAGCAGGAGGACAGCGCGGAGCTCTTGGCCACGTGGACCACGGGGCGGCCCTCGGCCCGGAGCTTCCGGAACCAGTTCTCGTAGTCGCCGGGATTGGCGGCGCTGGTCTTTGCCAGCTGGCCGCTTTGGCGCACAAAGTCCAGCAGATCCTTCTGGGTCAGATCCGGCCAGTCGTCCACGGTGTTTTCCCCCATGGTGACGTAGCTGGGGATGACCCGGATGTCATACTGCGCCAGCAGCTCCGACGGCATATCCAGGGTACTGTCGGCAGATAAGATATAAGATTTCATTTCTTCTTCCCCCAGTTTATGATTGTTGTTCAGCGTCTGACGGCGCCCAGCTGTTCCTCCAGGGCCTCCAGCACCCGAGCCATGGCGGGCTCGATGTCGGCGTCGGTGAGGGTGCGGTCCTCGGCCCGGAACAGCAGGGAGAAGGCCACGCTCTTCTTGCCGGGCAGGATGCCCGCGCCACGATAGACGTCAAAGAGCTGGATTTCCTTCAGCAGCTCTCCGGCGGCCTCGGTGATGCAGGCCTCCAGGTCGCCCACCGTGACGGTCTCGGCGCAGAGCACGGACAGGTCGCGGCTGCTGGCGGGGAAGCGGGGCAGGGCCTTGAAGGTCTTCTCCGGGGCCAGCACCGTCATCAGCTCGGTGAAGTTCAGCTCCGCGGCGTAGACCGCGCAGTCCATGCCGTAGTTCCGGGCGGCCAGGGGATGGACCTGGCCCAGCAGGCCCAGCTTCTTCCCGCCCACCCAGAGGGCGGCGCAGCGGCCGGGATGCCAGCTGGGATCGTCGGTGACGGCCTCGAAGCGGCAGCGCTGGACGTTGAGCTGGCTCAGAATACCCTCCACGGCCCCCTTGAGGCTGAAGAAATCCTCCTCCGGGCCGTAGGCGCCCAGCATCAGCAGCTTGGGCTCCCGAGGCAGCTCCTGCCCCTCCGTGGGCAGATAGATCTTCGCCAGCTCATAGAGCCGGGCGGCCTTGTTGTGATAGGCGTAGTTCCGGGCCAGGATCTCCAGCATGGAGGGCAGGGCGGTGGTGCGCATGACGGAGCTGTCCTCCCCCAGGGGGTTGAGGAGCTTGATCTGATTCCTTCTGGGGTCGTCCTTGGCAGCCCGGATCAGATCCATGCCGGCGGGGGAGACGAAGGAATAGGTGATGATCTCGCTGTAGCCCAGGGCTCGGGCGGCGGCGCCGGCCTTGTTTTCCAGCTTCTGTGCGGCAGAGTAGCCGCCCCGGGTGGTGGCGCCCCGCATCAGGGTGGTGGGGATTTCGTTGTAGCCGTAGAAGCGGGCCACCTCCTCGGCGATATCCGCCATCCGCCGCAGGTCGGGCCGCCAGGAGGGCACCTGGATCATGCCGTCCGCCACGGGGATCTGCTCCCGCCGCAGATACTCGATCATATCCGCCTCGGGGATGTCGGTGCCCAGCAGGGCGTTGATCCGCTCAGGCTCCAGGGGCAGGCTCACGGGCTCGGGGATGTAGTTCAGCACGTCGATGACGCCGTCCAGCACCTGGCCGGCCCCCAGCAGCTCCACCAGCTCACAGGCCCGGTTCACGGCGGGCAGGGTCAGCATGGGGTCGATGTTCTTCTCAAATTTGGCGGAGGCCTCGGTGCGCATGCCCAGGGCCAGGGCGGTCTTGCGGATGGAGGTGCCGTCAAAGTTGGCGGACTCGAAGACCACGTCGGCGGTGTCGGCCACGATCTCGGAGTTCTCGCCGCCCATGACGCCGGCCAGACCCACGGGCCGGGTCTCGTCGGCAATCACCAGCATGTCGGGGCTCAGCTTCCGGAGATTGCCGTCCAGGGTGGTGAGCTCCCTGTCCGAACCCGCCCGGCGGACGATGATCTTCCCGCCCTTGACGTAGCGGTAGTCGAAGGCGTGCATGGGCTGGCCGTACTCCACCATGACGTAGTTGGTGATGTCCACGATGTTGTTGATGGGCCGGATGCCCGCGGCGCGAAGGCGCTGGCGCATCCACTTGGGGGAGGGGGCAATCTTCACGTTCCGCACCATCCGGGCGGTGTAGCGCGGGCAGAGGTCCGGGTCCGGGGTCTCCACGTCCAGCAGCTCCGGAAGGGAGCCGGGTCCGCCGCCCTTCACCACGGGCTCGTGGAGCTTCAGGGGCAGGTTGAAGGCCGCGGCGGTCTCCCGGGCCAGGCCGATGAGACTGTAGCAGTCGGGGCGGTTGTTGGTGATCTCAAATTCCACGATGCTGTCGTCGTTGCCGATGACCTCGTTGATGTCCTGGCCCACGGCGCAGCCCTCGTCGTTGAGGATCCAGATGCCGTCCTCGGCGGCCTCGGGGAAGTCGTTGTGGGTCAGACCCAGCTCCTGGATGGAGCAGAGCATTCCGTTGGAGTCCTCACCCCGCAGCTTGCCCGCGGTGATGTGGACGCCCCCGGCCAGATGGGAGTCGTGGAGGGCGGCGGGCACCAGATCGCCCTCCCGGACGTTCTGCGCCCCGGTGACGATCTGCACCGGAGCCCCCTGGCCCACGTCGATCTGACAGATCCACATATGGTCGGAATTGGGGTGGCGGACTATGGATAGAACCTTGCCCACCTTTACGTTTCGCAGCTCCGCGTCCAGGCGGGTGGTGGTCTCCACCTTCTGCCCGGCCACGGTCATGATCTCGTCGTATTCCCGGTCGGAGGCCCGGACGTCAACGAATTCCTTGAGCCATTTTCTCGAAATATTCATATTCTATAGCCTCCTTCCTCAGAACTGCCGCAGGAAGCGGACGTCGTTTTCAAAAATCAGCCGCAGATCGGAGATCTGGAAGCGGCGCATGGCCAT
>ODAI011382712.1_pt1 | contig 10166 bp, 7 predicted proteins | sample 1539321 | NCBI WGS metagenome assembly ODAI01 (sample SAMN02144231, study PRJEB22623) | gut metagenome | biome: sheep rumen | host: Ovis aries | place: New Zealand | reverse complement strand
TAAAAAATAATATTATAAAAAGCCAGGAATTTCTTCTCGGCTACTGTGATCTCTTTTTTTCTTACAGGTACACCGTTTACAGCAACTCCATGTCCTATCTTTTCAAGGTTTACGGTGTATGTACCATTGCTGTTGTGAACAAGAGTGATATAATCTCCGCTGGCCATTTGTTCGCCGACATAAATATCAGCTCCCGAAACGCCACCGATAACAATCTTCTTATCTGACGGAATTGAAACACCAAGATCGTAGTTGTCCTGGAATGCTCCGAAATCCATTGAGAAATCTATATAGAGGAAAGGAACATCGGATGCAGAATAGCATACTGTGACAATTTTCTCAGTAGTCATCTGGCAGCGAAGCTGTCCAAGGTTGTTTCCTGTTCCGCTCTTTAAGCAGATCTCCTCATTACAAAGCGCAATGTAGGAATCATCCTGCTTTCTTATCTCAATCTTGAAATCCGTAAGGAAATATTCTCTCTTAAGGCTGACCTGGCACTCTTTGTAAGTACCGATGGTCACTGACTCAAAAGAATCCGCAAGCTTGATCTCCTTGTATATTCTGTTTCCGTAAAGTGTTATCTGATAATTCAATTCTCGTTCCTCTGTTACAGGTATTACTCTAAGTTCCTAGCATTTCAATCTGAATTTACTCTTCTCTGCATAAATACTGCTGAGCTTCGTAAGTGCATCTCTGTTGATGTTGTTTTCTTCCAGTGCCTTCTGCGCCGCCTGAGCCATTCTTGACATGTATCCCAATCCGGCTCCTCTGATGGCACTGTACATCTCGTTGTACCGGCTTCCTGCATTTTCAGGATCATCGTTTCCAAGAAGTCCTGCATGAAGACAAGCTGCAACCTTCAGTGAATCATTGCTGATCAGCTTAGGCTTCATTCCAAATGACGTTGCATAATTACCCTGAAGATTGTTTGATACAAAGTATCTGTTGGCACCATCCATCTGATGCCATTTCTCATAAAACTCCTGCTTACTGATTCCACAGATATTTTCCGCAGTCTTGATATCCTCAAGTCCGGCACCTTCTTTTCGTAAAAGAGCTGTGTAAAGCATATCCTTTTTCTCAGGATCACAGTCATAACTAAGTGTTCTGACCCTGCTCTTATTTCTGGACAAAAGGCTAAGATATACCGAAAACTGACTGCTTACGTATTCATTGAATTCCTTAACCCCCTGTCCGTATTCTTCAAGAGATTCCCATAAAAGACTCACTCTCTTTTGCTTTTTTGCACACTCCCTGATGTTATCTGTATACAATGTGACATTCAGGTCAATGGTTTTAAGCCTGGCAAGATGTTCTTCAAGCTCTGTTATGTCTTTTCCCTGCTTGATACTCTCAGTTTCAACTATCTCTGTATTGTCCTTGATAAGGCCGCTAAACGCAGCCTCTTCTCTGCAGAACTCATCGTCAAAATACAGGATGTCTTCAGGCCCCAGAGCACATGACGCATACTCTTCTGAAGTGAAGGGATCCTCTCCGGTTTCGAGGATATTTACGAAATCCTCTCTTCTTGCCAAAAGAGCTTTTACCCTTGTTCTACTCTCTTCAAGTGCCCTGATCATGCAATCTGTCTTTTCCATGAAGCCGTGAAGGATAGAGTTCATAAAAACTGTACTTCCATCGTTAAATGCATCTGCATAGGCGCCGGAATTTGCTTCTGCAAGTTGTGCATTTCCGGTCGAAAGTTCACCTCTCCAGCCTTCAAGTTTGTATGACAGCATCTGATATCTTTCTGCTGTTTTTGCCAGCCTTTCGGCACTTATAAATGTTTTTAACAAAGTTCGATCCTCAATCTAATTCACGGATGATGTATTTCACAATAAGCTTCTTCAAGCTCTGCCTGCTTAAGCTGTTCCTTTACAGTCTCCAAAGCTTCATCTATTTTAATTTTTAATGCACGGGCATTATTCTCCGAGTCTTCGTCAAGCTTACGGAACTGAGCTGAAAGCTCTCCGGATTCTCCAATAGTCACGCTGTACTGTTTCTGAAGATCCGTAAGGGCTGTTCCCACATTGACTGCTTCATCGATTATCTTCTGAGCATAGGTCTGTGCCATTTCAAGGTTTTCTATATCATCTATGTAATTACTTATATCTTCGGCCCTGCAAGCCATTGAAAATCTCCTTAATTCTTATACACGCTTATCCATCGGTTCCTGTTGCTGCGGGATTTGAAAGAATGGATGACATCACATCCTGATCCTCATTCTGAAAGCCTGAAATCTGACTGTTTAAAGTAGAATGGGCATTATGAGTAAATGATGAGAGACTCTGAAGTTCATTCTCGATCAGCCAGGACATGTTTCCGAAGGAATCTCCCGCATTCCCCAGCCACCAGTTTGCCATTTCCTCATCAACTGCTTTTATGGACTCGAGCTCAGTCTTTTGTTCCATTGAAGCATTGCTGTATGATGCAGCAACCGCTCTTGTTACTTCAATATCGTTGATAATGTCTCTCATAAATTTTCCCCTAATAAAACCCAAGTGATGGTTTGACCCATCACCTGGATAAAAAACAAAATTAAGTTATCAGCCAACAACTTCGATGTTGATTCCTGAAGAAGCGCTCTGGTCTGCCTGAGCACTTGTAACAGCAACATTCTGAAGTCTTGATGCAAGATCCTGAAGCTTAGGAACGTATGTAAGCATTGCTGCCTTTGCGTTCTCCCACTGTGTGTTGCAAGATGTGCTTGCCTCACCGTGTACTGCTGCAACAAGCTCAACGATTGCATTGTCTACGCTGTTTACCTTTGTTACGAGCTCCTCAGCAAACTGATTGTAGCTCTCAGCCTGTGAACGAAGTAACTCGGAATTGATCATCTTATCTGCCATTGTTATATCCTCCTTGTTTTAATTAGATTCCTGCCATGCAGTTTGACTGTGCAACGTCAAGCTGTGCATACATATCAACTGTCTCTGTAGCCCAAAGAACAAATGCGTTTACAGCATCTTCCATTGTTGACATATCGGCATCAAGTCTTGTATAGCTCTCATCGAAAACGCCTGCTGCGTCTCCAAGCCACTCTGCTACTACCTGGCCCTTAAGAGTCATCATCTCATCGCGCCAGTTAAGAAGAGCTGTCTTAGCGAGCTCAAGGTTCTGGATTGCGCTCTGTGCGCCAGATTCTTCAACACCAATTCTTCCATCGTTTGCCATTTTCTTTTCTCCTTTTAAAGTGTATTTATTGATTCGTGCTTCGCACGCTCAATACATGTTAGATTCTGTACTGGAATTCCTCATCAGCTATCTTGATGACATCGCCATCTTTGAGTTTCTCTGATGCTCCGGCTTCCAGTCTGTTGCCGTTTACAAAAGTTCCGTTTGTTGAATGACAATCCTGAATAAATACTTCGTTGTTTACAGTATTGATAGTTGCATGAGTTCTGCTGACAGCAGGGTTATCCTTGATGCAGTAGTCAACATGCAGAGAATCTTTTCCGATACTGAAGGACTGTTTATCGACGATAATGTTGTCAGAGTTCTTTCTCCTTATAAGAGTACCTGATGTAATAAGAGGCTCTCCCGGAGGTGTTCCCATTCCCGGATTAAGAAGCGTTGTTGCTCCGGTGTTCTCATCGTGTCCGATGACTCCCGTCTCCATGCTTCCGCTATAGTTGGGAATATTCTCTATGGGTTTCATCTGAGGCATTATCTTCTCAGCTTTTTTCTTCTCTTTCTTTTCCTGGATCTCAGCAAGCTTCTCAGGTGGCATGTTAGCCTTGTGCTGTTTGATGATCATAACAACAGCCAGCGCAATAAGTGCAAGTACCAGTACCGTAAGTACTATAACTGCTGCGATAAGCCATCCGGGGATAGGTGTCGGCTGTGGATCCGGATCAGGAGTAGGCCAGGGTGTCGGAACAACGGGAACTTCCTTCGGTTTAGGATCATTTCTGTGGATCCAGATCTCATAATCCGACTTGGTCATCTTGGTGTACTGAATACCAAGACTGTCAAGCATGTTTGCGATCACTGTAGAATCAAGTGAAAAGTAATTGTTGCTGTCCTCAACATACTCATTCATTCCTATTACAAGACCATCTGCATTGAGAAGAGGACCACCGCAGTTGCTCTTACTTATCTCTGCTGTATGCTGGATAAGATCCGCTCCGTTATAGTCAGAAACTGTTGCAACCACGCCCTGAGTCATAGTCACACGGTCATGTGCGTAGTACTCATTCTTCTCGTAGCTTATTCCCTCAGGAAAACCAAGTGCATAAACTGCATCCGTAGTCTTGTAGGGCTTTGTTTTATCGCCCGGATCCTGGACAAGCAGCGTAAGAGGTGTTCTGTTGAGGTTGGGCTGTGCTATTGAAAGGACACAAAGATCAAGGTTCTCACTGGAGTTAACCTCTGTGCATTTAACAGTCATATCATTTTCAAATACAACCTCTGTGTAAGGCTTAATGTTATCCCAGGCATTATCCTTATTAGAAATCTTGTAGTACTTATACGCAGCTCTCTTTAGAGATCTGTCAGGATTAACAATGTGGTTGTTGGTAATGATATACTCAGTTTCCTCGGCAGATCCAATAAGAATTCCTGTTCCGCCATAGATGATGTGCTTGTTGCCCTTATCATCCTCAAATACTGTGTTAACCTGTACAACACCGTTCATTGCCTGCTCAACTGATTCAACAGTTGAAAAAGGTACTCCGGATTCTTCCTCAGAAGAATCTGCTTCAGAAGCATCATCTGTAGCTATGGCTTCGGTTGAGCCCTCAAGGGTCTCACCTTCAGCCCCATCAATAGCTTCTTCCGAAGTCTCCTCTGTTGCTTCCAAAGTGCTATCTCCGGCAGTAGCATCCTGAGTTTTCTCTTCCTGAGTCGGGAAAAGAACATTCTCCATCTTCTCAACGGATTGATCCGCACTAGCTGCATCTGATGCATATACACTTGTGGGGGCAAGCATTACGCCTGCCACCATAAGTGCCAATATTGATTTCCTAAACTTAAAATGTGTCATGAAAAACTCCTTTGAGCCATCACGGTATTACTGATCAGCAGATTTCTTTTTATAAATTGTTACTCCGGCTCCTGCGCCTGCTGCAACGATTCCAAGTGCAAGGATCATAAAGATTGCAACTCTTACAGGTCTGTTGATAGTGTTTGTTTCGCCATCATCAGTTGTATGCGATGTTGCAGTAGGATCATCGTCGATTGACTTTGTCTCCTTTGTGGAAACAAGAATGTTGTCATATACGACTGTCTCAACGTTTCCTGCAACGTCTTCAGCAACAATAGTGATTGTCTGCTTGTTCTCTGACTCATTAAGTGTTATGGACTCAACACCACCAGCAGCCTCAAGAGCATCAGCATCATATGCGCTGATCTCTTTTCCGTCTTTATAAACTGTAAGGTTTGTAACACCCATGTTGTCTGTTACATCAATGTTTACAGTGTGAGATGTTTCTTTGTATGTCTCTCCGCTCTTAAGACCTGCTGCAACAATACTTGGTGCTGTCTGGTCTACAGCAAAGTTGATCTCAGCGTCACGGCTCTTGTTGTCCTGTACATTTGTTGCTCTGTCCTTGGTATAAACTGTTACAGAGTAAACACCGTCTTTCTTAAAGTTGTCTTTAGAAATCGTGTATGTATAAGTCTTCCAGCTTGTATCACTGCCCTGCTTGGTTACCTGATACTGTTTGCCGTTCTTGAGCTCTTTTACATCTCCGTCCCTACTGATCGAAACATCCTTGTATGTAAGCTCATCAACGTTGATCTCTGTGATAGCCACATCCTTAGGCTCGTTTGTGTAGTACTCCTCGTTGAGCGCCTTTGCTGCATCTCCAAGAACGAATACTGATCCGAATCTGTTTACAGAGAATACGAGCTGTTCCTTGGTCTCATTACCTGCAAGGTCATAAACTGTAGCCTCGAGAGTGTAGAGATCATCCATTTTCTTAACTCTCTCAAAGTCGGCATAGGAAACAACAAATCCGTTCTCTGTAGGAGCTATCTGGCTTCCGAGTTCAACTGCTCCGTTGTTTGAGCCTGTCATTGTAACGACTGTTGCATCCATATCCATGTACTTATCAACGTAAGTTACTGAAGGAGCAACTGTTCCGTTGTTAGCTGAGAAGTTCTCAACTCCTGCAAACTTTACTTCAGGTGCTGTCGTATCGATTACGAATACATCTGATGTAAATGCTGATGCAGTGTTTCCTGCAAGGTCTTCGCAGTTGATGATGTAACCATATGTACCGTCAGCTGCAAAAGACATATGTGCGTAATTCTGCTTGTCGTCTGATGTAAATCCACCAAGCTGAGGGAGCTCAGTTGCATCAGCCAGAGGCTGTGATGATACCTTTACAAGATCAGAATTGAATGAAATATCTTCAATATCTACAGTGGCTGTTCTCTCAGTTCTGTAGTACATTCCGTTGCGTGGCTCGTTGAAGTCGTATGCAACCTTGATGTTCGGCGCTGTCTTGTCGACTACGAACTCTTCGCAACTCTTAACCTTTGCCTCGTTTCCGGCCAGATCTGTTGCTGTTACCGAGAAGCTATAGTAGTCATCTCCTGTAAATGCAATCTTGGCCACATATAAATCCTTACCGGCAGCTTCCCAACTGCCCGGTTGAACGGTTCCGTATTTCTGAGTAATTTCAATCTTTGAAGAAGGATCAAAAGTGTAATCCTCTACAGTAATTGTTGCATTTCTGGTCTGATTGTAGTATTTTCCGTTCTTTACTTCGTTATTATCAAATTCAAATTCACGTATCTTAGGAGCAATATTGTCAAATATAAACTCTCCATAATCCTTGGTAAATGGATTTCCGGCGTAATCCACCGCCTCTACTTCAAGTTTATATTTTCCATTCTCACTAATGCTTACTGAACCGGTATGTTCGTTGTCACCAAATTCACCGCTCCAAGCATCTGAACCATTTATTGACTGACCTGCTTCACCAGCCTCTCCATCCACAGGAGTTATCTTTACTGTGGTATTAGCTTCATCCAGCCAACGGTCTGTTATTGTAGCACTTACAGTCAACGCCTGTCCCTCGGGAACCACCTGGCTGTTGTAATATGGAAGGACCTTATCTGTTACTGTAGTATTACCAATTGTTAACACAACTGTCGGTGCCTGTCTGTCGACCACCATCATATTGCTGGTAGCCTCACCAATTTCAGCCGGTTTATTACCAAGCTTAATGTCCTCAGCACTAGCATAGATATGATACTTGGCCTCTTTCCCCTCTTCCACATCGGTGCTAATGTTGTAAACTCGTTTTACTGTCCTGGTGTTGTCAGGACTCTTAGTATCCTCAGGGGCACTCTGTACCATATTCTTATCAGACCAGTCCTCTAAATCTATGATTCCTGTGCGCTCTGAAGCTGTGTTTATTGAATAATCCTTAATAGTTACTGTGCCTGAAATGTTATTATCATAGAAGTAAACGTCATTTACTACATTTTTAGGCTGATCCGGAATATCAATATTAACAACCGGCTTGAAGATATCCAAAAGTGTTTCGGGAGTTGTAAAGTCCTTAGTGGTCTTGTTTCCTGCCTTGTCTTTTACCTCGACGTTCTTTACGCGATAACGTACAACAAGAATATTCTCAAGACATTTTGTAAGCCAAGGCTTTTCTAAGTATTCTATTGTAAAAGCCCCATTACTAAAATCGTCGCTTGTCAAGCTTCCTCGTATATGATCAAGCGGAATTTCAACCCCCGGAAGGCATTCATATACTACTTCTACATGGTACTTAAAACTTTCCAATCCACTTTCTGTGGCAGACGCTGTTATAGCATCCTCCGGCATAGTGAATGTTGCCTTTATTTCTGACTCCATTCCCTCACCGACAACCTCAAGACATGCATCAATGGACTCTTCATCATAAGCTGTGTTGTCAACTTTAATCTCAATGGTCGTCAATTCTTTTGATTCAGAATCACCAAAATACTGGTAATTGAAGACATAGGTGTTTGTACTGTTCTCGTCCACAGGAATCACATACGTCTTTTCAAAGGAATACCAACGCTTTGACGCATCATATCTGTTTAAATAATTCTCGGCACTATCAGAAGCCTCAAGACCATCAACAGTTATCTCGCCGAGTTTTCTGTATGTATGTCCGCTCAGTTTAATTGTGCGATTCTCGCCCTGTTCGACTTTGCTGTACCAGCCGTTGCTGTTGTCAGCCGGTGTGAGCAGCTTGGTGAGGTTAGTCGTTATTTCGCCTCCGTTATAATAGCAGAGCGTTGTTACCGGTGCCGCATCAACGTAAACAGGATCTTCATTATTGAAGCTAAGCCAGTGTGATTGATCCTCAATCTTAACTCTTGTCACCCTATAATTGCCATATGAATCTGGTTTCCAAGTATATTTCAATGATCCATTGCTTCCACCACCACTTGGTTGCATTGTCTTATATGAACCATTTACCTCGATTCTAACTCCAAATCCGTCCACATCTTCCAGCCATGAAACCAATTCACTGCTAAGCTCTACAGAAACCTGAAGACTACTTGCATCTGTGGAATATACAACCTTATCACCATCGATATAACTGCCTTCGCCTTCTCCAAAAGTGATAGCTGAAAGTCTGATATCAATATCATTAACAGACATGAGGGTATATGACAGCTCATATGTTGAACCCGACTCGTAACCATTCATTGAATATACCAGCCTTGCATCATCATCATTTATTACTGTCTCTGTAGGATTACTTCCGCTACCAAATTTTGCTTTTCTGATGATATATCCTTCAGGAGCAGTAAGTTCAAACTGTATATGTTTCTCGTTTTCACCGCCCCTTACTTCTACTTCATATAGCTGCTCACCGGAAAGCTCGGCAATCTCCGCCAATTGAAGTTCCTCTGAGTAAGCTGTAATGTTTGCAACAGCACTCTCTTCACCACTCGTTCCTTCAAGACTTTTGGTCACTTTAACCATGACACTGTTTCTCTGATCGCCTATGATAGCGCTGGTTAGAATAATGTCTTCTGACACTTCACCTCTGAGGCTAAAGAACAGTTCAATGTCTTCAGATGTAAATCCTCTGTTTTCCAGTTCAGCAACAAGTTCTTCATCCGAAAGCTCCAGAAGCTCCTGATACTCTTCCCATGAAAGTCCAAGTCTCTCAAGAATCTCATCTTCTGAGAGTTCGGCGGTTTCAACCTCTTCAGTTTCTTCAGCTTCTTCTGTTTCCTCGGTGATCTCTTCTTCAGGAGTTTCTGTTGTAGGAACTTCCTCTTCAGGTATCTCTACAGCCTCAGTTCCTTCTGAGATTTCTTCACCTTCCGTAACCTCAGTACCTTCTTCGGTTTCAGTTTCAGCAGCTTCTTCTGCTTCTTCTGCTTCCCCGGTCTCTTCAACCTCTTCGGTCTCCTCGGTACCTTCTACTGTTTCTTCAACAGTTTCGGTTGTCTCTTCAACCGCCTCTTCAACTGTTTCTGTTGTTTCCTGATTTGACTCAGACACCTGAGTCTCGACTGCTACTTCATCATCCGCAGATACATAGACAGTAGTAACGCTACTACTGAGCACGACAGGGATGAGAAGTAATGAAATAAGTCTCCCTAGAATGCGAGACTTAGCGCTAGCTGGTTTCATAACTACCTCCTCAAAAACCAAATAAAATTACATAATACCTACCAACCAGAGCCCCTCAACCCTATTGATAAAGAAATTATAAAAATTTTATAAACTCATTGACAACGGCAATTATAGTGCATTCGCACAGCCATTGCAATAAATTTTTAATCGATGCATTTTTAACGTAATTTTATTTCAGTCGTATCTTTTCGCCGTCATTCTATACAACATTTTTGAAATCTAATATGTTGCAATCTTTTTGAATAATTTTTAAATAGCATATTTTGAGAAGTGTATACACGTGATTAAGGAGACGCCAATGTCGCAGATATCCTATAATAGACCAATCATTTCCATTATTAAAAAACTGATTGGAGGCATCATGGATATCTCTCACAGAAAAGTAAACAAAACACTGACTTTTGTAGACGCAAACAATACCCCCATTGCGAATAAGGAAATACATATCGCGCAGACCAACCACAGCTTCTTATTTGGCTGCGGAGCTTTTGATTTTCTTCCTCACGTAATGAACGGAGACGAGCGAACCAAAGAGATAACAGACAACTGGCTTGAGATATTCAATTACGGAACTCTG
>ODAI010450011.1_pt1 | contig 10166 bp, 9 predicted proteins | sample 1539321 | NCBI WGS metagenome assembly ODAI01 (sample SAMN02144231, study PRJEB22623) | gut metagenome | biome: sheep rumen | host: Ovis aries | place: New Zealand | reverse complement strand
GCTTATGAACTTTACGCTGCATCTGACCGAAAACTGCAATCTCAACTGCCGATACTGCTATGAAACGCACAGCAGCGTGCGCATGACGGAAACAACGGCGAAAAAAGCCGTCGATCTTGAGCTTTCCTACGGGCACAAGACGAACGGCTTTTCTCTGTTCGGCGGAGAACCGATGCTGGAGCGTCCTCTGATCGAAACGCTGTGTTGTTACGCCGCACAGAAAGCGCGTGAGACCGGCACGACGGTGCAGTATAAAATGACGACCAACGGTACGCTCCTTGACGAACCGTTTTTGCGGTTTGCGAACGAACATGACATCTCGGTCGCGCTGTCGCATGACGGGCTTTTACAGGACGTTCAGCGCGTCACACGCGACGGCAGACCGACGTCGGAACAGCTTGAGCCGGTCATCGATCTGATTTTGCGGTATCAGCCGAACGCGGTTGCAATGCAGACGGTGATGCCATCGACGGTCGGGCGCATGGCGGAGTCGGTCGAGTGGCTGTACCGACGCGGGTTTTCACGCATCAATACGGCGATCGATTATCGACCGGATGCGGGCTGGGATGACGCGTCGATGGCGGAACTGCAAAAACAGTATCAGCGGATCGCAAAGCTCTCGGAAGCGCATTTCGATGACGCCCGACCGCTGCTGTACCTCAATTTTGTGAGCAAGATCGCGGCGTACCTCAACGACCGGCCGTGCATCGAATGCAAGCTCGGCATGCGGCAGCCGTCGGTCGCACCGGACGGCTCGATCTATCCGTGCAATCAGTTTCTGAATCTTCCGGCGTACCGGATGGGCGACGTGTTCGAAGGGATCGACACAGAAAAGCAGAAACAGATCTTTCTTGCTTCGCTTGCGCCCGAGACGGAGTGCGACGGATGTGCGATCGCGGACCGCTGCAGGCATCACTGCGCATGTCTGAATTTCAGTCTGACGGGGGATATGCATCAGGTCGCACCGGTGCAATGCGAGCACGAGCGGATCCTGATCCCGATCGCGGACGATCTTGCCGCGCATCTCTATGAGCGCAGAAGCGAACGCTTTCTGCGGTATTACGGAACCGATCCGGATGCATGAAAAAAGAAAAGAATAACGTCCGCCCGATCACGGGCGGACGTTTTGCGTTCTTTGCCTTAAAATGCGTGTTCGAGCGTGAAACTCAGCGGCTCCTGATCCGTGCCCGGCATCACGTCGTCGCTGTTCATCGAGTAGGTTCTGATCTCGATCGAACGGGACAGCGGATCGAACTGCATAATGCGGTATAAGTATTGCTTGCCCTGCATGTTGAGCATCAGGACCGGAACGGTCCGCTCCGTCTGCGCGTCGCCGTCCGTGCAGACGAGATCGATTCGGTGCCATTCACGGCTGTGACCGCACAGCACCAGACGCACGTTCGGATACTTGCGGATCACCTTATCTTCCAGATGTTTGCCGACCGGAAGAATGCCGCCGTCGCGCTTCAGAAACGCATGTGTGAACAGGATGCACGGTGTATCGGGATTCGCCGCGAACACACTTTCGATCCATTCCTGCTCCGCGGCGGTTTTGCCGCAGTCCCAGCCGATGCCGAGCAGCATCAGATCCGTGCCGCCTTCGTGCAGCACGATATAGTACATCTTGCCGCCCTCGTAGACCTGATCCGCAGGCAGCTTTTCCAAAAACGGACGCTTCAGATAGGCGTCATACTTCAGCAGCTGCACGCCGAGATCGTGGTTTCCCGCAACCGGATAAAAGGGAAGCGTGTCGGAGAATGCGCTGAGGCAAAGATCGAAATTCTCCCACTGCCATTCCTTATAGCCGTTATCCACGATGTCGCCGGTATGCAGCACGGCAACCAGATTGTCCGTTTCGCGGCGCTGTGCGATCTTGCCGCCGAGCGCGGTGAGGATCTCCGGATACCGGTATGAAAGCTGCTGGGTATCGGGCAGCCAGGCGATGCCGAACGGGGTCGGCGCCGGCGTCGGGGTCGGCGTGGGCGTGGGAGACGGCGTGGGCGTGGGGGAAGGAGTCGGGATCGGCGAGGGCGTCGGCGTCGGCACGGCGGTGACGGTTGCCGCTTCCGGAACGGCTACGGATTCGACTTCGGCGGTCGGCGCAGGCGTTGAATTCGGCTCATGCGGCGGAACCGTACAGCCGAACACAAGCAGCATGCATAGAATCGGGATCCAGAGTTTCTGTTTCATAGCGTCATCATATCACAAATGCCGTGCGCACACAAGAACCTTGTCGAAAACGCGGCGGCGCAGAGACGAACGGACGGGTCCGTTCCGCATCAGTTTTTCGGTCGACAGCGGTAATCCTTGCCGTACTCGAGCGGTTTGCCGGCGCTTTCGATCAGCTCGGTCACGGTGACAAGATCGTACCCCTGTTCGATGAGCCACGGCAGGAGTTCCTCGAGCGCGGCAACCGTCGCGTCAAGTCGGTCGTGGAACAGCACGATCGAACCGCTTTTGATCTCGGATTTGACGGTTTTTACAATCTTTCGCTTGTTCTTGTTGCTCCAGTCAAGCGTGTCAATCGACCATCGGATGCTTGCCAGCTCCGCCGCCTTGCATGCCTTGCGCACGTTTTTATTCGTCGAACCGTACGGCGGGCGCATGATATGCGTTTCATAGCCGCCGTCAACGAGCGAGGAGATTTTCTCACACATCTGTGTCATGCGCCTGGTGACATTGGCAATCGAAAGCTTGGTCAGATTTGAATGATTCGTATCGTGTACGCCGATTTCGCAGCCGAGTCTTACCATGCGGTTGAGGATCGGCCGGCTGCTTTCGCCGAGGTGCGTGCCGACCACGAAAAACGTGCCCTTCGCGCCGTATGTTTCCAGAAGATCGAGCACCTTCGGCGTAAACTCCGAATTCGGACCGTCGTCGAACGTCAGCGCCGCCATCTTGCGGTTCGGATCCTTTGTCGGTTCAGGAGTCGGCGTCGGTTCGGGCGTCGGTTCGGGCGTCGGCACAGGCGTCGGTTCGGGCGTCGGCGCAGGGGTGGACACGGGCGTCGGGGCTACCGTAACGTCTGCAAAAATGATCTCGGTTGTTTCGCTGCCGCGCATCGCGCCGGTCTTCGGCGCGATGCCGCAGCCGAAGAGCAGGATGCAAAGCACGAAAAGAAAGAGTCTCTTTTTCATATCGCTATTATACGACAGAATCCGTATCCGAAGCATGAATTTTGTGTGAATCCGTAACGATTCGCGACCGTGTGCGAACAATCTGCAACATCTTTGTAAACGGTTCCGTCCGCGTTTGACGCACCGGCGCAAATGTGTTACAATAAATCATCGGTTAAGAGGTGAATCGCATGCAGCTTCCCGCATGGACGAAAAAGCAAAAGATCCTTCTGGCGTCGCTGATCGGAGCGGCGCTGCTTTGCGTTCTTGCGTGGATCGTCGCATGCTCCCTTCGCAGCGCATCGGAAGCGATCTCCGTCGATGATGATCCGGAGATCTACGACACCGTCGCATACGACGATACCGTCGATTCGGTCAGGGTCAGCGAAACCGATCCGTCACGCAGAAGACCGGCGCCGGTGTTTGCGTTCCGAGCGGATCCCGCTTATCCGATGCCGGAGGACAGCGTACTGCTGAAGCTCGGTGAGCCGTATGCGATCGGCGGAACGATCCTTGCGAGCGCCCCGATCGATACGGTTACCGTATCCGTTTCGTGCGCGCACGGACCGAAGGACGGACCGTATCCGTATAAGAAATCCGTTACGCTGCGCGAACCGTCCGGAACGTACGACCTGCGCTCTGCCGATTCGGTTGACGGGGGCAAATCGCTGGCGGATCTCGTGCGGTTCGAAGATTTCCTGGTCGGCGTCCATACGCTGCGCATCACGGCGACCTGCGAGGATTCGCGCGCGGTCGAGGTATACCGATGCACATTCTTTGTCGCAGGCGACGAATGGCTCGAGATCACAAGAGAGAATTTCCCGGATTCCTATCCGGAAGCGCTGAAGTTCTTCGGCAGCACCGAACGCTTCCTGTACCGGTATCAGTGGGTCAACGGACGCTATATCATGGCGGATCCGGAATGGGAGACCGCTTACATTACGGAGATCGCCGGATACCCCAAGGGCGAACCGTGGCGGGTCCATGTGGATGCGGTTTCGTATATGCAAAAGGCGTTCGACTATCTTGAGACGAGCTATGTTCGCGTACACGGAACGAACGGCGACACGGGCGTGATCAAGGCAAGCGCGCTGATCACCGAGTATAACGGCTGCTATGTGTCGCGGTTTACGTCCAGTCTCAAATCGATCAGCCATCACACGTTCGGCACGGCGGTGGATGTCAACGCGTCGATGCAGCCGAATAAGAACATCGCCGAGAATACCGAGGTGATCGATCGGGACGTGAAGGGGCATCTCGTGTATAACGGCATTCTCGAAGAGAACGGCGTCCCGTATTACGATTACACATACGACGGGACGTATCAGCTCGATCCGAACGGCGTACCGCAGACCTGCGTGAACTATCTGCTGTATGAACTCGGTTTCTACCGGGCGGGCTTTTTGTGGGCGCATTACTATCGCACAACCAGCGACGCGATGCATTTTTGCCTGTCCGAGTTTGTGACGTATTCGCATGACGATGCAAAGATGGGACTCCGCAAGATCTTTGCTTATGCGCCGCGCGTCGAACCGGACGCAACGCCCGCGCCGTCGGAACCGGTCGCATCGCCTGCACCGTCGGAACCGGCCGCATCGCCTGCACCGTCGGAACCGGCAGTGACGGAGGAAGCACCTGCGGCGGTGCAGACCGTCACGCCGTAAAATCATGACCGATTTGTAAAAACACCGCTTGACAGACAAAGATTCTTGTGATATTGTAAATTTTTTATTTGACACGGGGCGCATTTTTCCGTTATAATAAGCTTAAGAGAATGTTTGGCAAGGAGGGACCCCCGTGTTTCAGATCGGAGATCTCGTTTGCTACCCGATGCACGGCGTCGGCGTAGTGGAAGCGATCGAAGAACAGACCATACTGGATGAAACGGCGCAGTACTACCGCTTGCGGTTTACCATCGGACGGATGACGGCGATGGTGCCGGTGAAGAAAGCGGAGCAGGTCGGGCTGCGTTCCCTTGCCGACGCGGAAACCTGCAGAAAAGTCGTTGACTTTTTGCAGACGGAAGATTGCTCAGCGGAAAGCGACAACTGGAACCAACGGTATCGCGACAATCTCGACAAACTGCGCAGCGGCGATATCATGGTTGTTGCGGATGTGGTAAAGTGCCTGATGCGCCGCGACAGGGAGCGCGGGTTATCCGCGGGCGAGCGCAAAATGTTTCTGACTGCGCGGCAGGTGCTGGTGGGGGAACTTGCCGCAAGCACGGAACGCAGCGAAGATGAGTTCCTGCCGCTTGTAGGCGCTTGAAAAATAATCTGAAAAGTACGCTTCGGCGTGCTTTTTTCTTGCGAAAAGCGTTCGTTTTTTCTTGACAAACACGCTGGGATATAGTATTTTATTCTTTGTTTTTTATGACTCTGTATCGGAGGTAATAACTATGGCAGGAACGATTTCCAGAGGGATCAAAGCGCCGATCATTCGCGAGGGCGACGACATCGTCCGGATCGTGGCGGATGCGGTGACGGAAGCTTCGCAAAAGGACGGATTCACGCTGCATGAGCGTGACGTGGTCGCGGTGACCGAAGCGGTCGTTGCACGCGCGGACGGCAACTACTGTACGGTGGACGATATTGCGGCTGATGTGCACGAGAAGCTCGGCGATACGGTGGGTGTGGTATTCCCGATCATGTCGAGAAACCGCTTTGCGATCTGTCTCAGAGGCATCGCACGCGGCGCAAAGAAGGTCGTCGTGCTGCTTTCCTATCCGGCAGATGAGGAAGGCAACCATCTATTTGACGAGGACGCGCTGTTTGACAAGGGCGTCAACCCGTATTCCGATGTGCTGAACGAAGAAGAATTCGTCTGCACGTTCGGCGAGCCGCGGCATACGTTTACCGGTGTCAACTATGTTCGTTATTACCGCGAACTGATCGAAGAAGAAGGCGCAGCTGCAAAGATCCTGTTCGGCAATGATCCCGCGGCGATCCTGTCCGAGACCGATACCGTGCTGTGCTGCAACATTCATGAGCGCGAACGCACGCGCCGCCGTCTTCTGAACGCGGGCGCAAGAAAGGTCCTGACCCTGTGCGATATCATGAATGCATCGCGCAACGGCTCCGGATTCCAGCCGGAATACGGATTGCTCGGATCGAACAAGGCGACGGAGGACCGGATTAAGCTGTTCCCGAGAAACGCGCAGCAGGTGGCGGATGCGATTCAGGCGGAGCTTTTGAAGCGCACCGGCGTTAAGGTGGAAGCGATGGTTTACGGCGACGGCGCGTTCAAGGATCCGGTCGGCAAGATCTGGGAGCTCGCAGACCCCGTCGTTTCGCCCGGCTACACCGACGGACTCGTCGGACTTCCGAACGAACTCAAGCTGAAGTATCTGGCGGACAACGAATTCAAGAATCTCTCCGGCAAGGAACTCGAAACGGCGATCCGCGCGCGCATCCGCGAAAAGGAACATGATCTGAAGGGCCGCATGGACTCGCAGGGCACCACGCCCCGCCGGCTTACGGACCTGATCGGTTCGCTGTGCGATCTGACCAGCGGAAGCGGCGATAAGGGCACGCCGATCGTGCTCGTGCAGAACTACTTCAACAATTTCGCAGACTGATTGCAAAGAAAAAACGGCACGGAATCATCCGTGCCGTTTTTGTGTACCGTTTATGCTTTTGCGGCAACTTCCGCAAGCACCTCATGGATCAGACGCTGTCCCGCGTCGTTCGGATGGATGCCGTCCTCGCAAAGATAGGGGAGCAGCATGCGCTTCTCGAGGAACGCGCTGCGCAGATCGACGAGAGTGCAGGAAAGCTCGCCGGCAAGGCGTTCGATCGCGCGAGAATAGTTTTCCTGATAGCGGTAGATCGCATTTTCATCGCCGAGCCATGTGAGGATGCTCTCCTTTGAGAGCCCGTCGCGCGTGATCCAGTTCAGATAGCGCTCGGAAGAGATCGGCGGCAGCGTGGAAAGGACCGGACGCACGTTGTGTGCACGAAGCGATTCGACCATACGGCGCATCGTCTCCGTAAAGACCGGAAGCGGGGTGTTCGGAAGATGCTCGTCGAACGGTCTCGCGGCGACCTCGTCCCAGCGAAAGTCCGCATCGTTTCCGCCGTACTCCAAAAGGACCGCGGCGGGCGGATCGTTCTTTTCGAGAAGACGGTTCAAAAGCATCTCGCCCTTCGTGATCGTGCAGCCGAACCGGGAACGGTTGTCGAGCACCCAGTCATGCTCGCGGGCGATCGCTTCCAGACCGATGTCGTCGGTCGTTCCGTAGCGCGTCGTGCCTTTGAGCATGCGCACGCCCTTCAGGATCGAGTCGCCGAATATGGAAATGACACGATTTGTTTGCATTTGTGACCTCCGTTTGAAACAATTGGGTCTTGCATTCGATTGCCTTCGGAATTATAATAATCACATCATGCAGAAAATGCACCCTATTCGAAACGGAGCGCCGTATACTGCACAAAACGGCTCGATAGAATTTGCATAAACCGGCTCTACCGTGAGTAGAACCGTGAGAATCAGGGCGTTTGAGGATGTATAAATGGAAGAAAACCGTATTAAATCGATCCTGGCGGAGAAGCTTGCCGCATACCGGAAACGCGCCGGAATGACGCAGGCGGAGCTTGCCGAAAAACTGAATTATTCCGATAAATCGATCTCAAAGTGGGAGCGCGGCGACGGTATGCCGGATCTTCTGGTACTGTGCCGTCTCGCCGATCTGTACGACGTTCCGCTCGACGCGTTTTTGCGCGAGGGCCCCCTGGTGCGCTCGCAGACGGAACAGCACAGCCGTCATGTGATCATTACACTGCTCTCGCTCGGACTCGTCGTGTTCATCAGCGCGATCGCGTTTTTCGTCTGCTACCTGGCAAAGGTACAGGTCGGCTGGCTGTCATTCATCTATGCGGTGCCGGTCGGCATGATCCTGCTCGTCGTGTTCAGCCACATCTGGGGCAACACGCTGCACCAGGCAATCGCCGTTTCTTTGCTCGATTGGTCGCTGATCGCGTCGATCTATATTTCTTTCCGCGCCATCGCGCCGTCTATTTCCGGAATCGCGATGCTCTTCATGGTGGGCGCGGTCTTTCAGGTGCTGATTATTCTGTGGTACGTGCTGATGTTCGTCAGACGCCGCAACCGTGCAAGAAAGGGTGACGGTCATGTTCTGTCCTGAATGCGGGCATCCTCTGGAAAGTGAGAAGGTCAGATTCTGCCCGAATTGCGGAATGGAAGTCATTCCTCCCATGGTTGCCGAACCGGTCGAAACACCGCCTGACACGCAGCACAGCGAGCCGCAGGCAGCGCAGGATGAGACGGTCACGCACTCGAAACGCTGCACGGCGGCGCTGCTGCTCGGCGCAGGCACGTTCGTGTTCGCGGTCCTGACGATGACGGCATATGTGCTGAAACTCGATCTTCGTCTGCTCGGCACGCTTGCGACCGGCGCGTTCTTCCTTGCGCCGCTGGCATGCTGCTTCGGGATCCTCGGAATCGTCGTGCGCATCAAGCATAAACGTAAACGCGGTCTGCCCTCGGCGATCATCGGGCTGCTTCTGGGGCTTTGCTGCGGACTTGTGACCGCCTATCTGCTGCTGGCGCGCATCCTCGGGCTTTCGCTGCCCTTCTGAAACAGCAGGGAACATCGAAATAATCGCAACAAAAAAGGTCTCCGTTCGGAGACCTTTTTGATTAGGGATTGGCTTTGTGCAATCAGACGATGCCCTGCGCCATCATTGCATCCGCAACCTTCTTGAAGCCCGCGATGTTCGCGCCGGCAACGAGGTTGTAGCCGAGGCCGCACTCTTCCGCCGCTTCGACGGACGCCTTGTGGATGTTGACCATGATGGTGTGGAGCTTCTCGTCAACTTCTTCCGCGCTCCATGCGAGACGCTCGGAGTTCTGGCTCATTTCGAGACCGGAGACGGAGACGCCGCCCGCGTTGACCGCCTTGGACGGAGCAACGATCATGTTCTTCTGATCCATGAGATAGAAGAGCGCGTCGTTCGTCGTCGGCATGTTCGCGACTTCGATGTAGTACTTGACGCCGTTTGCAACGATCTTCTCTGCGGAATCCATATGCACGTCGTTCTGCATTGCGCACGGCATGACGATGTCAACCTTGCGGCCGAAGGGCTTCTCACCCGGGAAGAATTCTACGCCGAACTTGTCTGCATAGTCCTGCACGCGGTTGCGGCGGGATGCGTTCATCTCAAGCATGTAGTTGATCTTTTCTTCGGTAACGACGCCGTCCGGATCGTAGATATAGCCGTCCGGGCCGGAGAGCGTGACGACCTTTGCGCCGAGCTCTGCTGCCTTCTTGGTGACGCCCCATGCAACATTGCCGAAGCCGGAGACTGCGATGGTCTTGCCCGCGATCATGTCGTTCTCATGCTTGAGCACTTCGCAGAGGTAGTAGACCGCGCCGTAGCCGGTTGCTTCCGGACGGATCAGCGAACCGCCGAAGGACAGACCCTTGCCGGTCAATACGCCGTTTTCGAACGCGTTGCGGATGCGCTTATACTGACCGAACAGATAGCCGATTTCACGCGCGCCGACGCCCATGTCGCCTGCCGGAACGTCCACGTTCGGACCGATGTGACGATAGAGCTCGGTCATGAAGCTCTGGCAGAAACGCATGATTTCCGCATCGCTCTTGCCGGTCGGATCAAAGTCCGCGCCGCCCTTGCCGCCGCCCATCGGCAGCGAGGTCAGGCTGTTTTTGAAGGTCTGCTCGAAGCCGAGGAACTTCATGACGGACAGTTTGACGTATTTACAAAAGCGGAGGCCGCCTATGTACGGTCCGATTGCGCTGTTGAACTGTACACGGAAACCGCGGTTTACGCGGACTGCGCCAGAATCGTCCACCCACGGTACGCGGAACTCGATGACGCGCTCCGGCTCAACCATGCGCTCGAGAAGACCTGCCTTCTCATATTCGGGATGACGGGAAACGATGACTTCCAGAGATTTCAGAACTTCTTCAACGGTCTGAAGGAATTCCGGCTCGTTCTTATCGCGGCGTTCGACGTCCGCGAGGACACGTTCGATATAGCTGTTCATAGCTCCTCCGATAATAGTTAT
>ODAI011141990.1_pt1 | contig 10167 bp, 3 predicted proteins | sample 1539321 | NCBI WGS metagenome assembly ODAI01 (sample SAMN02144231, study PRJEB22623) | gut metagenome | biome: sheep rumen | host: Ovis aries | place: New Zealand | reverse complement strand
TTTTTAAAATATTATTGTGTGGTTTGTTAAATTATCAGGCGTTGCAGATAAAAAATGCTCAAAACTACGCGTATTTGAGCAAAAGGTTGTACTTTTGAGCCAAATGTAGGTAAACATTAGAGATAGCGCTGACAGCGCTTGAATAGCAAAGAAAAAATGTTTGCACTTCGGAATCCTTTCAACCGCTCTTCGGCAAAGCCCGGGGGACTGCCCTCGGCGAAGGGTAAATCGGGGTTGGGCATAATCCTGACCGCCGCCCTGCTTATTGTGCTGATTTCCGGTGTTCAGTACTACTATTCCCACAAGATGCTTGAGAGCCAGCTGGAGCAATATGCCGAGCGCGAACTGATGATGAAGGCTATTCTCACCAAGGGCACGCTCAATGCCATGGAGTTTGTGCTTCGCGACCACAGCAAGGATATTCAGCGTGGGAGCACCGAGCCCGACTCGATGTTCAAGGTCGTGGAGCGGCTGCTTGTGGCCAATCCTCATGTCGTAGGCGCAGGCGTGGCTTTCGCTCCGGGCTATTATCCTGAGCGCGACAGCCTGTTTGAGCCGTGGGCCTACTATGCCGATTCCGCAGTGGCGTCGAAGCAGCTGGCCGGAGCGCAGCACGACTACACGAAGATGGACTTCTACACGGGCGCCATCGCCAACGGCAATGTGTACTGGAGCGAGCCTTACACCGACGAGAATGGGCTGGGCGTGATCACCACGGCCTCGATACCCGTGTACGACGGCGCCGGCGATTTCATGGCCGTGCTGGGCATTGACGTCAGCCTGAATTGGCTCGGCGACACAATCAACTCCCGCCATCTCTACGACTCGTCGTTCGACATGCTGATTACTCAGGGGGGCTCGCTGATAGCAGGGCCGGCATCGGAGGTCGTGGAGAAGGAGACGGTAGAATCTGTCGTGGCCATGATCAACGACAGCGCCGTGGGGCGAAGGCTCAGCGAGACGGGAGTCAGCACCATCATCCGCTATGAATCTCCCGAGCGGGGCGATGCACGCGTGTTCTTCGCCTTCATGCGCGGCAAGCCCCATTGGCAGATTGCCGTGGTGTGCTATGACGATGAGGTGTTCGACAAGCTCACCTCGATGCGCGACAATATTCTGCTGCTGGCGCTGCTGGGTATGCTGTTGCTGGGCTATATCATCTATCGTTCTATCCGCGACCAGAACAGCCTGCAGCGGGTCTCGGTGGAAACGGCGCGCTACACCAGCGAGCTCCAGGTGGCGCAGAACATACAGAAAGAGATGCTGCCCAAGCATTATCCGCCTTTCGCTGACCGCCACGACGTTGACATATATGGCGTCCTCGAGCCGGCCCGCGAAGTCGGCGGCGATCTCTTTGATTTCTTCATGCGCGACGAGAAACTGTTCTTCTGTATCGGCGACGTCTCGGGCAAAGGTGTGCCTTCGGCATTGCTGATGGCGGTGACGCACGCCCTGTTCCGCTCGGCCGCGGTGCACGAGTCCAATCCTGCGCGCATAATGAAGTCGCTCAACGAGCTGTCGTGCGAGAACAATGAGTCGTGCATGTTTGTCACTTTCTTCGTAGGCGTGCTCGACCTGCCTACAGGGCGCCTGCGCTATTGCAACGGCGGCCACGACCTTCCCTTCGTCATCGACAGCACCGGCATCCGTTATCTGCCGGCAGCGGCTAATATGCCTATCGGCCTGTTTGCCGATTTCGTCTATGAGGCGCAGGAGGCACTGCTGGCGCCCGGCGCCATGCTTTTCCTCTACACCGACGGCCTCACCGAGGCTCGCAATCCTCAGCGCGAACTCTTCGGCGACGCCCGCGTGAGCGAGGCTCTGGAGCGCCTGTACGCGCCCGGGATGACGTCGCGGCAGTTGCTCGAGGGCATGAACGGCGCAGTGGCCTCGTTCATCGCCGATGCCGAGCCGAGCGACGACCTCACGATGCTTGCCATACGCTATACGCCGCAGGCCGAGCGCTCGCTGCTGCACGAGTCTGTCACGTTGACCAACGATGTCAGCGACGTAGAGCGGCTGGGGGCTTTCATGAAGGCGCTGACGCTGCGCCTGGGCATGGAGCGCGCCACGGCGTCCAACCTGCGGCTGGCCATCGAGGAGGCTGTCGTCAATGTGATGAACTATGCCTACCCCAAGGAGGCGACCGGCACCGTGAGCGTGGCCGCTGACGTCTTTGCGCCCAACGAAGCCTCGGGCTGCGAATGCCAGCAGCTCTGCATAAAGATCACCGACCGCGGCGTGGCTTTCGACCCAACCGACGTGGCTGAGGCCGACACTACCCTGGCGGCTGAGGACCGCCCCATCGGCGGACTGGGCATACTGCTCATGCGCGAGCTCATGGACAGCATAAACTATGAGCGCAATGCCGGGCAGAACGTGCTCACCCTGAAAAAGAAACTCACAAATAACCCTATAAAAAACAAGCACAATGAAGACAACAATCCTTGAACAAGACGAGCGAATCGTGGCCGTGCTCGAAGGCGAACTCGATACCGCAGCAGCGCAAGAGGTGGAGACGGCGCTGCAGCCCCTGTTTTCCATCAGCAGTCGCGATATCATCTTCGACTGCGCTAACCTCGACTATATTGCCTCTAGCGGACTGCGCATCATGCTCAGCATACTCAAGAGCGCCAAGGCCAACGGGCATAAGGTCGTCCTCAAAGACGTCAACGACGAGATAAAGAACGTGTTCAAGCTCACGGGATTCATCAGCCTCTTCGATTTCGAATAACCCTTAACCCTCCTGCTCCCGCATGAAGACTTACTATCCTTACGTTTGTATCGCCTTAGCGACAGTATTCATGCACGTGCCGCTTGACAGTCGGGCTGAAGACGGAAGCATGCCAGCAGATAGCGCTGCCGCCAAGAATGTGTTTTCGGCCGATGCCCAGTTCCTCTCGCGCGGTGAGATCCGCGCCGGCGGTCTGCCCGAGAATGATAGCGAAGATGATTTTGCCGCTTTCATCATGGAGCGTACGCGCCTCATCGTCGACTATTCGCGACCTTACATCGCCGCGCGCATCTCTGCCCAGCACTCCGGCGTATGGGGGCAGGCCGGCAAGGGTACGCTCAACCTCTACGAGACTTGGGTTCAGCTGAAAGCTCGCAATGGTCTGTTTGCCAAGATCGGCCGTCAGGTGCTGGCCTACGACAATGAGCGCATCATAGGTAGCGACGATTGGGCTATGGCCTCCTCGTCGCACGATGTGGGCAAGTTCGGCTATGAGGGCCATGGGCATAAGCTCCATCTTCTCCTTGGCTTTAACCAGAACGCCGAGAACACCAACGGCGGCACCTATTATGCCGATGGCGCACAACCCTATAAGTCGATGCAGACACTGTGGTACCACTACGATGTGCCCCGCATTAACCTCGGAGCCTCGCTGCTCTTCATGAATCTTGGCACACAGGACGTCACGGAGCGCGTCACCCATTTTCAGCAGCTCGCGGGAATCTATCTTCTGTGGAAAAACCAGTCGTGGCTCGCCGAAGGCAGCTACTACCGACAGTTCGGACGCAGCGAGGTCAACCTGCCCATCGAGGCCTGGATGGCGAGCGTCAAGCTGCAGTACAATGTCAACTCGCAACTGAGCTTCAACACGGGCTACGACTACCTCAGCGGCGACGAGTTCTACTATGTCCGCGGCGAAGGCCAGGCGGGGCTGATACGCCATAAGCGCATGAAGGGTTTCAGCACCCTCTACGGTTCCCACCACCAGTTCTATGGCGCTATGGACTTCTTCTATCTCAGCGCCTATGCTGACGGTTTCTCTCCCGGTCTTCAGAATCTCTTTGCGGGCGTGGACTACTCGCCCGTCAAGAAGGTGGATCTGAGCGCCACGTACCATTATCTGGCCACAACCATAAAGCTGGACGGCTTCAACCGCACGCTGGGTAATGAGGTCGAGATCGAGGCTTCGTATAAATTCCTGCCATTTGCCACACTCTCTGCCGGCTACACCTTTATGGCCGGGTCTGCCACGATGAAAGAGCTGAAGCGCTCGTCGGACAAAGGCCGCCTGCAGTGGGCCTGGCTGACGCTCAGCGTGAATCCGCGCATCTTCACTACTAAATGGTAGTTACTTGCTATGCGCCCTTCGGCGAGAACAGTGAACAATGAATAATTCCTAAGTGCGGGTGCATCCCGTGAACATTATGACAACTCTATCCCAATCCCAATACGGCCTCTACGTAGAGTGCGCCAGCCACGCTGGTGAGGCTTGCTACAACTTACCTTACGTTTATGTCGTTGACCACAGCCTCGATGCCGGGCGTCTTTGCCGCGCAATAGAAACGGCCGTGAGCTTTCACCCGACCCTGTTCACTCGCATCAGTCTCAACGACGACGGCGAGCCCGTTCAGGAGGTCGATGCTTCTGAGGCTTTCACCATCGAGGTAGAGCGCATCGACGATTTCGAGCAAGTGAAGCCGCAGCTCGTGAAGCCTTTCGACCTCATGAGCGACCGCCTCTTCCGCATACGCCTCTTCGACGATGGCGCTAAGTACTATCTCTTTATCGACTACCACCACATCATCGTCGACGGCACTTCCATGCACCTGATGCTCGACGATATAGACCGTGCCTATCGCGGCGAGGCGATCGAGCCCGAAGTGCGCTCGCTCGCCGAGCAGGTGCTGGTAGAGCAACAAGCCCGTTCGGGCGAGGCCTTCGACGAGGGCAAGCGCTGGTATGCACAGCACTTCGACTGCGTCGACACGTTCACCCAGCTGCTGCCCGACCTCGAAGAGGCTGACCATCGCGAAGACAGCCTCGTGCGAGTACTCAGCGTGCGCCCGGCCGCCGTCGACGAGTTCTGTCATCGCACAGGCATCTTCCGCAGCACCCTCTTCACCGCTGCCTACGCTTTTCTCTTGGCTAAGTTCAACAACGAACAGGAGTCGCTCTTCACCACCGTCTTCAATGGCCGCAAGGACAAAGCCCTCAGCCGCACCGTCGGAATGTTCGTGAAGACGCTCCCCGTCTATGCCAAGTTCGACGGCGAGACATCCGTGCTCTCTTTCCTGCAGGCCGCGCAGGAGCAGATGAGCGGTTGTCGCGACCACGACGCCTATTCCTATTCCGACATAGTACATGACTTGGGCCTGCAGAGCAATTCGATGTTCGCATGGCACGGCACACTCTTCTCCAACGAACAGATGGGCGGACGGCCTATGCAGACCGTGCGACTGGGCAACAGCACCCTCGATGCTTCGCTCTACCTCAAGGCCTTCATCTACGATGGCGCCTACCACATCAAAGCAGAGTACAATGCCAATGAGTACTCGGCAGCCCTCATAGCACAATACCTTGAAAGCTATGAGGCAGTCATCGAAGGCTTCCTCGCCCAAGAGCTCTTGAGCGATGTTGACATCACCACGGCTGCGCAGCTCGACTCTCTCGAAGCCTTCAACCAGACCGACGTCGCCTACGACGACAGCCAGACCATAGTCTCGCTCTTCCGCCGGCAGGCTGCTGCCACGCCCTCAGCCTCGGCTGTGGTCTATGAAGACCGCCGCTTCACTTACGCCGAAGTTGACGAGCTCAGCGACCGCATCGCAGCGGCCATTGCAGAGCGCGGCCTCGCGGCCGAGGACGTCGTGTCGGTGCTCATCCCTCGCAGCGAATGGATGGCAATAGCCTCGCTCGGCGTGCTTAAAGCCGGATGTGCCTATCAGCCCCTCGACCCGTCGTACCCCACAGAGCGCCTCAACTTCATGATGAAGGATGCCGGAGTCAAGTTGCTTATTACCGATGCCGACCTCCGCAATCTTGTTGATGAGTATGAGGGCGAAGTGCTGCTGACCAGCGCCCTTGCGTCGCTGCCACCGGCTGGCGATCTGTCGGCCATAGAGCCGCCCACGCCTGCGTCGCTCTTCATCCTCCTATATACGTCTGGCTCCACGGGCGTGCCCAAGGGCTGTCAGCTCACGCACGCCAACCTCGTGGCCTTCTGCCACTGGTACCAGCGTTTCTATCAGCTGAAGCCGGAGCACCGTGTCGCAGCTTATGCCAGCTATGGCTTCGATGCCAACATGATGGACCTCTACCCCGCCCTCACTTGCGGCGCTTGTGTCTACATCATCCCCGAAGAGCTGCGCCTGGACCTCATCGCACTCAACGACTATTTCGAGCGCGAGCACATCACACATGCGTTCATGACCACTCAGGTGGGCTATCAGTTTGCCACCAGCATCGAGAACCACTCCCTGCTGCATCTCTCTACGGGCGGCGAGAAGCTGGCATCGCTAACCCCGCCCGAGGGCTACCATTTCAACAATCTTTATGGCCCTACGGAATGTACTGTCTGCACGACCGCCTATCCCGTTGAGAGGAAGATGAGAGAGATTCCCATCGGCCGACAGCTCGACAACCTGCGCATCTACATCGTAGATCCGCAAGGCCACCGTCTGCCTGTAGGCGCTGCCGGCGAGCTATGGGTAAGCGGGCCTCAAGTCAGTCGCGGTTATCTCAACCGTCCCGAGAAGACAGCTGAGGTCTACATCCCAAACCCCTTCGTGAGCGACGAACCGGAATCCCTGCGCCTGAAATACGCACGTGTATATCGCACCGGCGACATCGTACGTTTCCTGCCGTCGGGCGAAGTGCAGTTCGTAGGCCGTCGCGATGGGCAGGTGAAGATTCGCGGCTTCCGCATCGAGCTGAAGGAGGTGGAAGCCATCATTCGCGAGTTCCCCGGAATCAAGGACGCCACAGTGCAGGCCTTCGAAGAGGATGGCGGCGGCAAGTTCATTGCGGCTTACGTCGTCAGCGACAGCACCGTTGACATCGAGGCCCTCAACCAATTCATCCTCGACGAGAAGCCACCGTATATGGTACCGGCCGTGACGATGCAGATTGATTCAATACCTCTGAATCAGAACCAGAAAGTCAACAAGCGGGCCCTGCCCAAGCCTGAGAAGAAGGCTGCAGCGGTCGAGGAGAGCAATGTCCCGATGAACGTCCTCGAGCAGGAACTGCATTCGCTGATTGCCGGCATTGTCAACACCGAAGACTTCGGCGTCACCACCATCCTAGGTTATGCCGGTCTGACGTCGATCTCGTCGATCAAGCTGGCCGTTCAGATCAACAAGCGCTATGGCGTGGCGCTCGACTCGAAGTCGCTCGTAAAGACGGGTACGCTCCAGTCCATCGAGAATGCCATACTCGCCAATCTGCTCGCACACAAGGACGCCGCCCCTGGCACGCCCGACAGCAGCGGCGGCGCTGAGCCCGTGGCAACCACTACGGCTCCGCTCTCCTATGCCCAGACGGGCGTCTATTTCGAATGCCTGAAAGACCCGGCTTCGACTATTTACAACATCCCTTATCTCCTCACCTTCCCCGAAGGAGTGGAGGCACAGCAGCTGGCCGACGTCGTCAGGCGTGCCATAGTGGCTCATCCTGAGCTCAGCGTGCATTTCACCACACAGGGTGATGCCATTGTTCAGACCACCGACGACGCAGTGCCCGTCGGCGTGTCGGTGGCTCAGATGACCGACGAACAGCTCCAGCACTATAAGAATGAGTTCGTGCGTCCGTTCAACCTCCAGAAGGCGCCCCTCTACCGCGCCGAGGTAGTGCAGACAGAGAGCGCCGTGCACCTGTTGCTCGACGTACACCACCTCGTCTTCGACGGCGGCTCGGCCGACCTCTTCATACGTGAGATATGCTCCGCCCTCGAAGGCGCAGCCATCGAGCGTGAGGGCTACACATATTTCAATTTCGTGGCCGATCAGCAGGCCGCCGAGCAGAGCGACGATTTCAGCGCTGCACAGCAGTTCTTCGCCGAACGGCTGGCCACCTGCGAAGGCGCCAGCGAGATCCCGACCGACCTGCCGAAGACCGACCAACAAGGCTTCATCGGCGAGGCCGTCTGCCTGCCCGACTTCGAGCGCGCCGCAGCCTTTTGCCGTCAGCAGGAGATCACGCCCGCGCATCTCTTCCTTGCTGCCACGGCCTACGTCGTCGCACGCTACACCAACAACCGCGAGGTCTATCTCTGCACCGTCAGCAGCGGCCGTTCCAACCTCCGCATTGCCGACACGGTAGGTATGTTTGTCAATACGCTTGCCCTCGGCCTATCAATCGACGACGTGAGCGTAGGGCAGTTCCTAAAGCAGGTCAGTCAGACCTTCGACACTACATTGCGCCATGAGGACTACCCCTTCGCACGCATCGCCAGCGACTACGGTTTCCGTCCGGCCATTGCTTATGCCTATCAGGTGGGCGTCCTCTCGGAATATAAAGTTGGAGGCAAGCCCCTTGCTCACGAACTCCTGGAACTGAACGTTCCCAAGTTTAAGATCAACATTAAGATAGAGTCGCGCGGCGTTGTCGTGCAGTACGACGATTCGCTCTACAGCGCCCGTCTGGCCGAAGCGCTGGCCGAGAGCATCGTGGCTGTGGCCGACCGCATGACGGCCAAGGCCGACACTCGCGTGCGCCAGCTCTCTATCGTCAGCCCGCGTCAGGAGGAGGAGCTCAGCCACCTGCGCCAGACGGCCACTGGCGAGGCGCCCTTCCGCTTCTTCCACGAATGTATTCATCATTTCGCCGTAAAGCAGCCCGAGCGCGATGCTCTCGTTGCTGTTGATGCCACTTACTCATATCTCGAGATGGATGCCATCACCGACCGCATCGCAGCAGCCCTGCGCCAGCGCGGAGTCGGCGACGGCGATCGTGTCGCCCTCTTGCTGCCGCGCACCAGTCGCCTCATCCTCGCGCTCTTCGGTGTGCTCAAGGCCGGAGCCGCCTACATCCCGTGCGACCCCGAATACCCGGCCGACCGTGTCCGGCTAATCCTCGACGACAGCGAAGCCCGCTATGTTATCACCACGGCCGATCGTCTCGACGCCCTCTCGCCCGAGAAAGCCATCAACGTGGAAGAGCTTATCAACTCTCCGCTCTCAACCCTCCGCTCTCAACCCTCAATCACCCCCGACGACCTCGCCTACCTCATCTACACTTCAGGCTCCACAGGTCGGCCCAAGGGCGTGATGCTGCACCACCGCGGCATCTGCAACTATCTCTATGGTCATCCGGCCAACGTCTTCGCCAACGCTGTGCTTACCGATGCCGACCGCGTCCTCAGCGTCACGACCATCTCCTTCGATGCAGCCCTGCAGGACATTGGTATGGCCTACTTCAACGGCAAGACGCTCGTAGTGGCCACCGAGGAGCAGGCAAATAACCCGCTCGACCTGGCACGCCTCATCCAGGAGCAGCACATCACGATGGTCTCTGGTACGCCTTCGCGCTGGCAGACGTGGCTGACGAGCGACGACTTCTGTCATGCCATAGCCGGCGTGCGCATCTGCCGTGCCGGCGGCGAGAAGTTCTCCGACCAGCTGCTGCAGCAGTTGCGCAGCGTCACGCGCGCGCGAATATTTAATTGTTACGGCCCCACAGAGATTACCGTGGCCTCGAACAATGCGGAACTGACGCATGCCGAAATCGTCACCGTAGGCCGCCCGCAGCTCAACGTCCGCGAGTTCATCGTCGACAGCGATGGCAACGAGTTGCCTGTAGGCGTTGTCGGTGAGCTCTACATAGGCGGTCGCGGTGTGGCTCATGGCTACAACAACCTAGACGAGATGACCCGCGAGCGCTTCATCGACTACCACGGCACACGCATCTATCGCTCAGGCGACTACGCCCGCTGGCAGCCCGATGGCAATGTAGTCATCCTCGGCCGCACCGATCACCAGATCAAGCTTCGCGGCCTCCGCATCGAGCTTGGTGAGATAGAGAACGTGATGCTCAAGGTTGATGGCATCGACAAGGTCGTCATTCTCATCCGCAAGCTCGGCGGCAAGGAGCACCTCTGCGCCTACTACACAGCCGACCACGAGATAGCCCCCGACGCCCTCAAGGCCGAAATCTCAAAGAGCCTCACGCAATATATGGTGCCGACGGCCTACCTCCAGCTCCCGGCCATGCCAATGACGCCCAACGGCAAGACCGACGTCAAGGCACTGCCCGAGCCACAGCTGGCCGTCACCTCAGCCTATGAGGCTCCGCAGAACGCCATCGAGCAGACTTTCTGCGACATCTTCGCCTCCATCCTCCAGATGGACAAGTGCGGCGCCACCGACAACTTCTTCGAACTGGGCGGAACATCGCTCGTTGTCACCCGCGTCATCATCGAGGCCGACAAAGCCGGG
>ODAI010575501.1_pt1 | contig 10167 bp, 6 predicted proteins | sample 1539321 | NCBI WGS metagenome assembly ODAI01 (sample SAMN02144231, study PRJEB22623) | gut metagenome | biome: sheep rumen | host: Ovis aries | place: New Zealand | reverse complement strand
ATGAGCTGGCTCGGGGTCTCGTTCCCGGTATCCGTGACCGAGGAGGAGCTGCGCCCGCTCATGGGCACGCCCGGTCTTGCGGGCGACCTTGTCTACAAGCGCGTCGAGGAGGCCTACGAGGCGAAGTGCGCGAGCGAGGACGCGGAGACTCTTCCCTTCATGGAACGCGGCGTGTTCCTTCAGGTGATCGACCGCGAATGGCAGGACTACCTCCGCGCGATGGACGACCTCAGGCAGGGAGTTAACCTTCGCGCATACGGTCAGCGCGATCCGCTGATCGAATACAAGAAGGAGGCGTTCTCGATGTTCGAGACGCTGATTGCCACGATAAAGACCAAGGTCGTCTCTGCCGAGTTCAGGAGCGCGACCGCTGCGCGCATGCAGCGCATGCTCGCCGCGGCCGGGGTTCATCATGTCCGCACCAACGCCGACGAAATCACCGTGACGGACAGCGAGAGGTCGTCGGGCTCGGCCGCGGCCGCGCCCGAGAGAGGCGGCGCGTCCCAGAAGACGATAGGCGACGTCTTCGCGTCGATGATGTCGCGTCCGCCGGTCGCGCCGCACGGCGCGGCCCCAGCCCCAGTCGCCGCGCCGCGCGCGCAGCCCGCCGTGGGGCGCAACGATCCCTGCCCGTGCGGGTCGGGGAAGAAGTACAAAAAATGCTGTGGGAGGAACCTGGTATGACAAATGCGATAATAGTGGCCGCCGGCAAGTCAGAGCGGATGGGCACCGGCACCGACAAGGCATTTCTGAGCCTCGGCAACAGGCCCGTCGTCGCCTGGTCGCTGATTGCGTTCGAGAAATGCCCCGACATCGACAGGATCATCCTCGTCGTCCGCAAGGAGCAGCAGCTCGCCGCGAAGGCGGTGGCGAAGATGTTCGGGATATCGAAGCTGGTCGCCGTCGTGCCTGGCGGCAACAAGCGCCAGGAGTCCGTCCAGGCGGGTCTCGCCGTGTGCGACGTCGACACGCGTTTCGTCGTTGTGCATGACGGCGCGCGCCCCTGCGTCACCCCCGAAGTGATATCCGAGGTCGTCAAGCTCGCGAAGCGCGTCGGCGCCGCGACAGTCGGTAGGCGCATGACCGATACCGTCAAGCGCGTCGAGAAGGGGACTTTGGTCTCGGCGACGGAGGAAAGGGAAAAGCTCTGGGCGGTGCAGACGCCGCAGGCGTTCAATTTCAGGGTTCTCCAGAATGCGTACAAATCGCTCGGCAAGAACGACGTCACCGACGACTGCCAGGCCGTCGAACTCTCCGGCGAGGCTGTCCGCATCTACGAGAACAGGGAGCCGAACTTCAAGATCACGACGGTCGAAGACCTTCAGATAGCAAGCGCACTGCTCGTTAAGTAATGTCAAAGCTGTTTGCCATACTCGGCGACATACACGCCAACTTGGACGCGCTCAACGTGGTCCTTGACGACTGTCGCGCCCAGGGCGTGACGGATTTTCTCTGTACCGGCGATGTGGTTGGCTACAACGCCTGTCCGCACGAGTGCATGGAGATAGTGCGGGCACTCGGCTGCCCGGTTGTCGTGGGCAACCACGACTACTACGTGTCGTCGCGCCAGAACCTTGACGACTTCAACCCCGCCGCCGCCGCCGTCGTGGAATGGACGCGCAAGCAGCTGTCGGTCGAAGAGGTGTACTGGCTCAGGAACCTGCCGTTCACGCACACTCAGATGGGCATCACGCTTGTCCACTCTACAATGGACAGACCCGAGAACTTCGGGTACGTTTTCGACAATCTCCAGGCCGAGGCGAACTTCCTGAACCAGAAGACGCCCGTCTGCTTCCATGGCCATACGCACTGTCCGATGATCTACGAGAAGTCGATGAACGGTGTCTTCCGCATCGATGCGCAGGACTTCGCGCTGCCGATCGGCCGCAAATACTTCGTCAACGTCGGTTCCGTTGGCCAGCCGCGCGACGGCGATCCGCGTGCGACGTATGTCATATACGACCCCAAGGAGCGCAAGATCCGCTACAGAAGGCTGGAATACGACATCGAGGCGGCGCAGGAGCGCGTCCGCAGGGCAGGTCTCCCCGAGCGCCTTGCCGCACGCCTTGCCATAGGGCAGTGACCGCACCCGAAATCGGTCGCGCTCCAACCGTCCCCGCCTAGTCCCAGCCACCATTCATCCATCCTTCCAACCGCAACCAAAGCACGCGAAATGCGCGGTGCGATTCGTTCGGCGGTGGCCGAAGGCTCCTCCTCGGGGAACCCTCGGCGAATACGCCGTATCCCCTCGCTCGGACCTTCGCTCCCCCGCCTCACTGCCGCCGCACCAACCGCGGCAGATTCGTCGCGTCCAACACGCTGCCGACGCTACAAGACACTATCCGACTTTATTCCGGCACAACTGCAGCCATGTCGCGCACTTCGTCATCTGTGAGCGCACGATTGTAGACGGCCACATCGTCGATCATGCCGGAATAGCCGACGGAGAACAGGGACATGCCGACTTTCCCGCCGAAGACGGCTTGGCCATCACCGAAGGAAAACGGCAGTATGCACTTTGACATCCCTGTATCCTTTTCATAAAACGACATGAAGCGCCACGGCGACTTCTCGTCCGGCCAGTCGACATACGCAGCGTACTCCGCGTTAGTCCTCGCCGGATCGTAGGTCACGGCCAGATGATGCCACTTCCCGTCGTGCATCGCAGACGCGAACTTGGTCATCCGCCGCCCGCCAAGCTTGGCCATCTCAACATCCGCGTCCGAAATCACCGACTTGTCCGGCTTTAGCCATATCGCCAGCGTATAGGGCGTCTTTAGAGAGGCGACATCCGGCAACTTCGCCGCAGTTCTTGCCGTGGCGCGGGATGCAGACGAAACAAGTTTCAGACACTTCCCGCGCTCTGGGTCGTTGCAAATGGAGCACTTCTTCATCACCAATCCGTCGCTCCCCTCAAAATCCCATTTCGCCGCAGGAAGATTCTCGACAGCATTGGTCGAATCCGCCGCCAATCCCAGCAGTGGAATTATCGCCGCAGAAAACATCAGCACAACAATAGTCAAGCAAGTATTCATAAGACACATTCCAATCCCAATGCCGCATCGCTCCACGCGGCACTTTCGCCGCGATACGGCGCCTATTTCATCGCCCGCCCGGAAACAGCCGCTTCGCGGGGTTTCTACCCGATTCCAAGGACATTCAGAGGGTTGAAATCGCGGAAAGCCCTGTAAAATGCGCGTTCTGTGGGGTGTGTCCCCCTCCCGATTCATTCCTCTCCATGTCCGCCTTCCGCGTCAAACGGACCGTTCGTCAGTTTCGTCAGGCAGCGAGCCTCTTTGAAAGGCGCAAACCGCTACAAAGCCGACGCCGCAATGGCGGCATGGAAGAATTCGCTGATGTTCGGAGTCGTGTAGTCGTAGTGCCGAAGGGTCAAGAGTATCTCCTCGCGGTACATGTCCCTGTCGGCGAGTGCGCATATTGCCGCCGCAGCCAGGGGGACAGACATTCGATTCCGCTCATACTCCTTGCGTCTGCCGAGAATCTCGATATTGCCCGAACACGCCACGCTCTCGGCATCCTTCTGCGTCTTCTGCGGTCTCCATTTATAGCCCGTACGCCAGTTCGCGTACTTGAATGGGCGTTCACATGTGTTTGCATAATCGGCTCTTCGCCTCATAAGCGGCGCGACCCTGGAGGCGAAGCGCAAAAGACCCTTCTTGATCCTCGTCCGGTCAGACTCGTTTTCCTCCAGGCTGACCAGACGCGCCAACGACTGCACGCTGGAAACATAGATCCAAACACCGTTCGAATAGCAGGTCTTGAAGACCTTCACATCTGCCTCCCCGCCTGATTCTATATCATCCAACGCACCTGCCTTGATGGAACCATAGACATTCTCCCAATGTTCATCACCCGTCAAGAGGCTAAGGGACTTGAGTGTGTACATGAGGCGCGACTTGCCCCAAAACGGCATGGACTCCGACATGAGATTGCCACGGTTCTCCCCTTTGAACGCCCCGTCGCACGGAACACCCCACTGATTTGCCTCCAGTGCCCTTGCGACAAAGACCAGACGATCCAGCACTCGTGTCTTGAGCTTTGGGTCGGCATATTGCCAGCGACAATATTCAATAAGTCCGAGAAACCAGGGATCCGTCTGGTCGTTAGACCCGCAGGGATAGTGGCTTACACCGTCCGTCCCGGTTCCTCTGGCAATGAATCCCGGCACGTCAGAAATCTCGCTCATCTTCAGCAGCCCCCTCACGCAGCGCTCGACAAGCGGCTTGCGCACCTCGCCTTCGGCCATCAGCGAAGGCAGCCACTCGCCCGTGAACATCGATCCGTTTTCGACAGGAGACCACCAACCCATTGCGTTGGGCCTGAGATCGGCTATCTCCTCCGGAGTGGGAATCTCGCCAACATAGTCCAGCATAAGGCCGTCTGCGGAGATAAACTCACGCTCTATCCGCGAGTTCACCTCCACAAGCAGGTCTTTTGGAGTCCGTGCCGCATCCGCGTCGGCAAAGCATACGGACAATGCCGCGACAACAACCGATGCGGTCGTCAAATGCCTCATTCCTTCCTCCGCACGTTCTTGACATCTCCAAGAATTACCGGAGATCCCTTGCCCTTAGACACCTTGATGTCATTTCCGTCGAGGACGACATCAGTGCATCCGGTTATGTCCAGACCGCAGCCGACGCCGCTTATCACGTTGTCGAGGAAGGAGATGTTCCTGTGGGCGTCGCTTGGGATCCTGCCGCCCTTCGCACCGGGCGTGCCGCCTACATATATGCCCGTGCCGCCGCCGTCTTTCTCTATACGGTTTCCGCGCACCTTTATGTTCGACCCGCAGCTTCCCTCAAGCCACAGGTAGCTCATGGATATCTTCATTCCGAGGTCGTATGGATGGTCGATGAAATTATCCTCGACAACTCCGTCCGACGCCTGGAGTATCATCCCCCTTGCGCGGTTGCGACCGAAATGGCAGCCCTTCACCACAAAGCCGTCCCCCGTATGGCGACGGGATATCACCAGCGACCCGAGCGGCACTTCCATGTCCCTGTCGAGCGTGACGGCAAGCGCAATGGAGCAGCTTTCCGCGAGACTCGGCCAGAGCGTCTGGCCCTTGAGAAACGCAAGCTCTTCCGCAGTGCGTCCGCCGACGCGCCTTACAGAAGCGGCCGTCGCCTCAGGAAGGACGCGACCGTCGTACGCGAATATCTGCAGCGGATGGCCTTCGCCAATGCTCGCGCCGATTCCGTCCGCCAGCACGCGCAGCGTACGCCCCTCCTTCTTGACGACAACCGCATACTTGCCGCCGATGTTGACACAGTCGTCGCAGTGGTAAAGGGCCGCGCAATTGATTATCTGCGGACCGACCACCGCGCCCCTACACATGAACGCGTCGTGGTTGCCGCTCCTGAGACGCCGCAGCTCGCGTTTGTCAATATCCGTCTCAGGCGGACGCGGCACGAGGCGGCAGTTGCGGAAGACCGTCTTCTCGGACAGCTCGTCGTAGAACCCGACACCGTGCGGGGTGGAATAGACAGTGACGTTCTCCCACGTGATGTCTACGCATCTGTTGTCGGTCACCGCAGAAGTGTCCGTCGCCATGCGGTCTTCCTTGCAGCTGAACACGGCTATGTCGCCAACATCCCCGCGCCTGTCCAGCCCGCCTGTGATGCGATAGGTGTCAAGGCCGGTCTTTTCGATCTTGATTCCATCGCGGAACCGCATCGGGTTCTTCAGCTCAAGCGTCTTTCCGTCGTAGGCCTGTATCGGCCAGGCGTTCCCGACCTGCGCCACCGCTTTCGCAGTGGGACAGGGGTAGCCGCCGAGGATGCGGACGTCCCACTCGCCGCCCTTGCCGACCTTCTCGATGCGCCCCTGCGTAAACGGGAGCGGCGCATAGTCGACGGTGACGTTGCGGATCGTCACGTTCGTGCACCCGGAGAGCGCAAGCATGCGCGCGCGGACAAGTCCGACGAGCTCCGAGCCGTTGAAGTCTATGGTGACGTCCTTTAGCCCCGTAAGCTTCAGATATGTCTTTTCGCCCTCCCTTGGCGCGACAAAGTAGCGCGCCTTTGGAACCGAGACGGACTTCTCACCGCGCGACACCGCCGCTCGCACCATGTCCAGAGGCGCGGCGCATCGATCACTCACGGACTCGACCGCCATTCCGTCAGGGCTCCACCCGTGGGAGCGTCCCTGCTGGTATGTGATCGACTTCGGCACGCAAAGTTCGTTGTAGAGAGCAGTCAGCGAAGTCGGCGGCGAGCACGTGTCGCCCATCCTCGCCACCAGCGACACGGGACACTTTATGCGCCTCGCGGCGAACACCGGGTCGAAATAGGCCATTGCGGGAAACCAGCATTTGGGGCGATACGTGGAACGCAGGCGGTTCGCTATCTCCGCCTGTCCCGTCCAGTCACATCCCCAGGCGATGTCGGCGGTCACATCCGTGACTTTGTGGAATAGAGCTGCGGCATGCAGCGCCTGCCACGCCCCCTGGCTGCCCGCACTGAGCGAAAGGACCTTTCCGTTCCACTCAGGCATCTCAGTCGCCCACTGAAGAACCCTTACTGCACGCAATATGACCCATTTCCAGTAGCAGTCATCCCTGTTCTCGAGCTGTTTCGGAGAAAAACCATACTCATTGCCATCCAGGCAGATGGACTTGAAGAACTCCTTCAAGTACGCGTCGTCGCGACCCAGGTCAAATCCCGGAACCGTGATGTCGATGTGGATGCTGTCATGCGAGCCGCGCGAAGGAGGGTTGAGGTTGTTGTGGGATGCGCCGCAGTAACCGACAGTCAGTGGAAACTTTCTGTCGCCAACGCGCTTTGGCACCGTCATGTATCCGGTGACGGGACGAGGCCCCGCGCAGTCGATCCGCAGGCTGTAGCAATCTGCCTTGTCATCGGGAATGACAACTTTCTCAACCTTCGCCTTCGGCGGCACCTTCGACAGCTGATCCATGCAGGAAGACCAGAACTCGTCATAGTCCGCCGGCTCCGTGCCGCCCCGTATCGCCTCTCGCTCCACGCACGCCCCGCCCTGGAAGAACACACGCGGCTCCCATCTGTGCTTCTTTGGGACGCGCTTGCCGTCGGCCGTCACGACATTCGCCTCGACAAGCACGCACCCCGGCACCGCCATTTTCGTCTTCACCCTGATTCCGTCCTTCGGATGGGGCAGCGGTGCACGCCCCTTCTCGACAACGCCGTCCTCCCCCCGGCAGCTCCAGTCGACGAAGTACGTATCGGGCGGGATCTCGCCCTTGACGCCGGCAAGTCGTAGCGTAAACTCGATTTCCTCCTCGGCCCTGTAGCATATCCTGTTTCCCGGGGTTGAACCGACTATCATGGCCTCATTCCAGTCGACTCCGGCGGACGACGCGTCCGCAGCGGACGCCAGAGCAAGAAAGAGCGCAAGCGCCCAGCGCGCATACCTGCATGGGATTCTCAAGATGCGTCTCACCTGAAGGTAATCACGAAGCCGCGTCGCTGCAGTTTTCCGACAACTGTGACGTTGTCGCCGTCGGCGACGGTCTCGACAACGACGGAAAAACCCTTCACGGCGGGCTTCTCGACGCTTATCATGGACAGCACGGACGCCGCAGCGGACGAAGGAACGGGGCAAATGCCGACCATGTAGCTCTTTGACTCATCCAAGCCGTCGCAGTCGAACTTCACGACGATCTTACCGTTCGCGGCAGAAGTCGAGAACGGCGTCGCAGCCTTCGTATTGACAAGCCCGTATCGCGCAAGGTCCGCGTCGGACGTTCCGACCGGGATTACGAGCTTGGCGCCTTCGGCGAAGCCGATGGACAGTCCGTTGCACGCCTCAGCGGCCAGTATGCGAAGCGTGCCATTGGTCACGACAAGATTGTTTGATCCTTCTGTCGGCGTTTCGCTCGCGCCGTCACTCCCGAAGCGGAGCGTTCCGCCCAGCGCCAGCTCGCCGACGCCCTCCTTGACGAGCGTACCATTAACCGCAAGTGGCGAGGTGATCGAGAGGGTGTGTCCGCTCTGCACGTTGAAGCGCGCCTTTGTGCCGACATATATGCCGCGCGTAGGTTCGGCGAGCTTGATGTCCGCGCCTGTCGTGCGCAGCATGCAGGCATGGTCTATCTGAATGGCCTTGGCGTTAAACGCGGCGAGCGGCCCGCCGAGGTTGCGCCCGTCCTCGACGTCGAATCTCGCATAGATGTCATCTGGCGTCAGATCCTTGTTCGAAGTGGTGCCGTCGGACATGGTCAAACGAATCGTCCCGGAGAAGTTCGTGTTGATGCCGGTCGCGGCAAAATATCCGTTCGGCCATTTGGAGTCGCCGTTGGCCTTGAACACCAAGTCGCCGTCGCCCGTGATTTCAGATTTGATCGTATACCCCTTGATGGCGGGGACCGTCTTGACGGGCGGCTGGAAATATCCGTACACGGTGATGTCGCCGCCGGAGTGCGTTTCAAGAGTCTCTCCGTCAAGCGTCATATTGTAGAACGTCTCCTCGGCGTGTCCGTGGCGCGGCTTCATGATGTTGATGCCGGATCCGCCGTACAACACGAGGTTCGTAATCGTGAGTTGCTTCGTCTTGTGCGACATCGCCGCGCCGCTCGCAAAAGACAGGGAATTCGCCGGGAGCACATAAGACCCTGTCGTGAACGGTGTACGCATACCGGTGTTGCCGTTGGGAACGACATTGGGAACGACATAGTCAGCTCCCCCGTGAACAGGAAGCGAGTCCGACCAGTACGTCGCATTGGTAACGGCGGAATGGGCATATGGCGGATCATACTCCATATCGCGGCTTTCGTTCTTGGTCATCATTACGACAGGCCGGCAGGAGAAGTAGAGCGTCCTCTCTCCTGTGATGTCATCTGTATCCACAACAAGCGCGGCGTTTTTCGGGAGCGATTCATAAGCTGAATCAGGTGCGGCAAAGGCAAACGCATTTTCGTCCATGCTTCCGGTGCACCCGGAAGCCAACACAAGAATAGGCGTCCTTCCCGAACTCGGAAGCGGCATTGCCGAAAGGTCTATCAGAACAGACCCGGAGCAGGAGAAAGAACCCGTAACCTTGATGACACCGTTTGTCGAGGCGGTCGCAGGAATGGCGATCCGTGCACCGGAATCTAGCGCAAGAGTGCCGACGGACACCTCGCTCGTCGCGTCAAGCGCACCGAAGACCCCGCCGGAACCAACGCTGACGGTGCCGGGCATGGAGACCGATTGCATCAAGAGATGGCAGGGACCCATGCCGCTGGATTTCGACGCCACGCGCATTGTGCCATGGAAGGCGGAAAGGTCGCTAGTAGACGGGAACTTCACGCGGAACAGCGGATTGGCCTCTGAAACCTTCGATTCGAAGGTTATCTTCGTGCCGGCAGCGGAAGACCATGCGCCTTTCATGACGAAGTTGCCATAGCCTCCTGGCGTGTTCCCGTAGAAACTGAACGGGGCAGATTCAGGCGCAGTTACTGTCACGTCGGCGATAAGCGCGTTTTCCTCCATACGGCTGTTTTCACGATAGAAGGAACCTTTTGCAAGAACGAGTCCATTCTTGAACGTAAGCGCGTTTTTCGTCGTATTGCATTCCCGGAACTGTCCGCCCGTTCCGCCAACAGTCCCGACGCGGAAGGGATTGGCGTAAACCGTGACATTGCCGGACGCCGGACTGCGAAATTTATTGTTGTCGCCCTCAAGTAGATACTCATAACCTGCTGCACTGGAATCATTTGGCGCAATACCGTTGCTCCACGACCCCGCCTTCGTCAATGCACTGGTGTTAACGGCATCTTCAGTACCATTAAACGTCGCCGTCTGAGCCATGGCCGCAAACGGCGAGATCAATGTCACATAAGCCACGGCGGAAATTCCCGCGTACGGCCTTATGGCGAGGATCACGCTTTTCAACATTTTCTCCTTGTACAGTTTCATCTTTTCTCTCCTTGCTATTTGTTTGCACGACTAAATGAAATGCTGACCCTTTTTACCCTTACCCAGGAAGAACACTGTCGCAACAGCAGCCATTCTCAATGATTTCGTTATCCCTTCAACTGTCATGGCCTCTTTCCTTTCTTGTTCCGTCGTGAAGTCTTGGTAGGCGCGCCCGGAATGTCGAGGTAGAGCTCGCAGGGCGGGTGTTGGGGATAGGCGATGCGCTGGAGCATGAGCCGAAGCGCGACGTCGCCGAGAAGTTCGCCGT
>ODAI010476837.1_pt1 | contig 10167 bp, 6 predicted proteins | sample 1539321 | NCBI WGS metagenome assembly ODAI01 (sample SAMN02144231, study PRJEB22623) | gut metagenome | biome: sheep rumen | host: Ovis aries | place: New Zealand | reverse complement strand
GAACGGTTCCTTCCTGCTGCTGTTTGTGGCCCGCAGCAAGCTGAACATGGTCTCCATGATGGGCTTCCTCATGCTCATGGGCATTGCCGTCAACAACGGCATTCTCCTTGTCGACACAGTCAACCAGGAGAAGGAGCACATGGCCCTGGAGGACGCTCTGGTCGAGGCGGGCAAGATCCGTCTTCGCCCGATCCTTATGACCACCCTGACCACCATCCTGGCCATGGTACCCCTGGGCTGGTTCTCCGACAACAAGATGATGTCCAGTATGGCTTTCGTTATCATCGGCGGCCTTGTCGCATCCACCATCCTGTGCCTGCTCATGATGCCGTCTTACTACCTGATCATTTCAAAGAAGAAGAAAAAATGATGCCGACACGAAAAAGCACCCGGTCCGGGTGCTTTTTGTGTATAATGAATCGACAGAGATCCTGCGGCAGCATGCTGCAGGTGACAATTGTTGAAATCAGAGTTTGCGCGCGTGTGCGCGCCGGGGGCTTTTCATGGCAGCAAAAAAAGATGACTTTGCACAGCAGCAGAGTCTTTTGAATAAAGAATTGAAGGAAGGGAGCTTCCGCAGGGTCTATCTGCTGTGCGGAGAGCAGGCCTACCTGCGGCTGCAGAACAGGGACCGGCTGCGGGCGGCCCTTCTGGGGGACGGGGACGAGATGAATGTTTCCGTCTACACCGGTATGGATGTGACGGCCAGAGAGGTCATCGATGAGGCTCAGACCCTGCCTTTTTTTGCCGACAGGCGCGTGATCCTGCTGGAGAACTCTGTCTTTTTTTCCAAAAAGGCCAGCGTGGAATCGGATGCGCTGGCGGATTTTATTCCGCAGATCCCGGAATCGGCCTCCCTTGTCTTTGTGGAGGAGAGCCCTGACAAGCGCAGAAAACTCTACAAGGCCATCCAGAAACACGGGTTTGTGCTCAATTGTGAGGATGTGACTCCCCAGATGCTGGGACGATGGACCCAGGGGCTTTTTAAAAAGGCGGGCCTTGCCATCGACGGACCGACCCTGAACCGCTTTCTGGAGACAGTGGGCGAAGATATGATGAATATCGTCAGTGAATCGGACAAGCTCATTGCCTACTGTATGGGGCGGGATCATGTGACGGCGGAAGATATTTCCGCTGTCTGCAGTCCCCTGCTCAGAGACCGGGTCTTTGAGATGATCGGCGCTGTGTCCCGGCGGCAGAAAGACAAGGCGCTTGCCATTTATATGGATCTGATCAGCCTGAGAACCCCTTCCCAGGTCATTCTGACCCTTCTTCAGAGGGAGTTTTCCCGTCTGGTACAGATAAAGGAACTGCAGGAGGCAAAAGAACCCGAGGCAGAGATCGCAAAAAGTGTAGGTCTCTCCCCCTGGATCGTCAGAAAAAACTATCTGCCGATTACCAGATCCCTTGATTCCGGGCGCCTGGGCCGGTCACTGCAGCTGTGCCTGCAGGCGGATCAGGACTATAAGAGCGGCCTCGTGGATGCCGGGGTCGCAGTCGAGATGACGATCATCCGGCTTTGCTCCTGACCCTGTTTTTGCTGCTGTCGGTGGGCTGTCGGTGGCTGCATGTATTCTTGACAAAAGTGGATTTACTGCTATATAGTATAAAGGCTGTACCCCACTCCGGACCATAAGCACTGTCCGGGGAGGAGTATGGAAGATGCGATAAGGATATAAATATGCTTTATTACATCTTACAGTAAAATATTTCCCTGTTGAGAGGAGGGAGCAGGGAGCTATTAGCGCCAGGGCCTTAACAGGCTGACGAGGAATGGCAGTGATCGAAAGATTCGGCGGATGCTGCCACGGTCAATATACTGCATGAGTTGCTGCAGTCCCGGTGTGGACCGACAGAGAGAACACAAAAAGCAGAATGAAAACTGTAACAAAGGTTCTCCCGACACACTTTTGCTGATTGTAACTGAGAGATTAGAGATATTATTTAAGTGATCATTATTGAAGGAGTAAATAATGAGAGTAGTTATACAGGAAAATTACGATAAGATGAGCAAATGGGCCGCTGATTACATCGCAGCAAAGATCAATGGCCACAAAGAGGAAAGGCCTTTTGTTCTCGGTCTCGCAACCGGATCTTCTCCTATTGGTGTATATAACGAGCTGGTCAAAAAATATAAGGCCGGCGAGCTTTCTTTTAAAAATGTCGTGACCTTTAATATGGACGAGTATCTCGGCCTGCCCCGCGAGCACGATCAGAGCTACTGGTATTTCATGCACTACTATCTGTTCGATCACGTTGACATTCCCGCTGAGAACGTCAATATCCTCAACGGTATGTGCGAGGATCCCGAAGAAGAGTGCGCTCAGTACGAAGCTAAGATCGCTGCTATCGGCGGCATCGATCTCTTCCTCGGCGGCATCGGCCAGGACGGTCACATTGCCTTCAATGAGCCCTACACATCTCTGACTTCCAGGACCGGTGTCCGTGTTCTGACAACTGATACCCGCATTGTCAACTCCCGTTTCTTCGACAACGATGTGAACAAGACTCCCGAGAAGGCTCTTTCTGTCGGTGTCGCGACTGTCACGGATGCAAGGGAAGTCCTGCTTGTCATCAACGGCCACAACAAGGCTGCTGCTCTTGCAGCAACTGTTGAGGGACCTGTCAGCGCCAAGGTTACCTGCAGTGCCCTGCAGATGCATAAAAACGCCATCATCGCCTGCGATGAGCCTGCCTGCGGCGAGCTGAAGGTCGACAGCTACAAGTATTTCCTCGATCTTGAAAAAGGTCAGAGACTGTAATTGAAACGGGACAGAAAGACTTAATGATTTAAGCATACCTGTCTGACGGCAAAGTTTTCACCATTTAACAAAAGGCACAGACGCGGTCATCCTTCAGGGCAGTCCGCGTCTGTGTACAGTTTTTTATGATTAAATGGCATATGCTGCCAGGAGGAATATTTTTTATGGGTAAATATTTTGGAACAGACGGCTTCCGCGGAGAAGCCAACAAGGTACTCAATTATGAGCACGCCATTAAGATCGGCCGCTTTCTGGGCTGGTATTACGGCACGCGTCTCGATAAAAAGGCAAAAGTTGTCATCGGCAAGGATACCAGACGCAGCAGCTATATGTTCGAGTATGCTCTGTGCACAGGCCTGATGGCTTCCGGTGCGGATGCCTACATCATGCATGTCACGACCACCCCTTCCGTGGCCTATATCACACGTGTCGATGATTTTGACTGCGGTATTATGATCTCCGCATCCCACAATCCTTATTATGACAACGGCATCAAGCTTCTCAACAGCAACGGCGAGAAGATGGACGAGGAGACCATCCTCCGCGTCGAGGAATATATTGACGGAAAGCTGGAGATCCCTGTGGCCTGCGGTCACGAGATCGGCCGCACCGTGGACTATGTAGCCGGCCGCAACCGTTACATCGGCTATCTTATTTCCATGTCCAAGTTCAGCTTCAAGAACATGCGTGTTGGTCTTGATGTCGCAAACGGCGCGGCATGGTCCATCGCAAAGGGTGTCTTTGATGCTCTCGGCGCGAGAACCTACGTCATCAACGCAGAGCCGGACGGATACAACATCAACACGGACTGCGGCAGTACCCACATCGAACATCTGCAGAAATTTGTGGTCGATAACGGCCTCAATGTCGGTTTTGCCTACGACGGCGATGCAGACCGCTGCCTGTGTGTCGATGAAAAGGGCAACGTCGTCACCGGCGACCACATCCTCTATATCTACGGCCTGTATATGAAGGAGCGCGACAAGCTGCTCAACAACACGGTCGTGACCACAGTCATGAGCAACTTCGGACTCTACAAGGCTTTCGACAAGGTCGGCATCAATTACGAGAAGACCAAAGTCGGCGACAAGTATGTCTATGAGAATATGGTTCAGAACGGCCACCGCATCGGCGGTGAGCAGAGCGGCCATATCATTTTCACCAAGTATGCCACCACCGGCGACGGCATCCTGACATCCCTCAAGATGATGGAAGTCATGCTGGCCAAGGGCAAACCCTTAAGCGAACTGGCGGCACCGGTCGTATTCTATCCCCAGGTGCTCAAGAATGTCCGTGTCAAATCCAAACCCGACGCACAGAACGATCCTGATGTCAAGGCTCAGGTGCAGAAGGTGGCTGATGAGCTGGGCGAGGACGGACGCATCCTTGTGCGCGAGAGCGGCACAGAGCCTGTCATCCGTGTCATGGTCGAGGCAGGATCCGATGAGACTTGTGAGAAACTCGTCGATTCCGTCATTGACGTAATCGAAGAAAAAGGTCATATTGTCTGATCAGAGAAGATGAGATAAAGAAGATAAAAAAGAAGATAAAAGGTAAACCTGACGATAAAACAGGTCGGTACCTGAATCAGGGTGCCTTCCCGGCAGCTGCCGGGCAGGCACCTTTTAATTGATAGGAAGAGCCAAGTGAACACAGCCCTGAAAGAAGAGGAGCCGCAGATCAGAGATGCACTCCTTGCCTGGTACGATCGCTGCCGGCGCAGTCTGCCCTGGCGCGATGATCCTTCCCCATATCATGTATGGATCTCGGAGATCATGCTGCAGCAGACCCGTGTGGAGGCTGTGAAGGGATACTATGCCCGTTTTCTTGAACGCCTTCCCGATATCCGCTCACTGGCAGAGGCCGATGAGGATGTCTGCCTGAAGCTGTGGGAGGGCCTGGGCTATTACAGCAGGGCGCGGAACCTGCAGAAGGCCGCCCGTCAGATCATGACTGAATACGGCGGGAATATGCCCGGGAGCTCGGCTGAGCTGATCAGGCTGCCCGGGATCGGACCCTATACCGCCGCCGCGATCGCCTCGATCGCTTTCGGTGAAAAAATACCTGCTATTGACGGCAATCTGCTCCGGGTGTTTTCCAGACTCACTTTATATGAACAAGCGATCAAAACGCCTGCCGCCGCAGCAGCAGCCAGAAGCTTTTTCCTGGAAGAAATGCCGGATCAGCGTCCGGGAGACTTCAACCAGGCCCTGATGGATCTGGGAGCGGGTCTGTGTACGCCCGGCGGGGCACCATCCTGTGAGGAATGTCCGCTGAGAGGCCGCTGCCGCGCCCGGGCGCAGGACAGGGCAAAAGACCTTCCGGTCATGCCTGCCAAAAAGGCCCGCAAAATAGAAAAGCGGACCATCCTGGTCATCCGTGATGACGACAGGATCCTGCTGCGCAGACGCCCCGCAGGAGGACTTCTGGCCGGCTTATACGAGTTTCCCAACGAGAAGGGATGGCTCAGTGAGGAGGAGGCCGTGCGCAGGGCAGGGGACTACGGCTGCCAGCCGCTGCATATTCGTGCTCTTCCTGCCGCAAAACATATTTTTACGCACAGAGAATGGCATATGCACGGCTATGAGATCCGCATCGGAAGCTTTCCGGAAGTGCCGGAGGATCCGGACAGGACCGGTGAGGACACATCCCCCGCCGGAGAGTGCTTTATAGCAACGATCGGAGATATAGAAGAGAAATATGCTCTTCCCGGCGCTCTGGCAGCTTATAACCCCGGGGCTTTGTCTGTAAGGGGATGACCGGAAAGCGGGCTGAGATAAACGCTCCGACACACCGAAGGTGTGTTGGATGCAGCACGGATGCGGTGCGGAAGATGCTGGCCTTATGGGCAGCCCGCATCCGGCGCGCAAGACTCGCAAGCGAGTCTTGAATGAATTTCTGTTACATGAAATTTTTCTGAACTTGGTACAAGATGAATGTTTTATGGTAAAATAATCTATCTATGTTCAGGCACATTCAAAAACGCGGGTGCGTTTTAATGTGAAGACAACAGGAGGCTCTTTACTATAATGAAATTATTATCAATTGCTGTTCCCTGCTATAATTCGGAAGCGTATATGGAAAACTGCATCCGCTCTCTTCTTGTCGGAGGGGACGAGGTGGAGATCCTGATCGTGGATGACGGCTCGAAAGACAGAACAGCGGAAATCGCCGATCGTCTTGAAGCACAGCATCCCGGTGTGATCCGGGCGATCCACCAGCCCAACAAGGGACATGGAGGAGCGGTCAATACAGGGATCGAAAATGCGACGGGACTGTATTTTAAGGTTGTCGACAGTGATGATAAGGTCCGTGCCGGCGCCTACAAGAGCATTCTTGATGTGCTCAGGAATTTTTCCGGCGATGAAGAGCCCCTTGACCTTCTGATCAGCAACTTTGTCTACAACAAGGAAGACCAGAACCGCCACAGTGTCATGGAATACAGACACTGCCTTCCTGTCGGCCGTGTTTTTTCCTGGGATGAAGCAAACCGTTTCCCCATCGGAAAATATATACTGATGCATTCCGTGATCTTCAGGACGCAGATGCTCCGTGAGAGCGGATTAAAGCTGCCGGAGCATACTTTCTATGTAGATAACATCTACGTTTTCAATCCCCTTCCCTATGTGCAGAGGATGTATTACCTGGATGTTGACTTTTACTATTATTTCATAGGCCGTGAAGACCAGTCGGTACATGAGGATGTCATGATCAAAAGACTGGACCAGCAGGCCCGGGTCAACCGCATCATGATCGACCATTTCACGGATCCTTCATGCCAGGAGATGATCGGAGACCGCAGGCATCTCAGACAGTATATGTTCAACTATCTGGAGATCATCACAACGGTCACTTCGGTGCTTGCCCTGCGTTCCGGCACGCCGGAACACCTGCAGCTGCGTGATGAGACCTGGGAATATCTGCGCGGAAAGGATGAGGCCCTCTACAAAAAGATGCGCAGGCGGATCCTGGGCAGGGCCATGAATGTAAACAGACGCCTGCCCCGTATGATCGTGATCAGCGCTTACAAGGCTGCCCAGCGTATTTTTAATTTTAGCTGATACTGAAGATCTTTTCTGTGCGCACCGGGGACAGGCTGTGTACAGGAAGGATCGATAAGCAATACATATCTATCTTTGTTTTTTTAGGAGATTATTATATGTGTGGAATTGTAGGATATATTGGACAAAAGCAGGCTGCCCCGATCCTTCTGGACGGTCTCTCAAAGCTGGAATACAGGGGATATGATTCCGCCGGTCTGGCTGTACGCGACAACACCGCCGAGCCCGAGATCGTCAAGGCAAAGGGACGTCTGAAGATCCTGTCCGAGAAGACCAACAACGGTGAGACAATGATCGGATCCTGCGGCATCGGACACACCCGCTGGGCAACCCACGGTGAGCCCTCCGAGGACAACGCTCACCCTCACTGCACGGATGACCGCTCCATCATCGGCGTTCACAACGGGATCATCGACAATTACAAGGAACTCCGTGACAAGCTGGTCCGCAAGGGCTACTCCTTCCACTCACAGACGGATACGGAAGTCGCCATCAAGACAGTCGACTATTACCTGAAAAAATACAACATGGGTCCCATCGATGCCATCGTGCGCGCAATGGTCCGCGTGCGCGGCTCCTATGCCCTGGCCTTCATGTTCAAGGATTATCCCAATGAGATTTTCGTTGCCCGTAAGGACAGCCCTATGATCATCGGCGTCGGGGAGGACGAGACCTATATCGCCTCCGATGTTCCCGCGATCCTGCGCTACACCAGAAACGTCTATTATATCGGCAACAACGAGATCGGCAGACTCGGAGCAGGCACCGCAAAGTTCTATAATCTGGATCAGGAAGAGATCACCAAGGAACTGACCGAGATCAAGTGGGATGCGGAAGCTGCCGAAAAGGGCGGTTTTGAGCATTTCATGATGAAGGAGATCCACGAGCAGCCCAAGGCTGTCCAGGATACCATCAACGCCATCATCAAGGACGGAAAAGTCAGCCTGGAGAATATTTCCCTGACAGAAGAGGAGATCCGTGATCTCCGCGATATCAATATCGTTGCCTGCGGCAGTGCCTACCATGTCGGGATTACTCTTCAGTATGTGATCGAGGATCTTACCCGTATTCCCGTCCGCGTGGAACTGGGAAGCGAATTCCGTTACCGCAATCCGATCCTGAGCGACAATACACTGGTCATTGTCATCAGTCAGTCCGGTGAGACAGCGGATTCGCTGGCCGCCCTGCGCGAGGCCAGGGAGAGGGGAGCAAGGACCCTGGGCATCGTCAATGTCATCGGTTCTTCGATCGCCAGAGAGGCTGAAAATGTCCTCTATACCCTGGCAGGCCCCGAGATCGCGGTGGCGACGACCAAGGCCTATTCCACACAGCTCGTGGCGGGATACCTGCTCGCCATTGAAATAGGAAGAGTCCGCGGCAATATCTCCGAGGAACAGTACAGCGCCTTTATCGCTGATATCGAGAAGCTGCCCGGTCAGATCGAGGGACTTCTCGAGGAACAGGAGAGGATCCAGTGGTTTGCCTCCAAGTTCTCCAATGCCCATGATGTTTTCTTCATCGGGCGCGGCGTGGACTATGCCATCTGCCTCGAGGGCAGCCTGAAGATGAAGGAGGTCAGTTACGTGCACTCTGAAGCCTATGCGGCCGGAGAACTCAAGCACGGCACCATCAGCCTGATCGAGGACGGAACTCTTGTGGTCGGCTCTCTCACACAGCCCGCACTCTTCGAGAAGACCATCAGCAATATGGTCGAAGTCAAGAGCCGCGGAGCCTACCTCATGGGCCTTACCTCCTACGGTAACTACAGTGTCGAGGATACGGCGAATTTCACCGTCTATGTGCCCCGTACAGATCCTCACTTTGCAAACAGTCTGGCGATCATCCCGCTTCAGCTGATGGCATACTATATCAGTGTCGCCAAGGGACTGGATGTAGACAAACCCAGAAACTTAGCAAAGAGCGTTACGGTGGAATGATCCGGGGCAGCTTCATGGTTTGATCCGGAAGCATTTGCTGCAGATAATTCGTTCTCCGTCAGGGAGTCTTCGTATGTATAAAAAAGAAAAAACAGGATGGCTCAAGCACCTGGATTTCATGGTGCTTGATCTCATCGTGTTCCAGGTATGTTATGTGGCGAGCTATTGGATCCTGCGCGGAATATCCAATCCCTACAAAATCGTCCTGTACCGCTATCAGGGAATTGTATATCTGTTCTGCCAGCTCATCGTTGTGCTTTTTTCGGACAGCTATAAGAATGTCCTTCGGCGCAGCACCTGGGCAGAACTGATGTGCACCTTCCGCTATATTGTCACGGTTGAGCTCTTGAATCTGGTCTATCTGTTCTCGGTCCACCAGATCTACATGATCTCGCGGCTTTTGACAGGTCTGACCGCGGTCCTGTTCTTCTTCGCTTCCTTTGCCGTCAGGATGATCAACAAGAGAAGGGTCCTGGGCACCCGGGGAGACAAGAAGGGAAGGAGATCGCTCATGGTCATCACCTCCAGCCATTTGATGGAGGAAGTGATCAAAAACCTTTCTGACAATTCCTTCCATGACTATTTTATCTCCGGCATCATCCTCATGGATCAGGCGTCCGCGGATGAGAGGGAGCTGAACGGGATCCCGGTCCTGGGAAGAGGAGAGAATATTCTCTTTTATATAGGCCGCCACTGGGTGGACGAGGTGTTTTTGTACCAGCCCGATAACCTGCCCTATCCCGTCGAGATGGTAGACAAGCTTCTCAACATGGGCATCACGGTGCATTACTGCATCTCTGCCCTCAATGACAGCCGGATGGGTACCCAGGAAGTCGAGAAGATCGGCAACTACAAGGTCCTGACCAACAGTCTGCGCATCGTCTCGGTCCGCGAACTTGCCTTCAAGCGGATCATGGATATAGCCGGCGGCATCGTGGGCTGTCTCCTGACAGTGATCGTGTTTATTTTTATCGCTCCGATGATCTACATCAAGTCTCCCGGTCCGATCTTCTTTACCCAGAAGCGTATCGGCAAGAACGGCAAGCAGTTCAAAATGTACAAGTTCCGCAGTATGTATATGGACGCGGAGGAGCGTAAAAAGGCCCTTATGGCCCAGAACAAAGTCCAGGACGGCATGATGTTCAAGATGGACGACGATCCCCGCATCATAGGCAGCGAGAAGAAGGACAAAAACGGTAAGCCCAAGGGTATCGGCAACTTTATCCGCCGCACATCCCTGGACGAATTCCCACAGTTCTGGAATGTTCTCAAGGGCGAGATGAGTCTTGTCGGCACACGTCCCCCGACCCTGGATGAGTGGGAGAAGTATGACCTTCACCATCGCGTCCGCATGAGCATCAAGCCCGGCATTACAGGCTTGTGGCAGATCAGCGGCCGCAGCGAGAT
>ODAI010267311.1_pt1 | contig 10167 bp, 7 predicted proteins | sample 1539321 | NCBI WGS metagenome assembly ODAI01 (sample SAMN02144231, study PRJEB22623) | gut metagenome | biome: sheep rumen | host: Ovis aries | place: New Zealand | reverse complement strand
TTTGCATACGATAGCAGCATGAAACGGAGGTGGCGGCATGGAACGAACGCTCGATCAAATCGCAGTCGGAGAAACCGCAAGGGTTTTGACAATGCGGCAAAGCGATATCGGAGTACGGCTCACGGAGCTTGGCTTGACACCGGGCTGCCGGGTCACCTGCCTGTATGCTGCGGCATCCGGCGACCCGCGCGCCTACCGGGTGCGCGGAACGGTGCTGGCCATTCGCAAAAGCGACGCAAGCGGGATCGAGGTCGAGCCATGGGACTGACGCGCAGCAGCACAGGGCGAAGCGCCGCCCGCAAAACGCGCTCAGCCGTCGAAAAAGCCCGGTTTACGGTTGCGTTGATCGGAAACCCGAACGTCGGCAAATCGACGCTGTTCAACGCGCTGACAGGGCTCAGGCAGCACACCGGAAACTGGACGGGCAAGACCGTGGAAAATGCGGAGGGCTTTACGACGCATCGCGGCACAACCTATCGGCTTGTCGATATGCCGGGAACGTATTCGCTTGCCGCACGGTCGCCGGAGGAAAAGATCGCCTGCGACTACGTTTGTTCCGAAAAGGTGGATGCCGTTGTGATCGTCTGCGACGCGTGTGCACTCGAACGAACGCTGCTGCTTGCCGTGCAGCTGATCCGGCGCGGCGCTAATGCCGTCGTCTGCGTGAATCTGATGGACGAAGCGAAACGGCGCGGGATCGGGATTCGATTGGACGCGCTGTCCGAAGGTCTTGGCATGCCGGTCGTTGGAACGAACGCGCGGGATAAAAAGGGGCTGCAGACGCTGATGGATGCGGTGGCCGATGCGTGTCAAGCGAATGGTCCTGCTTTGCCGCAGCCGGAGGACGACGCGCTCTCCCCCGCCGCCCGCACCGCGCAGGATTACCGGCGAATCGAACAAATGTGCGCGGACTGTATCGACATGGACCCCGGACGGCACATGATAGATCGGGAGGTGCCGGATCGCTTTTGGATGAAGCGCTGGGTTTCCCTCCCGATCGGCGCATTGCTGCTCGTGCTTGTATTTTGGCTCACGCTGATCGGTGCGAACTACCCCTCCGCTTGGCTCGGCGATCTGCTGTTCAGTCTGCAAACGAGGCTGCAAGCATGGGCCGACGCCGTACACGTTCCCGCATGGCTCAGCGGCATGCTGCTGGACGGTATGTTCCGTACGCTCGCCTGGGTCGTTTCGGTCATGCTGCCGCCGATGGCGATCTTCTTTCCTTTGTTTACGCTGCTTGAGGATGCCGGGCTTTTGCCGCGCATCGCGTTTCAGATGGATAAGCGGTTTGCAGCGTGCCGCGCATGCGGCAAACAGGCGCTGACGATCTGCATGGGGTTCGGCTGCAATGCGGCGGGCGTCGTCGGATGCCGGATCATCGAATCGAAGCGGGAACGGCTGATTGCGATTTTGACGAATGCGTTCGTGCCGTGCAACGGCCGGTTTCCGGCGCTGATCACGGTGATCGGTGTGCTGTTCCTATTGCTCGGCGCGAAAAGCGTCGGCGGGATCGGGGCGGCGCTTGTGCTGTCCGTTGTGATCGTGCTGTCGGTCGTCGTCACATTGGCGGTGTCGTGGCTGCTGGGGCATACGGTTTTGGACGGCGTGCCATCGTCATTCGTGCTGGAAATCCCGCCGTTCCGACGGCCGCAGCTCGGCAAGGTGCTTGTGCGGTCGCTGCTCGACCGGACGCTGTATGTGCTTGGACGGGCCGCTGCGGTCGCGGCGCCTTGCGGCATACTGCTGTGGCTGCTGGGACATTGGGAGCTTGGCGGCACAACCGTGCTGCAGCACGCTACAACCGCTTTAGCGCCGCTCGGCTCGCTGCTTGGACTGGACGGCGCGGTGCTGCTTGCGTTTCTTCTCGGCTCGCCCGCGAATGAGATCGTGCTGCCGATTGCGTACATGATCTATCAGAACAGCACGGTGCTGACCGAACCGGCAGGCACGGCGGCGTTGTACGGTGTGTTCAGCGCAAACGGGTGGACATGGAAAACCGCTGTCTGCTTTCTCATCTTCTGCGTGCTGCATTGGCCGTGTACAACAACGCTGTGGACGATCCGCAGAGAAACGAACAGCCTTCGCTATACCGTCCTTGCCGCCATGCTGCCGACGGCCTGCGGCGTGCTGCTGTGCATTGCGTTTACGGCACTGTGCCGACTGCTCGGGATGTAAGACATACCGCTCCATAGCGAGCGGTATTTTGCTGCTATGAAAAATCCTCAAAAAGTTTCCTTTCTTTAAGGTTGGTTTTAAGGTATGCTGTTATCATCAAGACAACAAAACAAAAACCACCGCTTCCCTTTGGAAGCGTCATTCCCGAAAGGAGGAATACTCATGAAAAAAGCAACCGTACTTTCTGCGACTCTCTCTGTACTGCTGCTCCTTGCCGCATGCAAAACGCAGGCGGTTTCGACCGAAACGGCAACCGCAGCCGCTGCCGCTGCGCAGGCGACACAGACTGCGACGGCAGCCCCCGTGCAGACGGATGTTTCCGCGCTGACCGATCCGGTTGACGTAACCAAGCAAACCGACGAAGCGTTCTCCGTTACCGCTTCGGACAGCAATGCCATCATTGAAATCGACGGATCGATTTATACGATCAAGAGCGCAGGCGACTACACCATTTCCGGTGCGCTTGCAGACGGGCAGATCGTTGTGGACGCAGGCGACGAGGACGAGGTGAAGCTGATTCTGGACAACGCCTCGATCACCTGCTCGACCGGCGCGCCGATTTTGATTCTGAACGCCGCCGAAACCACGGTCAAGTCTGAGGACGACAGCTATAATACCGTGACCAACGCACGCACCGGCGACGCGTCCGCCCTTGAAGAAACCGACGAAAACTATGACGCGGCGATCTGGGCGGCATGCGATCTGAAGCTGACCGGCAAGGGCACGCTGATCGTCTCGACCGATTACGACAACGGCATCAAGTCGAAGGATGACCTTTCCGTAAAGAATGTGACGCTGAAGGTCACGGCAAAGGGCAACGCCTTGAAGGGCAATGATTCGATTGAAGTCAAATCCGGCAGCCTGTACCTCGTTTCCACCGCTTCCGACGGCGTCAAGACCGTGAACAGCGATGTATCCTCGAAAGGCAATCAGCGCGGCACGATCACGTTCTCCGGCGGGCAAACCGATATCTACGCGGCATGCGACGGCATCAGCGCGGCCTATAACGTTGAGATTTCCGATGAGGAAAACACGGTCGTGAACATCTATACCGCAAGCTACGCGGGCGAGGCAGCGACCGTCGGGAGCGAATCCTACCTGATCGTGCCGGTATCGCTCTACTCCACGGACTGCGACTATTACGTCTGCTTCTATAACGACGATGTGAGCGACGGCGTTTGGCTCAAGTGCGAATATGAAACGATGGTGTACAGCGGCAGAAGCGCGTCCTACTACGGACTGCTCTACCGGACGCCCTCGGGCTATCGGAACCTTCTGTTCCACACGGTTGCAGCGGGCGAAGCGCCGACCGGTGAAAACTATCTGGCAAGCACGACCGGCGAAACGGTCAACGCCGCTATGAACGGCTATCTGCTGACGAGCATTTCCGGCACGACGATGGCGGGCGACTGGGTGCAGCTCTCCTCCGGCTCCGGCAATTCGAGCAAGACCACGTATTCCTCAAAGGGCGTCAAGGCGGCCAACGAGATCATCGTGGAGGGCGGTACGATCACGGTTTACGCGATGGACGACGGCTTCCATGCGAACATGGGCGACGCTTTGGACAACGGATCGACCGGCACCGGCAACGTCACGATCAACGGCGGTGCAGTGACCATCACCGCGGCGGACGACGGTATCCATGCCGATAACGTGCTTTCGATTAACGGCGGCAGCGTTACGGTTGAAGATTCCCACGAAGGACTGGAAGCGAACGTGATCAATCTGAACGGCGGCACCGTTTCGGTCTACGGCGACGACGACGGGCTGAACGCCTGCGCCGGGAATGTGACCCCCTTGATCAACATTACCGGCGGTACTTTGGAGGTCACGACGCCCTCCGGCGATACCGACGCGATCGACTCGAACGGCAATGTCACAATGTCCGGCGGAACCGTGCTTGTTAAGGGCGGTTCGCAGCAGGGCGGCATGGCCGGATCGGTCGATGTGGACGGCTCCGTCACGGTCACAGGCGGCACGATTGTCGCGCTCGGCGGCATCTGCACCATTCCCTCCGGCAATTCGGTCAACGTCTACGTTTCGAGCGGCACAAGCTTCTCGGCGGGCAGTTATGTGCTTGCCGATGCAAACGGCCGCGAAATCTTCTCCTTCACGCTGGACGGCAGCTATACCTCGGCATGGATCGCGTCCGATGCATTCCAGCTGAACGGCAGCTATACGCTGACCAAGGACGGCACAACAATGCTTTCGTGGACGCAATCATCCTCCACTGAGGGTGCAAGCGGCTATGGCTACGGCGGCTTCGGCGGCGGTATGGGCGGCATGGGCGGCCGCGGCGGCTGGGGCGGCAGGCGGTAAAAAGCAAATGGACAGCAAAACGGCATTCCAAATGCGGGGCACCGATAAGGAAGTAAAACAACCATATCGGGTTTCGCAGTAAGGGCAAGTATTTTCGGAGGGAGTGGAATGCTCTCTCCGTTTTTTCTCCGGATGCTGCAGTATTACGGCATGCGTAGAATGACAGGAAACAACAAAACAAAAGAAAAGTGCATTCCTTCGTAGTTTTTGATGGAAACGTGCAAGTTAGGACACAAATACGTCAGTTGGGACGGTTATATTGACGTGATTGCGGAAGCTGACTATATTTGGGTTACGATTCCCTAACGCAAGGGGTAACTTTCCTGGAACGATCAAAAATGCAGGGGTGACAGGATATAATATCTGGAACTGTTCTTGCGAAACCTCCTGCTCGGCGAGCAGAACGAATTAAAGAATCGCTATCTGCACATCAGCGGGCAGATCAAACCGGACATTGAGAAGAGAAAGCAAGACATTGGAGAGAGAAAACAAGACATTGAAGATGGAAAACAAGATATTGGAACATTCTTCCCTTATGCCAATCTCTTGAAATCCGATACGCTATGATTGTTTTGTGGTTGTTTTTTTTCACACAAATATTATACCACATAGCAAAGACTCCCGGGACTTTTCCCGAGAGTCTTGCTATTTCTTATTGGGACTTTTTTAACAGCCCCAATATTTTTGCGCTTAAGCAGAACGCCTTGTACTTGGATTGCGCGGGGACGCCAAGCCTCTGAAAACACTACGTTTTCGGGGACTCATCTTTTTCTTTGATCAGTAACAGTATGATTGAGATGTACATCTTGCAGCGGGACTCCCGAACAATCGTCTGTTGCAGGTGCATCTTTTTTGCAATCTTCATACACGATTGATAAGATTCATACATCCTTGATAGAATTGCCGTCTTGCCTTTTTGTAAAATCTGTATGTAGGCGAAAACCGGAATACATAATAAAGGAGTTACAAAAATGAAAAGCAAGGTGAAAGATCCGAATGCGCTTGGCTTCAAGACGTATTTGGGAACGACCCTGATGAGCAGCACCGAAGCCATCAGCGCCGCGATCATGACGAACCTGTTCATGATGTATCTGACCGACTATGCGGGCATCGGCAAGTGGGGCGCCATTCTCGGTTCGGCACTTCTGATGGCTGCCCGTATTTTTGACGCCGTCAACGATCCGATCGAGGGCTGGATCATGGATCGCGCCAAGGTCGGCAAGCACGGAAAATATCGTCCGTTTATTCTGCTGAGCATCCTGATGACCGGCATCGGCGTGACCGGACTGTTTGCATTGCCCTCCGGCATCGCGAATGCGCCTGTCATTATTTCGCTTTGGGTTCTGTTCTTCTATCTGGTGTATGACGTCGGCGCTTCGTTCTTTGCGCCAAACCTCGTATACCGCACGCTGACGCTCGATTCCAACCAGCGCAGCAAGCTGCTGGTCGGTCCGCGTATCTACAGCATGGCGATCTCGATCTTCGCCGCTTCGTTCCTCGTTCTCGTCAACAGCGTCAACGCGGCGTTCAACAATCTGCACACGTCCTTTGCTGTTACGGTCGGCGCGGCGATGCTGATCACCGCCGTTCTCGCGATCTTCGGTCTCTCCCTCTTTAAGGAAAAGCACCATGCGGAGCGGGAAAAGGAAGACAACGTCCGCATCCTTGACATCTTCCGTCTTCTCAAAGAGAACAAAGCCCTTCGCATCCGCCTTCTCGACTGCCTGTTCTCCGGCTTTATCTGGACCTTCCTGTTCGCCACGATGGTGTACTACATGAAGTGGGGCTACTGCGTGGATCTTTCCACGGGCGCGGTGGATACCGGCATGCTCGGCACCTTCACAATGATCTCCTCCCTGCTGATGCTCTTCCCGATGATCATCGGCACGATTATCGCAGGTCCCATCATGCGGAAAATCGGCTCCCCGATCAAGTTCCATAAGATCCTGATCCTCATGCAGGCCATCCCCTGCCTGGTGCTGTTCATTCTGCACATCACCGGCATCCTGCTTCTCAGCCCGATCCCGTTCATCCTCTGCGCCGTTATCGTCACGATTGCAATCGGCATGGACTACATCCCCGGCGAGACGCTGAGCATCGAAGCGATGGACTATGAAATCTTCCGCACCGGAAAGGATCGTTCCGCGCTGTGCAATGCGGCGAACAAGTTCCTTGCCAAGGCGCAGTCCGCTGTCTCCACCGGCATGATCGGCGTCATTCTGACCGCCATCGGATACGAAGTAGACTCCGCAACCGATACGTTCGTCGGCGAGCTGTCCGCAATCCCCACGATGCTGACCTGGTTCATCGTGATCATGGGCCTGATCCCTGCGATCCTCGGATTGGTCGCCTACCTGATCCTGCGTCACTATCCCGTTACCGACGAAGTCCGCGCCGAAATGGTAAAGGCGCTGAGCAAGTCGGAAGCAAAGACCGAAGCATAACCGTTCGAGACCTCTCCTCTGCGGAGGGGTCTCGTTTTTTCGATCAATCGGGCATTTCTTTTCAACCCGGAATGTGTTATGCTTATCATAAGCATGAAAAGGAGGATTCGTTATGGATCGGGAAACTTGGGAGAACCGGATCGGCTTTCTGCGGCTTTTAAGCGACGTTTCGGGCTTTGCGTCGGCGTTCTTTGCGATCGGCAAAGCGAACGAAGGCTGGACAAGCTGTCCTACCTCACAGCACCCGTGCCTGTCCGATCACGCGCTGCGTTCCTTGGTCGAACAGCACGCCGCAAAGGGCAGTCCGTTTATCTGTTTTGAAAACGACGGCATCTTTTACGGCGTTGTTCCCGTCGAAGAATATGCCGCGGTGATCGGTCCGGCGGCCGTCTATTCGTTCTCAAAGGCCTACTTGGAGCTTTACGCGCAGGAGCACGGCATGATGCCTGTCACCATGATTCCAAGCTCCGATTTGAATACCTTGATCGGCTATATGAATCTTGCCTTTTTTCACTTCACCGGAAACGCCCTCGCGCGGGAGAATGTCCCGATCTATACCCCCTTGTCGGAAAACTGGCATCCCGCGGGCGATCTGGAAGCGTATCAGCTCGATCAATCCGAAAACGATCGGGCACATCAGGCCGGCGTCATTTTTGAAAAGCAATTATTGGAAGCTGTGGAAAGCGGCGACATGGCAAAGCTGAAATCGCTTTTGGGCGGGCCGACCCCAGATTTCTCGGAAATCGGCGCGTTCTCCGACGCGCAGAAGAAGGAATACGAGTACCTTGCCGTGTCCATTATTACCCTTTTGACCAGATCGGCCGTTGCCGGCGGCGCGCGCGTCGAGACCGCCCATGCGCTCGGCGATGTGTTTTTAAAGCGGCTCAGCAGCGCCGTTTTGCGCGGAGACCCCATTTTTGACATTTCCTACAGCGCAATGATCGAATTTACGGAGCTTGTGCAGCGCGCCAAAGCGGAAAAGAGCGATGACTCCTATGTGGACGCCTGCAAAGCATACATCGAGCAGAATCTCCGAAAGGATTTGCAGGTCGGCGACATAGCCCCTGCGATCGGGCTCAGCCGGACATACCTCTCCCGCCTGTTCCATCAGGCGGAGGGTGTTACCGTGCAGCAGTATATCCAGCGGGAGAAATGCCGTCACGCCGCCCGGATGCTGCAGTACTCCGATTATACGATCGCGCAGATTGCCCAATACTACGGGTTTTCGTCGCAAAGCTATTTCGGCACGTGCTTTCAGACATGGTACGGCATGACGCCCAATGCGTATCGGAAAGCAAACCGATAATACCGCACACCGTTGATAGAATTGATACATTTCTGATAGAACGGTTTTTGGCTCTTTTGCTACAATAAAGAGGTGGAAACAAATACCGGTTCCCGAACATTCCCGCCCGGCGGGAGACAACCTGACGCAACTTGGGAGGAAACGAATATGGCTAAAATCTTTGCCGCCAAAGAGGCAACAATCAGTTTACGCGAACAGCGCAATGCCGAACGGGTGCGGCGCATTGCCGCCGAGGGCATGGTGCTGCTGGAGAACAACGGCGTTCTGCCGCTGCGGATCGACGACCGTCCGCTGGCCGTGTTCGGAAACGGCGTTCGCCGCATGGTCAAAGGCGGTACCGGATCCGGGGATGTCAATTCCCGCACAGTCGTCAACGTAGAGCAGGGCCTCGAAGCCGCCGGCTTTACGATCGGCACCAAAGCATGGCTTGACCGCTATGATGCGGAGTGCACCGCGCACGGCAAGGCCTATATGGAACAGTTCGCAGCCGTTTTGAAGGAGCAGGGCATGGCGGGCGTCAACTTTGCGCTTGACAACCCCTACCGCGATCCCGACGTGCCGGCTGTCCTGCCGGCGGACATGGAAGGAACGGACAGGGACTGCGCCGTGTATGTGATTGCCCGTACATCGGGTGAAGGCGCGGATCGAAAGCTCGCTCCCGGTGACTATGAACTGACGGCGCGCGAAATCGAAAATCTGACTGTTCTGACCGGGTATTATGCACATACGGTCGTCGTGCTGAATGCGGGCGGCGCCGTCGATACCCGCTTTTTGCGCCACACGCCCGGCATCGACGCCGTTTTGCTGATGAGTCAGCCCGGCTGTGCAGGCGGCGATTCGCTTGCCGACGTCCTCTCCGGAAAGGTTTCGCCGAGCGGGCGCCTTGCCGCGACATGGGCTGAATCCTACACCGACTATCCGTTCGCGGAATCGTTCAGCTATCTCAACGGCGATACGGACGACGCCTATTACCGGGAAGGCATTTACGTCGGCTATCGGTACTTTGACAGCTTCAATGTTTGCCCCGCCTACCCGTTCGGCTTCGGTCGGTCCTATACGACGTTCTCGCTGACCGTGCAGCGCACTGAGATTAAAGGCGCGAACGTCCGCGTGTCCGTCGCCGTGAAGAACACCGGAACCCGGTATGCCGGGCGGGAGACCGTGCAGGTCTATGTATCACAGCCGCAGGGAAAGCTGGATAAGGCCTATCAGGTGCTGGCGGGCTTTGCCAAGACCGGCAGCCTGCTGCCCGGACAATCGGAAACCGTCGTCGTCTCTTTCCCGATCCGCTCGCTGGCTTCCTATGACGAAGCTGCGGCGGCCTACATTCTGGAATCCGGCGCGTATTATATCCGCGTCGGCAATCATTCGCGCAGCACGCATATCGCGGCGGCGCTGACGCTGGATGAAACGGTGATCACCGAACGGCTTGCCAATAAGGTTTTGCCCGACGCCGCCTTCGAAACGCTCCACGCTTCGCCGGATCGGTTCTGGTCCTACCCAACAGAAGCGCAGGAAAAGGCGGAGGCGCTGCGCCTTGAACTGATTCCCTCCGCGATCCAAACCGTCACAGCTTCGTATGAAGAACACAAAAAAGTTCTGAAGACTGACCGGTGCGAACCCATTCGCATGGCGGACATTTTGTCCGAAAAAGCGACGCTGAAGGAACTTGTCGCGCAGCTCACGGTGCCGGAATTGAGCGAGGTTGTCGTCGGCACCGCGCGCGGCAGCTTTTTAAGCCAGTCGACCGTAGGCGCGGCTTCCGTTGCATGCCCCGGCGCTGCCGGAGACACGACCTCCTGCCTGATCGACAACCACGGCGTGACCAACCTCGTCCTTGCCGACGGCCCTGCGGGTCTGCGGCTCTCCAAGAGCTTCGTTGCCGACAGCAGCGGCAATATCATTCCGGGCCTCGGCGAATCG
>ODAI012157749.1_pt1 | contig 10168 bp, 6 predicted proteins | sample 1539321 | NCBI WGS metagenome assembly ODAI01 (sample SAMN02144231, study PRJEB22623) | gut metagenome | biome: sheep rumen | host: Ovis aries | place: New Zealand | reverse complement strand
GCTGCGTCAGAGCCACAAAAACCACTCAAAAAGAAACGCCCACTTCTTCTAAACTGAAGGTTAAGTCGCTCTTTGTCAGGGTATTGTTAGCTTCCAAGCCAGCGCAATACGCACAATAGCGGCTGCAAAGGTACACATATTTTTATATTCACACAAGATACTCTCCCTGCAATATAACAAAGTTTAACATCTTTAAAGGTTTACATACTCAGAAAAGACATTTCCGCACTGTGGTAAACAGTAAGCGAAGACGCTCCTCCCACGGTAAACTGCCAGAGTTGAGCAGCCAGCGTGCTGTCTGTCGCACGATGGTGCGCACGCTTCTGCAAACTTGCTGATACTGTTGATGGCACCTGTATTGGTCGAGTTGATAAATGGCATGACGATATGTCAATGCCAGGAACCACCCCTCATATTCCGTCTTAGCAGTCAGGTCAGCGCACCTCTTGAATGAAGCAAGACGTTGAACCCCTTTCATCGTTTCCAGATTCCTGCTGAGCGAATTGCTACGTTGCAGCCAGTAGTAAAGAGGTATGTCCACCAATACGGCATAGGTTGTATGGAGGTAGAGCCGTGTATTGAATACCGTGTCCTCACCTGCCGTATCCTCAAAGCGTAAATCCCGAATGGCTGCATGCCGGTACAGTTTGTTCCATACGACATGGCTGTCATTGTTTTCTTGAAGTGCGGCAAAAAGGTCACGCTGCGACAGAAGCCGCAACGGATGATGAGCCGGCAGCTCCGGCATCCTGTCAGCCACAACCGACTGTTCTACATTTTCCACACACGACATGGCAAACGGGAAATCGCCTTGTTGAAGTGCTTTGTGCAACAGATATATCATCTGCGGATGAATCGTATCATCGCCATCTGGCATGAAGACATACTCACCCGTAGCTTGCTCCATCCCACTGTTACGAGCCCCTGACAGTCCTTGGTTTTCCTGATGTATCACCTTGATACGACGGTCTCTTGAAGCATACTCGTCACAAATGGCACCACTGCTGTCCGTTGAACCATCGTCAACAAGTATAATTTCCAGATTTGCATATCGTTGCGAGACGATACTATCGAGGCATGCCGGCAAGCAGTCTTCCACATTATATATAGGTACGATGACACTCACCAGACCGCTGAGCTCCTGCGGAGCTTTACCGACAGCCTGCTGATCTCTCCCCACCGACTTCTCATCCATAAGTGTTTCCATCCTCTGCCGCGCTTTCCGGCTGCAAACACCCTGAAGCAACTGCCATTTCATCCGAATGCCTGTACATGAAGCCAGCAACAAGGCTGCCTTCACCCTCACAGGTATGCGCACCGCCTGACGTAACTCGCTGACAGACACCGCCTTCAATTCTCCTTTTTCTTTTCTTCGCAACAGCCATGCCGCATGTATGAATATGCGTTGCAGACAGGCTGCCCGTGACTGACGGTCATGGGCAGGAATGGCATCCAAACAGTCTATATAAGCCTGCACCCCTTGTAGCAGTCCCCGTTCAGCAGTAGCAAGCGTCGACCACGGATGCTGCACCCAGAAATACAACCGCTGTCTTACCATCACGAATTGGCCAATCCGCTGAAAGACACGGTTCATGAAAACCGCATCTTCATAGACAGCATATTTTTCAGGAAAAGTCAAGCCGTCCAGCAACCTACGTCGGAACAGCTTTCCATGACAAGTATGACACTGGTTGAAAGTGAAGTTACGGTGTCCCAGGAAAAGTGCTTTCCGCAAAATACTGCCATCTCCAGCCACGCCATCCATACCACCATGACGTTGCGACAGCGAGGCATCAGTACTGTGGGGAGTACGCACCGACAGCGTCATACTCATATCTGCCTCATCGTGTTGGTCGAGAGCCTGCACCATCAATTCAAGATATTGCGGGTGCATATAATCGTCAGCATCGACAAAGGCTATCAGTTCACCATGAGCAACGCCAAGCCCCTTGTTACGCGCCACCGACACACCACCATGCTCCTGCCGGACAAGCCTGATACGGTTGTCTCTTGCCACAAAGCGCTCCACCTCCATGACTGTATCATCACTGCTTCCGTCATCCACGACAATAGCTTCCCAATCGGTGTAAGTCTGCATACGCAACGACTTCAGGCAGCGACCGATGAACAATTCCGCATTCCACGCAGGAATAACAATGCTGAGTCGGGCAGGAAAGGCTGAGGAGGATGCTGGCTGTTGCCCTAACAATCCAAAATACTCATGGGCAGGAGACTCCTCCCCCTCAGCACATTCCGCCTCATACCATTCCGCCACCCTGCGGTAAGTCTTCGGAAAACGGGCATGTAGGTGATAAGTCACAGCATCGCCCACCCATTCAGCTTTTTTCCACGGTCCGCAAGTGTGAATATACCATTGCGGAAAAGGCACTTGGTCAAAACGAACCATCTGCGAAAAATGGTCATCGACGTCACGGAAAGCGTATGTAATTTCCTTCTCCTCTCCTGCAGCAAGACAGGTAAAAAGGTACTGTTCAAAAATGGTATTAAAATAGTATGGATAACGCAACCTTCCCAGAATATGCATGTTGCCTCGGACAAAACGCAGGGCTTCATCAGCATAATGCTGGAAAAAGGCAACATCACGTCCGCCGATGATTCCCACGTTGGCCTCGTCTGACGTTTTCATGCGCCGCATATACGGTGGAACGTTAACGGCTTTTGACATCACATCCAACACATTGGCACGATTGAAGGCAATGCCCTGTTCGTAGTTCTGTGCTACGATCTGTGCCTGCTCTATTGCTTCGGGAAACCGTTGCCATACATACACGTCGTTGTCAACATGCAGGAACGGCTCCTGCTGGTCACGGTAGACGTAGATCTTTCCCAAAGCCCACAGTTCAACTGGGTAGTCGTCGACTTCTTTAGGCAACAGGTGAACGGCAGTATAAGGCAGTTGCAAGTCGTCTATGAGCAACTTCTTGCCGGCTGGGTCGGTGTAGAGTTCCACCTGGTCATAATACTCTCGCAACGACAGGCACGACAGGGCATGGCTCATATAATAGGATATAGGGTTGCACCAGCCACAAGCCTGCTGCAACCCCTTTTCGCGCTTCGTCTCGAAGAATGGCTTCGACCAAAATGTCTGTATGACCTTCATCAATCCCACAAACTGCCGAACCTTGTTCCACGGGCAAACATGTTGTCGCCGTCTATCTCCTCGTCACCACGCCAGCCAATGTTTCCGCCGCCGGTGTAGCCCGACGAGCCGCCCGTTTGTGGGAAGTAGTCGTCAGGATTCCATGCGCCGTATGATGTGCGGGGTATCACGTCCGCCGATACGGTAAAAGCGTTCTCTACAACCATCGATGTTTTCTCCGTTTCTGGTTTGATATATACCTTTTTCATTGTTATGCCTCCTTTCGCTATTATTTCACAACATGCTTCTTTCCGTTCACGATATAGACACCCTTGGCAAGGTTGCCCGGCAACGACGACGGGTTGTCTGCCACACGCCTGCCTTGCAGGTCGTAGACGGCATTGTCTGCCTGCACGCCTGATGTGGCGGCACGCTGCAATGCCGTTACCGTGCCGCTATTCTCGGTATGGAACTCATCCAGCAACGACAAGCCGCCACCGGCTGTAAACGTTAATCTTGCTGGCGTCGTGGGCTGCGTATAGTCGATATTGTCATCATCTGGACGTGTAGGCATCTTTGATGGATCGGCAAAGCTATAGTTAGAGAACATCTGAAGATAGGGACGGCGGGCAGCTATCGTTCCGCTGGTGACATGTTTCCAGGCAGCCGATGTCCAACCGCCAAAAAAAGCATTTCCATTAGTATCCTGCTGCTCCTTGTAACTATCACTGCCGCTGTCATAAGGCGTATTGTAGTCTTCATCACTGCCCAACGTGCTCTGCTTGCGCATCTGGTCGGTAGGACCTAAGCCGTAATAGTAGGGCAGGACAAAACAGTTTGTCCTGTCATATATGTCAGTAGTAGCATCGCCCTTGCTCGGCGCATAGACCAACCAGTTGTCAACAACAGGCTGGGAACTATAACCTGTTTCAGAATTGTAGCAGAGATTAGAGTAACGGTCCATGAACGAAGCGGTGTGCAACGACACGTTTAAAGGACCTACTTCGTAATCTGCTCCGGCACCGAAAGCATAGTCTTTGGAACTGTACAGGGAGTTACTATTATATTCAGCTGCCCAGGCAGAACCTAAAGCAGGATGGAACTCGTTCTTATGGTCGATGGAAAAGCCATAATAGTTGTTGTTGGAACCTGTGACGGTGATGGGTGTCGCCGAGTATTGCAGTACATTCAGGAAGTTGGCCTCGTCACGGTGCAGGCGGGTGGAGAGGTGATACCGATACCACTCCTTGTCGTACTGGCAATGTTCCGGGTCACCCGGATAGAGGTAGAACGTATGGGGTTCTGCCGTGAAGTCATAGTTGGCTGAACTGCTGCCGGTGAGCATGGTGTTGCTCAGGGTACGGATATTGGTAAACGCATTGCCGCCAAAGTCATATAACTTCTTCTCGTAGGTACCATGCTCAGGATCTTGCTCAGGATCGATATACAAAGGTACGTGATATGCCACACCTTCCGGTGCATTCGCGTCCACATGCGAAGCATCTGTAGTAACATACGGATTGGCGACAAACGAGATGCTGGCCTGTACGTAACTTGGGGTGTACCAGCCATAGCTACCCGAAGAAGTAGTGGTGACAGGATGGCCGGTGTCTGTAATGGTATAGGCGCAGTTGGTATTATTACTCTCATCGTAGGTGTTGTCTGTATCTATAACCGGCTCATTGCGAGTGAACACATAGCCTGTCTCATTAGCATACTCATCATTACTGTAGTATGTCGTCGTAAGGCGCTTAGCCGTAACGGTAGTGGTTCCCAAGGGGTAGTCGTTCTCCGTTGTCGTCGTCACCGGATAGGCGTTCTTCGTCGTGGTATAAGCATAATAACCAGTGTTTGTATCGCTAATAACCGGTTCGCCGAGACGGTACATATAGTTGCTATCACCCCAACCAGAGGTTAGTGTATAGCGGAACATTTCAACATCTGTAAAGGGAGAGTTGTCCCAAGAAGATTTCAGTCCAAGAGCAGCATCATAAGGCATAGGGCCAGCAGATCGAGGATTACCTCCTGGGTCGGTTCCTGTTACCATCCAGGCTTCGAAGGACGAACCGTCGTTGTTGGACTCCATCACTCCATAATATAAACGCTTATTATTTTCGTCAACCTTCTGCCACTGTTTTTCGTTGTTGCTATCAACGGCATAATAGACAAGACCGGCATCATCGTCATTAAAATGATAAAGGGGTCTATTTTCTTCATCATAAGCCTGATAGAGGGCATTACCCTGATAGTCGGTTTTATAGAAAAGCGGGTTGTAGCCATCGTCCATCTTCTGCAATGCCGGACAGTCGTTTGTCGTATCCCAGACATAATACAAGGGTGTCTCGGTTCCGTTGTAGTTCTCATAAGCCTTATACATTTGGCTATAATTACCATTTTCATAAGTCATATAGACATACTGCCAGTGACCTTGTGCATCGGTAAGGGGTGTTGCCCATTTCTTACCGCTTCCATTCTCATTCTCGTAAACACTACCATCATAATTATTGTAAAGGCTGTATTGCCATGTACGAGGATCTTCATAAGTAGATGAATAGGGAACAGACTCCGAAATACCCGTGCTGCTGTTGGCATCGTAATCGCCTGAGAAGACTGCCTTCAGCACGTTTGAATCATAATGGGCAGGCGAATAGTCGTAATCGTTACAGTTGCCGTGGAAGTAGAGTCCGTTTTCCAGTTCTGCCTCTGCTGAGGCATTGTTGCTGTTGATGGCTGTCTGCACGCTGGCTGGCAGCGGTTTGGGCGTTGAGTAGTTGCGATAGCGCACGATGACCGGCATGTTCTTCGGTATCCAGTTGATGCGGCTCAGGTAGATCTTCGTCTTGGCTTCAACCGAAGAAGAAGGATTGACCTCGTACTCGCCACTTTCCCAGTTGGTCTGCGAGACGATGAAGAAGTCGCAGATGCCTTCGAGCGACGAGGGCACCAGGTAGTCGCCGTCGGAGACCCACGTCTCGTAGCTGTAGGTACCGGCTCCCAAGCCGTAGCGTCCGCCTATGTTTTCGCTCCACGACAAGTAGGGTATGGGGCGGCTGAAGGTCTTTGCCACCCGCTTGCTGACCGATGCCTCCTTGATAAAGGTGATACCCCACAGGTAGTTGTTTCTCAGGAAGGTCTGGATGGGAGGTATCGTTCCCAGTTTCTTGACAACGTTTTCGTAATCTCCGTAAATTCCGACACTGTTATCATAGTCTGCATCGTTATTGTTGTAGTATCGCATTTCCTCGTACTTCTTCATCAGCTGATTGCCTTCGTTGGCAAGGGTATTATACGCTTCTTCGGGAGTGGTCAGTACGTCGTTGATATTACCCCCGTGGTCATCCTGACCGAGATACATGGTGGTACTATTTTTAGGGAATATGGCGAAGCGCAACACTGTGTTGGCACTGATTTCTATAGGTGTACCCTCATATTTAATGGCAGCCAGGCGGTCGGTGGTGTAGGTGTCGCCGTCGGCAATGTTAGAGCGGTCTACGTTTCTTACAGGAATCAGGGATGTCGTGGTATAATAGATTTCGTAGTCGCTTTCGTAGTTGGACAAGAAGTTGCTCTCATAGCTCTGTACGGCAGAGATGAAGTCGGCATTCCACTCAAACTTCACCCATGCCGTCGAGGGGAAGACGACATCGGTGCCTGCGGGCACCTCGGTATAGGTGCCGTCCTGCTCTGAACTCCAAAGTATCTTCAGGGGCATGGGCACGTTGAGGTGGGCAGAGATGTAACACTCGTTCCACGGCAGCAGGCTCATCGTGGAATGGCGGTCGGCAGCAGCCTGACTGTTGGTGAGCTTGTCAGGACCGGCATAGTAGTTGCCTGCTGCATCCTTGAAGGTGAAGAACACGATCTTGCTCTTGGAAATCTCACCAAGGTCCAGTTCACCGGCGCTGAGTGCCACACGCTGCACGACAGGTTTACTGGGGTCGTTATCCCAACTGGTGGGGTCGTCCCACTTCACGCTCCTACCCACCAGGAACGGGTTCATCGAAGGTACCCACCCTATACCCATGTCTGAAACGGCTGGGTCGGTGCTCAGCGACGACAGCTCTATGTCTGAATCAGAATTATAAAAGGTGGTATACTGGTTACCTGCCTTTGCCGTCGGACCTTGGTCAAGATGGACGATACGACGCTGGTAGGTATTCATCGACCCATTTTGATTCTCCTCAAATTCGTAGTTCTTGGTGTACCAGTACACGCGCTGTTTGTACCAAGAAGGTTCGTTTTCATCGGCAACGTAGTACAGCAGGTAGCTGTTGGCAGCTGCCGTAGCATCGGTCACCGTCCAGGTAATTTTTACATGCTTCGAGTTGACAAAAAGCGAATAGTCGTCATACTTTAAGTTAGTAATACACGCCGGGTAGGTTCCAAGCAAATTATCGGCTTTTACCCCCCCCACAATGTTCACTCCAAACAACACCGTCGTCAGGAGCAATGCCTTCACATAGTTTTTCATTGTTTGAGTTATTACGAGTTTTATTTGAAAGATTTGATTTACTACTGAAACCGCTGCAAAAGTATTAAAATTGTAACATTCTGACAAAGTACTTTAACATTTATTCTACACAACAACGTACAAATAATCAAAAATAAAAGTCTTTTTCGCAATTCGCAAAGACAGAACTGTGCCTATAAAAAACTGATAACAACGAAAGTCTCAGCAACCTATGAATTGTAGTCGCCTGCTGCGAGAATGCGACTTCATCATGCTTCGCTTGCCGAAGAAGCACACTCCTTCTCAAATGTAGGACAATACGCGAAGGCGGAATTATTCTAACTCAACTTTCGGAAGTTCTTTCCAAAGGAAAGCGACTTAAAGTCGAGCGGAGCGAATGCGAAACTTAAATTATTCTAATTATTCCAATTTCTTTCGTAGAGATGAAATCATTGGGGAAATTGATACGGTTTGGAAAGTTTCATTCCCAAAAGCGTTTCAACGGGATTTTGCCCGAATTGTAGACATAGAAATCTCATCAAATAATTGTCGAAAAGTGGGATGAAACTGCAACAACAGGGTTAATGCATTGTGGAATAGTGGGTTAGATGTTGCAGTTTATCTTTTTAAAACTACAACCAAACTGCACATTTACATATTTCTTGACGTTTTTAAGAGTTTCTCAGACAATAAGTAAAAGTAGTTTCTCCGTGTATTAAGAAGTCGTACTATCAGTACAAGCCTCTAAAACTGTTAGTACGAGAGGCTCGTACTAACAGTACGAAGCGTAGGTACTACTTTCGTACAACGTTATATACCAATCTGTTATGCCTATGTTTTATCTTATAGGTTCCGTATATTGGTGTATTATTGCGAGGGCGTGTAGTTTGCGTGTAGTTAGCTTGGAGTAAAATACACGGGCTAACTACCTAAGTTACAATGGTTTAAGTACAGGCGTGCAGTTTTAAACGGAAAATGAAGGTAAAATAAAAATGTGGTAGTATTAAAACTGTGGAAAATCTGAATTATCCTTACATTTCAGGAAACAACATCTGATGTTCTATTCATGCTAATTCACTATAAAACAGAGCCTTAACGTAAATTTAGCAATTACAGACAGTACTATAGCCGTGATGTAGGAACAGGGAAAGAAATGACTGCTACTCGATGATATCAACGGCATCAGCGGATAAACGACAAACAAGCCATGCGGAAAATGTTATGTCTTTTCATACAAAGAGCGAAAACATCTAACCGCAGATTGCGTGGATTACATGGATTATCTAAACAACAGAAAACACGGAAGGCACGGAAAATCATCCCGATGGGATGGAAAGAAATTGGCAGAAATTACCCAGAAATTTTCTGGATTGAATTATAGTAATTATGCTAATTTCTTTCGAAAAAATGCTTATGGGCTTAACAGCAGATTGCGTGGATTACACGAATGAACGACGGAAGGGAAAGAAATTATCAGAAATTACCCAGAAATTTTCTGGATTGAATTATAGTAATTATGCTCATTTCTTTCGAAAAAAATGCTTATGGTCTTAACCGCAGATTGCGTGGATTACACGAATGAACGACGGAAGGGAAAGGAATGGACAGAAATGAACCGAAAATTTTAATCTTTCGTGGCAAACGTACTTCTTTACCACAGATTGCGCGGATTACACCGATGTTCTTCCGCAGAGCCGCGTCTTTTTTTATTCTCACACAGAGACACAGCGTCTCACGGAGTTTTTCTCTTCTTCTCACAGGTTGCACTGACCTGCCTGATCATCATCCCATCGGGATGATTGGGATTCATGTCAATCCGTGTTATCCGTGTTCAGGCGATATAGTCTAAAGGGTTGCGCTTCATAATCAGCGGATAGCGCTCTGGGTGCTTCAAGCTTTCCAACTCCAAATCTACGTCAAGCTCTGGCCACTCTATTGCTTCCCTTCCACTCATCCTGACATTGAGCACACTACTTATCGTAGCATCTTTCATCCAAGGTATGCGGTTGTACGACAGGAAATAGTCATTTCCTTGAACAGACACCATAATCCCTTGAGCATTAATCATCAATACGCTTACCGACGTGTTGTCTGTACTGCTGTTTGAAATGGTCGCCATGACGTTCTATTATTTGTATCAACCGTTTAACTTCTTTCGTACTAAACCCGTAGTTCGTCGCTAATTCTATACGAGGCTCTAACCAAAATTTAGCTTCACACTCTGCACGTATGACATGAATATGCATACGGGATTCCTCATTGGAAAAGACCTTGAAGATATATCCCTCTTCACGTCTGAATATCGGACTCATATACGCTCTTTCGTTTTCTGACGTTAACGCATGCACGTTTTATCTTACAAATATAAGACTTTATTATTTTACGGGCACCACTTCGGGGGGTGACTGATGCAAATTTTAACAAACTTTAGAGGTTTGGGGAAGAGATGGGAATGGGGATAATGGGGAAATGGGCAAGATGGTCGGGGGTGGGGCTTTAGTTTTTCATCCCCTTCGCCAGGAAGTCGAGGTATGCGTCTACGTCTTCGTCGTAGGCGTGGGGGGCTGCGAGGGGCTTGCCTTGGCTGTCGAGGATCACGTAGAAGGGCTGGGCGTTGG
>ODAI012044199.1_pt1 | contig 10168 bp, 5 predicted proteins | sample 1539321 | NCBI WGS metagenome assembly ODAI01 (sample SAMN02144231, study PRJEB22623) | gut metagenome | biome: sheep rumen | host: Ovis aries | place: New Zealand | reverse complement strand
GGAACCGAATGACCTCGGAATACACCTATAAGCTGACATCTACAAGAATAGCCACAGATACTGAGACAATGACAGACCCTATCCTGCTCGATATCGTCGAGGGTCTGAACCAGTCCAAATGGAAGGGCGGAGTAAAGAGCATCTCCTTCAAGGACGGCTATTATCCTGCTTATGATGCCGAGACCAGGGAAGGCTATACGCCCGAGGTCTATTATATCACGGACAGCTATGTCAGCAGTACAACAGAGGGAGATTATGCAAAGACCAATGCGCAGTTTACAAATCTGCTGAACGCATTCAAGACAAATGCCGATGAAGCTGCCAAGCTGCCTATGTATGAAAGCCTGAATGCTTCACTTGCCGGACAGACTGATGGCTGGAAAAAGGCAGCGCTTAGTGACAGCGGCGAATGGGTCATCAGCGGAGATGACATATACAAGGTCTATGCGGTGGCGGTGCTTTTCAAAGGCAGCTATACTTATTCCAATAATGATCAGGTCTCTGTCAAGGCGGACCTGAATATGAAAGCACCCGACCTCACTGCGCAGAATGCGCAGACCAATAACAACCGTGTTTCCTATAACGATGTACAGTTCTATGCTAAGGTGACAAACGAGCAGCAGCAAACGACCGCTGTGGATTCCGCCAGTGACAGGACACTGGTAGTCCTGAGGCACATGGTAGAGCTGGTAAAGGTAAGCTCGAAGAACCCCGACAAGCGGCTTACCGGGGCAAAGTTCTCGGTATATACCGATGCGGACTGCACAATACCTGTTGTCTATTACGAAAAGGATACGCAGGGCGAGATGCTCAATATGGAGGTCGATGCCAGCGGTTCGCTGAGCCTTAACCTCTCCCCCGGCGTGTTCTATTATAAAGAGGTGAAGGCACCTCAGGGCTATCACCCCGATGATCGCCCCTACAGATTCAGGGTCGTTTCAGACTCGAATGCCGTTTATTATTACACTGTGGATCTCAAGACGGGTGCTGAAGCGGAAAATGAATACCTTGTGGTGAACGACAAGGAATATGACGTTTACAAGGACAGCGTTTACTCCGGCAAGAGCTTTATTGACAGCTCGCATGAGTTCCATGTGTATGACGCAAACGGAAACGCTGTAAGCAGGTTTGAATGGATCCAAGCTGAAAATGCGTATTCCTACACGCTGGACGGCACATTGGATCAGCTTACAACACAGGCGGGTGACGGAAAGATCACTGTAAAGGATCTTCCCGCAGGCACTTATTTCTTCGGCAAGACTCCAAATGATAAGGACGGCTATTCCTTCTCCGTGGCGGATAACAGCTCGATCACGCTTAGGGTGATGACAAAGAGCAGGATGTCCGACGGTGTTAAGTTCTCGCTTTACGAGACCACCGCCGACGAAGGCGTTGCAGCTGACGATAAGCTCTGCATGGTCTCCGGCAGCAATGGAGAATACAGCTTGAACGCCACCGGAACAGCAAAGACCATTACCCCCGACAGCAGCGGAAGGATCATTATCAGCGGGCTTGACAGCAGCAAGAGATACTATCTTTCGGTAGAGAACGCCCCGGCGGGCTTCAAGAAATCGACCGTTCACTATCTGGACAAGAACAGCAGCAGCGTTGAGCTGGTCGCCTGCGAGCAGCTGCTTTACACTGACAAGATAGTGGTCGAGGACGATCCCATAGAGATCGCATCGGCGAACTTTATCAAGCAGGACGGAACACTGGTCGGCGGCCTGCCCGCCGGAGAGAACGGAACTCCTCTCGGAAATGCCGAATATACAATGTATGTTGTCAGCAGTGACGGCTCTGAGGTGCCTGTTTACTTCAAGCCAAGGGAAGGCACTGTCGATGCCACAAGGTTCTACCAATATGTCGGCACCGAGGGCAAGGAGGGTACCACCACCGCCCTTTCATCCAGCTACGGCGGCCCGACAGGCAGCATCCGCGTTGAGGGTCTGCCCTACGGCACCTATATCATTCAAGAGAGCAAGGCTCCTGCCGGCTTTGAGCTAAGCAGCAAAAGATATACCTTCTATGTTTCGGCTAAGACCATTGACGAAAACGGCGAGCTTATCTTAGGCGAAAAGGATCCTGTCACCGATGAATATCCGCCTATGGAGCTTCTGGATGACGAGATGCTAAGCAGCATCGTGCTTAAAAAGAAGGATAAGAACGACGAGAGCATAAATCTGAAAAACGCGCAATATACGCTTTTCAGACTAAAGAAGAACGATAATGCTGAGGTCACTGAGGAGGACTATCTCGCAGCTGCCCAAAAGGCGGTGGAGAATGCCAAGGGCGACACCTCAAAGCTTTCGGAGTATTGGGAGACCGTAAGGTCTGCTTATACCGATACTACGGGAGAGGCTGTGTTTGACGGGCTGCCCTTCGGAACATACCTCCTTTACGAGACCCTGCCGCCTATCGGCTATACATGGAACAACGACCTTGAAAACTGGTCGGTCTGGACACAGACGGATCAGACCGCTAATAATGCACAGATAATCGTTATCAACTGCGATACCGTGGTGAAGAACTCCGAGCTTGTCGCCAAGACCGTCACGGATGAAAGCGGGGAGGAGATCACCACCTACGAGCGGGTGTATTACGATTTCTTCGCAAAGCACCTTGACGACAGACGCAAGGGCTCGGCAAGGCTTATCAAGAAAAGCTCCGGCGCGGACAGCAAGCCCCTCAAGGACGGCAGCTTCACCCTCTACAAGGTGAATTTCACCGACGAGGAGATCAGAGCATATCTTGAAAATAGCTTTGATGCTGATAAGGTCAGCGAGATCATGGATAACCCGGTGCAGAAAAAGACCTATACCGAGCAGATGTCGCCCGAGGATCTTAACCCCTTGCTGCATATAAACAGCAACGGCGTTATAACCAATGCCGGCAAGCCTATCGACGATGTGGTGAAGCAGGGTCTGCGTACCAACAGCCAGCCGGAGGGCGCTACCGAAACTGTGAGCGGTCTTGACTGGGGCGTATATTACTTCCTCGAGGTCAAGGCGCCGGAGGGCTATCAGGTAAATAACAAGCCGCAGCGTTTCAAGGTGGATGCGGCTTCGTCCGATGCAACTATCGAAGTCAATATGAGCGACGAGAAGATCTACGGCGAGGTTTGGCTCTACAAGCAGGACAAGGATCCTATCGCCACCGGCAGCACCGAGCATGAAAAGCTCTTCGGCGCACAGTTCGAGCTGTATGATTCAACCAACAGCAAGGTACTGTCAGTTCCGAGGCTGCGTATCGGCGGACTGACTGACAGCACGATCAACGGAGTAAGCAACAGGCGCAAGGAGTTCATCGTAAAAAGCTTCAGAGTCACCAACAAGGACACTATCGAGTTCACGATAGTTGATGACACCGGCGACACATACACTGTAACGGTGGATTATCTGATAACCGGCGAAAATCAGTCAAAGGGCAAGGTCGGAACGGTCACTGTTGACGAGGAGGAGTTCAAGACCAAGTACGGCGACGGTACTTACTCTGCCGATGACCTGCGTCTGGCTTACTATGCCATGACTGCGAACAAGAGCCAGATATATGACGACTCACAGAAGAAATACCGCCAGCCCACAGATCTGGAAAGGCAGTATGCATCTGATACTTATGTCACAGCCAACGAGGGCGGCCGACTGAACGTCCGCGGGCTGGACTGGGATTCCTATTACTTCCATGAAACTGTACCGCCGGTAGGCTACAGCCTGTCCGAGGACGTTATCTTCTCGGTGAACAGCTTTAACTGCGGCAACCAGTTCATCAAGTGCGAGGACCCGAAAAAGCAGGCCGAGATCATAATTGACAAGGAGATACCCAACAAGGATTACTTCAAGGCCTACGGCGAGCCGACCTTCCTGTTCAAGGTGCATAAGCTTAAAACTGCAGTGGCGGGCGACACTGCGGACTTCACCAAGGATTCGACCGATTACGTCAAGACCGGCAAAAACTACACTCTTGCGATACACATGAGCGAGACCACAGGCTCGGCTATGCTGAGCGTGCCGGAGGGGCAGTATCTGATCGAGGAGCTGCCGGTATCGCGCTACACCTGCACGGGGCTGGAGCTGGTGCAGGGAACTGAAGACAAGTACACTATCGACACAAACAAATTCATCGCCTTCTGCGATCTGACCGGCTCGAGCGATCCGAGCGAGATACTCACCTTTAGGGTGAAGTACAAAAACGAGATCAAGCGCTATGACAATTTCAGCGAGGTGACCTTTGCTGACAACCGCATTCCCGGCGAGACCTATGTTACCTCGTTCAAGCCGATCTACGAGCCGCTGGTGACTGCCGACAAGTATTACAGCGACAGCACGGGAAATTACTACGAGATCGACCTCTCCAAGGCGCTCACGGACAAGGAGTTCATGGCAAAGATCGTCTATAACAACGGCGTTTCAGAGGATCTCGACCTCGGGCATATCAACAATATGAAGTTCAGAGGCAGCTTCAATCCCAGCTTCCCGTTTGACCAAGCTACGTTTGTGAAGCACGGTGACAATGACTACTACCTAAAGCTGACCTTTAAGGGCAACTTTGACAGTTCAAGCGTAGCGGGACAAACGATCTCGTTCGATGTCGGCTACGGCAAGAACGGGCTTGAAGCCTATGACACCAACAACACCGGCATGATCCGCGGAACGCTGAATCTGACCTTTGACGAGACCCCGTCTGACATACGCAAGCGGGTGGTATTCAAGACGGATGCCAACAACAGGTCTATTTTCAATCTGCCTGCCGGCGACGGCATAGAACAGCTCACAGCCGCGGAAATGGTCTATACCAAGGCGGCCGACACTGGCTCCGTGACCTCCGAGCCGACGGCATTCACCGATCTTACGGTGCTTGCAGAGGGCTATGTATTCAAATACTGGTATCTTCTCGGCGACGACGGACGGCCGGTGGCCGACAAGGACGGCAACATAGTCCAGTTTGGGGACGAAGCGGCAGTAAGGGCATACATTTTCGGCAGCACCGCCCCCGAGGGCGTGACCCTGCCCACGGGCAGCATCTTCAATCACCCCGACAAGGTGAACGGATTTACGTTCCAGGCGGAGGTGGAGGAGAGCAAAGAAAGACCATTGACTGCAAGATTTGTCCTTAAGACAAATACTGACTTTCTTACGCTAATTAGTTCTAGTTCTACTATATCATCTGACAGTATTACACTATCAAAAGGTAATATGACCGGATTTAAGGAGGGAGATCAGTCGGGCTGGGAAGCTGCCGGTGAAGGTAATCGACTGACCTATGATTCCTACGGCGGTAGTTATACAGAAGGTGACCCATATCCGGACAAGATTCGGTTCTATAATATTGGTACAGATGTATTTTGGTACACGGTTGACAGAGAAACACTGGAACCTTCTAAAGGATCTGTATATGTTGAGTTCGAATCCAATTATTATAAAAATACATCAAACCTTTTTAATAATTACACAAAACTTGAAGATGTTAGCGGTATGTTTGACTGGGATCTGTCCGGTGTAACTATGTTGGGTTATATTTTCCAGAATACAAAAATCACTGAATTTACGCTGAACAGGACATACAAGGCTTCTGGATATATGTATATGAGCCGTATGTTCTATGATTGTAAGCATCTGACAACTGTTACCATGAATATAGATACCTCAGATGCACCATATGGTGATTGCGTACCAGGTACAGACAATACCTATAAGTCTGCTCAAACTAAACAAATGTTCTGCAATTGTAAACAACTTGTTAATTTAAATCTATCAGGTGATTTCTCAAATCTGTTTAATGCTAAGGAAATGTTTAAAGAATGTAGTAGTCTTACAGCTTCTGAGTTTAAACGAGCATTTTCAACATGGATATGGAATACCAACAACAATGACTCTATGCAAACAGGTGGTAATAACTATGGTGACCAGATTTTCATGAATAACAGTAGTCTGGCAAGTGCTCTTGCGGGTGTAGACCTTGTTGATGCAAGCGGCAACCACTTTAAGCGAAAAGACAATATAATTGTAAGTGCTGACTACCTCTAAAAAGAGCTCCCCCCGCAGGCTAACGCCTGCGGGGATTTTTTTGCCCTCTGAAAAAAGGCAGCAAAAAAACCGCCCTCAAAGGGCGGTTCATATTTTCATATCATGACGGCGAGGCGGCGGTGAACTTCGACCATGCATCAGCGTAGCCTGCATAGGCCGCGCCGGTTTTGGGGTCTATCGTCTGCACCGATTCGGAATAAACAAAAATATCGTGGGGCGTTACCTGTGCGCCGTTTTCGTACTCCATTTTCACCCATGCCAGCAGGGGGACGGTGTCCTTGCCGGGGGCAACGGCAGATTCGTAATAGTAATAGCCGTCCGCGGCATTGTAGGTCCAGCCCGCCGGAAGATGCGCGGTATAGCTCTCTGCGGCGGCAGGGGAGGCTTTGTAAAAGGTTTCGGGGGGAGTTTCACTGTCGGCATTCTCGGCGGAGAAATACGCCCGGCTCTCGGACAGTGAGTCGGAGAACTCTATCTTCGCCCGCACATAGCAGGGAACACTGCCTGTGTTGCTTATCCTTACCACCTTGCGGTAGGGCTTTGTCTGATCCGGCGGAGTGAAGGTTTCGCTGATAGAAATATCGTCCTCGCCCACGCCCACAAGGTTGGGTTTATCCTCTCTGGCGGCAAAATATGCAAACACCGAAACGGATATTGCAGCAATGACCGCCGCTGTGCCGGCTATAGCTATTCGCTTTTTGGTATTAGTCATTGCACTATCCTTTCTTGTTTTCTATGATCTTATACAGGTCTGTAAGCTCCTGCGCGGTGTACTGGCTGGCTGCCGTACCCTCGTGGGTCACGCCGGGGACGTTCAGATCATCCTTCTGTACCGTATATGCTCTGACCGTCACTTGACCGACAGACTTGCCGGTGATATCGCCGTCCACCATGCTCCTAAGCCTAAGCTCGTCAAAGACCGCTGCGGTCTGACCCTTCGGCGGCAGCCACACGCTGTAGCCGAAAAGGTAGGTGTCATAGGTGCCGTCAACATAGCCCTCAACGTCCTTGTAGTTCTTTTTATCCTCGGTCTGCTTCAGATATATCCAGCCGCCGGCATCGCCTGTGGGGATGTTGTACTGTATGTCGGCATAGCCGTTATCAGCGGGGTCGTGGGTCACGCTTTGATGCTGCTCCGTTGCGGCAAGCAGATCGAATATCTCGGCCGACTGTATGTAATCTGCTGCAGGCAGATCGCCGGTCTTTCCCGTGGGAGCAATGCGCTGGCCGTTCTCTGCCACAAGCGTTGTCTCCATTCGCGGAACAGAGACCTCAACGAAGAAAAGCTGCTCCACCGAACCTGTGTTGATGACAGAGGGCTGCTTCTGAATGATCTGCCCGGCGGCGAGGGTCTTATCCTTTTCAAAGCTTTCGGATATGGACAGATCCACCTCGGCGATCTTGAAGGTATTGTCCTTTTCGTCGGAGCTTGTCAGAAAGGCTGCGGTCATGCCAATGACAGCAACAGCTGCAAGGCTTGCGATGAATAGGCGCTTTTTAAGCGTTTTCCTGTCCATTTTCCATAGCCTCCTTTTCAACGTTTTTCTTTTTTTTCGGGATAAAGCTTATCGCCAGCAGCGCCCCGACAATGCAGAGGGCGGTAACCCTGCCGGCAGTGGTCTTCAGAAACGAAAACAGTCCGCCCAGTCCCGGCAGCACGGTAACGGTCTTGCCGATATAGTTTTCCTCCGTGACGGGCTCGGCATCGTTGGTGTTGTTGGCATCGCCTTTGGTGGTGTATTTTCCGTCCTCGATCTTAACGACCCGGTGAGTGACAAGCATCTCTCCGCCCTTGCGAAAGGAGATCACATCTCCCACCTTTATCTCGGAAAGCTCCGTCCGCTGATTTACGAACACCACGCTCCCCGTAAGGATAGCCGGCTCCATTGAGCCTGTTTTCACGATATAGGGTCTGATCTTGAAGATATACAGCCCCACCAGCAGTGCCGCCAAAAGTATCACCAGCGTCATAAGTATCGACACGGTCGTTCTTGCCACCGCAAGGGCATCCTTAAGCAGCCTTTTGCGGTTCATTCCTGCAGTATCTTCCATACATCAGCTGCCCCTACCTTAGTGGAGGTCGGGGACTCAAGGAAGTCATTCTGTATCGCATAGGCCTTGATGTTGATATGCTGGGTGGTGCCCTCCAGCCCTTGACCCTCTCTTGCGTTGGTGAATATTACCTTGTCGAAGAGGGCGTTTTCCGTCAAACCGCCGGGCTGCAGCACGGACATGGTGCTGCCTTGATTTGCGCCTGTATAGGCATAGAGATAGGTATAGCCCGTGACAGCCTTGGAGCTGTCTGTTATCTCTTGGGGATAGTCCTCCATAAGGGACCAGCCGGGGTTTACGGTCTGCGCCGAGGTGTCCGGCTGGGCGGTATAGTTCCCGTCCTTGTCCACGAACCTAAACAGCGGAGCGGTCTTTGTGCCGAGGCTGATGCCCTTGCTGTTGTCAGAGGCGTCCTCGATAACAAGCCTCTGCGCCGGGACGGTCACCTCCATGAAAACATATGCGGGAGTGGTGTCGGCATTCTTTATCTTGGGATTCTTATCGATTTTCTTTTCCGGCACTATGACGGGGTCGGGAACCCATTTATCCTCAACTATCTGGATTTTCAGAGTTGAAGCCACAAAGGCATTGGTAACAGTATCCTCGCTTGTGAAATATGCGCTGATGCCGGCGATCACGGCGACTGCCGCCAGTGAGGCCGCTAAGATACGCAGCTTTTTTCTGTTCATACCGTTCACTCCCGTCCTTTATGTCTTCTGTTATTCAAACTGTAAAAAGTATTATATATATATTATTATACCACATCGCTTATAAAAATGCAAGCTTTTTACAGTGATATATCTCTGCATTCCTGTTGACAGTTGACAATTGACAATGAAGGTGTTGCCTTAATTGTGTCGGCCTTATTGACAAATCGCTGTGCCTGTGATATCATTACAGCAGAAAGAGCCTTAATGCTGTAATCTTCCGCCGCCGGCTGCGGGCGTATGAAAAGAGAGCAGGCAGAGGCTCTTCTCGCAAAGAGCGAGAGTAACGACAGGAGGCGGTCATCACCGCGGGCAGAGCGCCGATGTCGAGGATCGACCTCGGTATAGTCAGATACAATTTTGAGGCTGCATCGGGGCACAGGTGCATTTCAGAATAAAGGGGGAGAGCAGAATGACACTTGATAACAGCAGACTGAAAAGGATACGCTATGAATCCAGCGGCGGATCAATGTGCTTCCATTCAGAATTTGAGATCGAGGCCGATGCGGCAGAGGTGATTCGCACCGCCTACTGGAGCGATGTCAGCTGCAGCCTGTCAGAGGATAGGGCAGAGCCGGGAGTGCTTGGAGCTATCGACAGCACCTTCCGCACCTCGGAAAAGGATGAAATGACCGTAAGAGAGCATATCCCGATGAACACAGCGCTTTGGGATGCTCTGTGTGAGGAGCTTGGGTATCTTTGGGAGCAGCTGCGGCCTGTGGAAAAGCGCAGTGAGCCGACAGTTCCCGACCCGGATATGTTTGTGCTGGACGGCGGAGATTATCAAAGGCTTTATCTCACCCGGGAGAGGGACGGCACCGAACAGACGGTGCAGTATTATCCTCCTTCGGGGAACAGGTGGTACTCGGTAATTGAGATCCTCCGCGAAATGGTGCGGCCTGTCGGCAGAGACCTTTGCAGGATAGGCGAAACTCTTATTACGGAGCTGTATCTGAAGGCACCGGAGTATTCCTATCAGATAACGCCGGCAGGAAACAGCGGCGGGTATTATTACTTTGTCCACGGCGACAGTTCGGACAGGAGCAGCATCACCCGGGAGCAGTGGCTGACAGTTAGGGACTACTTGAGCGGGCTTGATATCCCGGCCGCCGGTTCGGGAAGCGGCGGGGAAAGGTACAGTCTCCGGCTGAAATACAATGACGGCATCAGCAGGGAAGTGAAGATAGACAAAGGGCTCGCCGAAGAGATAAGAGGATTTCTGAAGGACAGCATTTAGGCAATTGCCCCTGCGCAGCACAGTAGGCTGTCAATAAAACAAAGGCAGCACCGCACAAAGCCCGTGCGGTGCTGCCTTTATATATATCCCAATATCGATGCGCTCTGCTGCAAGCGACAATCTGCCGTACTCTCTGCGGGAATTATTGGGGG
>ODAI010017923.1_pt1 | contig 10168 bp, 5 predicted proteins | sample 1539321 | NCBI WGS metagenome assembly ODAI01 (sample SAMN02144231, study PRJEB22623) | gut metagenome | biome: sheep rumen | host: Ovis aries | place: New Zealand | reverse complement strand
CCAGCCTTCACGGCAATGGCTATCTGCTTACCAATCTTTGTGAATGTCTTGGCCATGTGGCCCCATCTCTTCAGCTTTGTAGCTTTGCGATACTCAAATGCTCTTCCCATTTTAATTTACTATTTGACAATTTACTATTTACTATTTTAACGGAGTTCAGCACCTAACTTCTGCTTCAGACTGGTGATGAGCTTGTTCATGATGGCTTCAATCTGTTTGTCGCCCATCGTCTTCTCTGCATCCTGAAGGATAAAGTTGACAGCATACGACTTCTTGCCTTGAGGCAGCTTGTCGCCCTCATAGACATCAAACAGCTCAACCTTCTTCAGCAGTTTCTTCTCTGTCTGGCGGGCTATCTCCTCAATCTGTGCGAACTCAACGTTCTTGTCGATCAACAATGCTAAGTCGCGGCTCACGGCAGGATACTTGGGAATGTCCGTGAATTCTACCTTCTGCTTGCGAATTACCTTCATCAAGGCGGTCCAGTTCAGCTCGGCATAGAAGACGGTGGTATCGATACCAGCCTGCTTCTGCATCTTCTTGCTGAGGATGCCAAGCTCGACGAGCTGCTTGCCACCACGATTCTCGATGGTGAGACCCGAGACGAAGATGGGATTCTGCGACTTCTTGCGTACCAGCATACCCGGCTGGACACCGATACGGGCCAGAATATTGTCGACATGTGCATCGAGCTCGGCAAACGAGGTCTGCTCGTCAGCATGCGCCCAAGAGCCTTCCACGCGCTTACCGGTCATCCACAACGCCATGTGATACTGTTCCTTATAGGCCTGCATGGGATCGTCGTCGTTCTTCTTCTCAGGTGAGAAGTGATAGACATTGCCAAACTCGAAGAAACGGCAGTTGCCATTCTTGCGGTTGGCGTTGTGGGCAATGCTCTCCAAACCGCCATACAGCAATGTAGCGCGCATCACATTCAGATCGCTCGACAGCGGATTCATGATGTGTACCAGCGTCTCGTTCTGTGCTTCGTCGTAATAGGATGACTTACTGAGCGAATTATTCAGTATCTCGTTGAAACCGGCTCCTACCAGCTGCTCGCTCACCAGATTGGCCAGCTTGTGCTTCTGGTCTTCCTCGCCCTTGATGACAAGCGACGACTTCAACTGGGTGGGTATCTCTACATTGTTGTAGCCGTAGATTCGAAGAATGTCTTCCACCACATCGCAGGGACGGGTCACGTCAACACGGTAGGCAGGCACCTCAATCTCCAACGCCTCAGCGGTCTCGCTCAGGACCTTCATCTCCAGTGAGGTCAGAATACTCTTGATAGTATCAGCAGGTATCTCTTTACCAATCAACTGGTTGACGTACTGATATTCGAGTGTTACCTTGGGATTCTCCATCTTCACAGGATAGACATCCTTGATGTCCATCGACACCTTTCCTCCAGCCAGTTCCTTACACAACTGAGCTGCATACTTCAGGGCTTCGATGGTGCCATTGGGGTCTACGCCGCGCTCGAAACGGAACGAGGCATCGGTAGAGAGTCCGTGCCGACGGGCTGACTTGCGAATCCAAGTGGGATGGAAATAGGCCGACTCCAACACGACATTCTTGGTGGTCTCGTAGGTCCCGCTGCCCTTGCCACCGAAGACACCAGCAATACACATGGGGTCTTCAGCATTGCAGATGGCCAAGTCGCGGTCGGACAGCTTATGCTCCACCCCATCGAGAGTCTGGAACGGAGTACCCTCGGGCATCGTCTTGACCACAATTTTATGACCTTTCACCATGTCGGCATCAAACGTATGCAGAGGCTGACCAAGAGCCATCATCACATAGTTGGTGATGTCTACAATATTATTAATAGGACGCAGGCCTATCACATTCAGTTTCTCCTTCAGCCACTCCGGACTTTCCTTCACCTCGCAGTCGGTAATGCTCACACAAGCATAGCGTCGGCAGGCCTCGGTATTCTCAATCTCAACCTCTATGGGCAGATTGTGGTTGTCGACCACGAGGTCGGCAGTTCCCGGGCGGCGCATTGCCGTCTGATAGCCATTCTGCTTCAGCCAGGCATAGAGGTCGCGCGCCACACCCCAGTGCGACAGCGCATCGGCACGATTAGCTGTGATGTCAACCTCTATCAGCCAGTCGCTTTCCAGATGGTAGTATTCAGCAGCGGGAGTCCCTACTACAGCATCGTCGGGCAATACGATGATGCCGTCATGACTGGTGCCAATGCCTATCTCGTCCTCGGCACAAATCATACCCAGCGACTCCACACCGCGAAGCTTTGACTTCTTGATGACAAATTCCTTGTCACCATCGTAGAGCACACAGCCCAGGTCGGCGACAATCACCTTCTGGCCCGCAGCCACATTAGGAGCACCGCACACAATCTGCTGCGGTTCGCCCTTGCCCAGGTCAACGGTAGTGACATGCAAGTGGTCAGAGTCCGGGTGCATCTCGCAAGTCAGCACCTTTCCCACATAAAGTCCTTTCAATCCTCCCTTGATACTCTGTACTTCTTCGAGGGCATCGACCTCAAGACCGGTCGATGTCAGCGCATCGCAAACCTGTTGCGGTGTAAGGTCAAAGTCGACGTACTCCTTCAACCATTTATAAGATATATTCATTGCGCAATAACTGTTAATTTCGAAAATCGGCCACAAAGGTACAAAAAAGCGCGCACAATACAAAATAAATTTCAGAAAAATAAGGGTATGACCTCCAGTGGCCATACCCTTGTTCGTTCATTTCGTTTAGTCTTCCTCAGGCGTAATGAGTTTGTATCCCTTGCCGTGAATATTGATAATTTCAATCTGGGGATCGTCTTTCAGGTGCTTGCGCAACTTGGTGATATAGACATCCATCGAGCGCGCATTAAAGTAGTTGTCGTCTATCCAGATGGTCTTCAGTGCAAAGTCGCGCTGCAGTATTTCGTTGGCATGTGCGCAGAGCAGCCCCAGCAGCTCGTTCTCCTTAGTGGTGAGCTTGGTCTGCTTCTCACCTATGCTGAGCAGCTGCTTCTGGGTGTCGAAGATGAAGATGCCGATATGATATACTGAGCTCTCGCGGTTTTTCTTGCCCCGCACACGACGCAGGATGGCCTCCACGCGGAACACTAGCTCCTCCATGGAGAACGGTTTGGTGATATAGTCGTCGGCACCAATCTTGAAACCTTCCAGAATGTCCTCTTTCAGTGTCTTGGCAGTGAGGAAGATAATGGGGATGTCCGGACTGGCCTGCCGTATTTCCTGTGCCAGCGTAAAGCCGTCTTTCACAGGCATCATCACATCAAGGATGCAGATGTCAAACTTAGTCTTGAGGAAAGCCCGATAGCCAGCTTCACCATCGGCACAGAGCTCGGCGGCATAGCCTTTGGCTGCAAGGTACTCACGCAACAGCATTCCCAGGTTCTCATCGTCTTCGCAAAGAAGAATTTTCAGTTTCTCGTCCATAACCTAATAAATTTACAATTCGACAATATTTTTATTTACTATATATTCTATTATTTCTATTCTTCCTTCATTACCGGCAGCATGATAGTAAACTTGGTGCCTTTACCCACCTCGCTCTCTGCCCTTATCTCGCCCTGGTGCAGGTCTATCACTTTCTTGACGTAGGCCAGTCCCAGACCAAAGCCTTTCACATCGTGCTTGTTGCCCGTGTGTACACGGTAGAACTTCTCGAATATCTTCTTCAGGTTCTCCTTCTTGATTCCCTGCCCGGTATCTCTGATGGAGAGGCAGAGGTGGTTGTGCTCGTCGTTCCAAGTGCGGATGTATATATCCAGCGGCTCATCCTGTCTGCGATACTTCACCGCATTGTCTATCAGGTTGGTAATGGCATTCTGGAAGTGTACCTCATCGGCGTAGATGCCTGAGTCCACAGCCTCTATCTGTGTATATATCCTGCCCCCCGTGTGCTCCACGCGCAGCGTAAACGTCTGGGCGATCTGCTCTACCATCTCGTTCAGGTCGAGCTCTTTCTTCTTGAATACCACGCTCTTCTTGTCGAACATTGACATCTGCAGCACTTTCTCCACGAGGAACCTGAGTCGCTTCGACTCGTCGCCGATGACCTGCCCCAGGTGCCTGGTCATCTGCTCCGACTTCGTCACCGACTCGTCGTTCATCATCTGGGCGGCCAGCGAGATAGAGGCAATGGGCGTCTTCAGCTCGTGCGTCATGTTGTTGATAAAGTCGTTCTTGATCTCTGAGTAGCGCTTCTGTCGGAATATGACTACGATGGTAAAGACGAAGGTTACCAGCAGCACGATGGTGAATATGATACTGGGTATCATGAACCTCACGCTGGAGAATATATATTTGCTCATCTCGGGAAAGTGAATCTTGACGATGCCCATCTTCGACTGCGGGTCGTTGCGAAACAGATACTGGCTGTAGCTGTACTGTTCGCCCTCGCCGGAGTAGTCAGGACAGCGGTACACCTCGCGCCCGTCGGCAGTCGACACCACGAGGTGGTATGGTATGTTGACCCCGTTGTTCTGCAGCTCGTTGCGGATGTCTTGGTCGAGCGAACGGAAGTTAACGCGCTCCCTGAGAGGCTTGTCGCTGGCTGTGTACAGTATTTTGTACACCACCTCGTCGAGCAGTGCTTTCTGGTACACATAGCGGTTGCGCACTATCTCCTGCATCGACTTCACGGCATCGGCCAGCGAGTTCTTGTCCCTGCGCAGGATCATGGCCTTAGGCACCGTAGAGGGTTTCATCTGGAAGGCCTTCACCTGAAATGAAGAGTATACTGTACCGTCGTCGGCAGCAACGGCAAACTGGCGACTGTGCTTGATGGTTCCACCAATGCCATCGACCGTTACTGAGTCTGAACTGAATGCGCGACGCTCTGTCTCGTTGACATCCTTCTCCAGATAGCGCAGCGTTTCGTTCACCTCCAGGTTATGCGAGGCCTGGTACAGCGAACGGTTGACACTCTCGTCAAACTGTTCCTTCTTCATCTTCACCATCTCCTCGACATACGAGAACTGCAGGTAAAGCAGGGCCAGGAACGAGAATCCCATGATGACGGCGATAATCCAAATGGTAGACTTCTTCATAAAAGCAAAACTTCTTCTTAACGAGTGCAAAGTTAGAACTTTTCTCGTTAAGAAGAAGCTGTTTCGTTAATTATTTCCGTTAATTTTAACGACTTTAACAGAATTGTAGCGTTTTAATTAAAAATGCATACTTATATCCACACCCATCTGGAACGGATTACCTCTTTGGGCGAAGTAGAGCGTCTGGCCTCCGAAGTTACTGTCGATGGCAAAGGTGTTGTAGTTGGTATTGGTCAGGTTGCGCGCCCAGACCGAGACGGTCACTGGCGACAGATCAGCATCGACATGTGCTCCCAGGACCGCATAGAACTTCTGTCCGTAGCTGTTGGCGGCATCCCAGTATGTCTTGCCCTGGGCACGAACGTTCATACCTACCGTCAGGCTGCGCAAGGCTGCACCGCCTATGTCGAAGCGATAGTCGGCATTGGCTGCCAGCGTATGCTGAGGCACGTAAGGCACATAGTTTTTGCTGTAGTCGACGGGTTCCAGGTTGCTGCCTACACGTACGCTGTCGAGATAGTCCTTGAACTTGGCACGGGTGTATCCGTAGCTTACGCCCCAGTTCATGTGATTGTCGAAGGCACTACCCCTAAGTGTTGCCTCGATACCGCAGCTATAGCTCTTACCGGCATTGACCATAGCGCGTCCGAAGCCATACTGCGAGGCAAAGACCGACAGCTGCTGGTTGCTAATCTGCACATAGTAGGTTGAGAGGTCCAGATGAAGCATGTTTTCAAAGAGGTTCAGGTGCGTTCCGAACTCTATGTTCCACGACTCCTCGGGTTTGTACTCTATGGTCTTGCGTATGTTGGCATAGGCATTTTCGTCGTGGGCAATATCTATATCGGCACGTGCCGACTGGGCGTTGCTGCTGAGCTCCGACTGCAGGATGTCGCTGAACATCTGCACATTGAATCCGCCAGCACGGTAGCCTTTCGACACGAGGGCATAGACGTTGCTGCCCGACTGTCCGAGACGGTAGGTAAGTCCGAACTTGGGCAACAGCTGGCGGAAGGTGGCCTTCTCGCAATGGTCGAGCATCGAGCGCACGGTAGCCTTAACGTCAGTACCCATCACGCTCATGTCCAGATGGCTCACCGCGCTGGTAGCATAGTCGATGCTGGTGCGGTTGACGTCATAGCGCAATCCCAGCGTAGCGGTCAGACGGTCGCCAAGAGCCAGGTGGGTTTCGTGATACAGTCCGAAGTTGGTCATCGGGGTATGGAAGAGTCCCGGTATGGTCTCTGTGTTCATCGTGATGTGGCATCCTCCGGCGCGAGCTATCATGGCTGCTGCAGCCTCCTGTCCCATACGCTTAGCCATCGAGTTGAGCATGCCGTAGTAGGCATAGTCTTCTATCTGCTTGCTCAGGAAGGCATTCATCTCCGGGTCAAAGAATACAGGGGCATCGGTCTTCCACCACTGGTGGGCGAAGAACACGCCCGTAGTGCCTTTCCAAATGCCGTATTGACGGCTCTTGTGCACCAGCTCCTGGGTGATGGTGTTCTGCAGCTGCTTCTCCGTCATGTGCATATAGTCGGCAGGACGATAGTCGATGTCCATCAGCATGTCATCCTTCAGCAGCTGATAGCTGCCGGTATAGGTCAGCAGTCCCCAGTCGGCATCGTAGCTGATGTCGAGCCCGGTGTTCAGCATATTGCGCTTATAGCTGCCCTGCCAGTTGGTAGAGGGTGATGCCGCACGGCAGCGGTCCTCGTCCAGCTGTCCGTAGGCGAAGCCGTTCTGGCGCACATACTGGTAGTCGGCCAGGAAGTCGATGGTGAGGCGGCTGTTGGGTTTGGCCACCAGTCGCAGGCGTCCGCCAGCCTCGTTCGACTTGTCGGCACGTTCGTCATTGAAGCTGTTACAGAAGAATCCGTTGGTACCGTTGTAGAAGGCAGCTACTGACAGTGCCAGCTTGTCGCTGAACTTCTGGTAGTGTGCAGCCTCGACGGTGCGCTGGAAGTGAGTACCCAGCGACAGCCTGATGTCGGTGCCTTGATAGTTCATGGGGTTCTTCGTATAGGCACGCACCAATCCGCCCTCGGTATTGATGCCATAGAGCGTTCCCTGCGGTCCGCGCAACACGTCAACACGGTCCAGCTGGTAATAATAGCTGTTGAAGGTCGACTTGCTCATCAGCGGGATATTGTTCAGATAGACACCCATCGACGGACTGTTGACACGTGACCCGATACCACGTACATACAACGACGAGGTATAGCGAGAACCATAGGCAGGCATCGTGAACGAGGGTACATAGTCTGACACGTCGCGCAGGTCGTATAGTCTCAGTGTAGTCATCTCACTGGCTCCAAACACCGTCGAGCTCATGGGCTGCTGGCGCAGGTTCAAATGATCTTTTGACTGCGACACCACTAAGACTTCGTCAAGGTCGTAGACACGCGAGGAGTCGGTCAGTACTGGTTCTGTAGCTGCCGCCGCCGGCAGTAAGGCGAAAGCGGTCAGAGCTGCTGAAAACATCTTTCTCTTCATTTGCTTATCTTTTATCAATTTAGTAACCTTAAAAAATGTTGGTTTAATAATGACGTGTTTAGAAATCGGGTGCAAAGGTACTACATTCCCTTTACACCCGCAATCCCCATTTATTGGGATTTTGATGCGTAGACCGCCGTCAGGCTCTTATCTCTACAGGTTGCGCCCGAAGAAGCGTAGGCACTGCCGATACAGGTGCAGCCGTGTGTTGCCGCCAAAGATGCCGTGATTGCGATTGGTGTACACCAACTGCTCAAAGTCCTTGTCGGCCTGCACCAGAGCCTCCGTATATTCGGCTGTATTCCGGAAGTGTACGTTGTCGTCGGCCATACCGTGACACAGCAGCAGCGCGCCATGCAGCTTCTCGGCACGGGCTATCGGGCAGTCGTCATATCCCTGCGGATTCTCCTTGGGCGTACGCATAAATCGCTCAGTATACACCGTATCATAGTAACGCCACGATGTCGGCGGGGCGATGGCAATGCCACAACGGAACACATCGCTGCCCTCCGACATAGCCATCAGCGTATTGAAGCCACCGAACGACCAACCCCAGATGGCTATGCGGTTCTTATCCACCCACGACTGGTGCGCCAGCCACTTGGCGGCTTCCACCTGGTCGTGCGCCTCAAGCTTGCCCAGGTTCAGGTAGGTACACTTCTCAAACTCGGCTCCGCGACCTCCGGTTCCGCGATTGTCCACACACACGCAGATGTAGCCCTGCTGGCCCAGCAGCTGCTCCAGGATGGCTCCCTGACTGGCCATCCCCAGCCCCCAGGCATTCTTCACCTGCTGGCTGCCGGGGCCGCCATACTGATACATAATCACCGGATACTTCCTGGCCGGATTGAAGTCGGCGGGCTTTACCATCCACCCGTTCAATTCCACCCCGTCTTGAGTGGTCAGCGTGAAGAGTTCGCGACGGCCCATATCGTAGCCTGCCAGCTTGTCCTGCAGGGGCTGATTGTCCAACAGCGTGGCCAGCGTCTTACCCTTCTGGTCGCATAGCGTATAGACGGGCGGGGTCTGTATGTCGCTCCAGGTATGGATGAAATACTGGAAGTTCTTACTGAAGACGGCACTACTCCACCCTGCCCTCGGTGTCAGGCACTCCCTGCGACCATCCTTGCGGGCCACCCATACGCGCTGGTCGGTGGCACCGTTCTCGTGCGAGGCAAAATAGGTATTGCCCGTAGCTTCATCATAGCCGTAAACCTCGCTCACCTCATACGCCCCGTCGTCCACCTGGCGCAGCAACTGGCCATTCATGTTATACAGATACAGATGCATCCAGCCCGTACGGTCGCTGGGCAATAGTATATGGTTCTGGCTGATCTGTATGCCTTCGACTACCTCTTCGCGAACATACTTAGGCACCTTCTCCTCTATCACCTGCCGACATACGGTAGACAGCGGATTGCAGAGGAAGATGCGCAGACAGTCCTGATGGCGGTTCAGTGTGAACACAGCCACCTGTGCAGCATCGCTGGTCATCTTCAGTCGCGGCACATAGCCGTCAGCCTCTATCGGCAACTGTAGCTGTCGCGTCTGTCGGCTTGCAATGTCAAAGCTCCACACTGTTGCACGCGAGTTCTCCTCACCGGCTATCGGATACTTATAGGTATAGAAGCCCGGATAGTCGGCAAAGTCGGTCAGCTCAGGCTTCAGACCCTTATAGAGCGGCATAGCGTATTCCTTGACCTTCGATTCGTCATAGCGCACCCATACCAGCTGGCGGCTGTCGGCAGTAAACACCATTGCGCGGGCGTTGCCAAACTCCTCTTCGTTCACCCAGTCGGGAATGCCGTTGATCACCTCGTTGCGCCTTCCGTCCTTCGTCACCTGGACCTCAGCATTGTCGTAGAGCAGCTTCACCAGGAAGATGTTGTTGTCGCGAACAAAGGCTATCTGCTGACCGTCGGGCGAAAAGAGCGGTGTCTGTTGCGGGCCGTTCTCTGACAGCGGAGCCAGACGATTGTTGCGCACTGTATATATATAATAGGTGGAGGTGAACGAATGGCGATAGATGGGGTTCGTGTCTGTCTGGATGAGTAGCCGGCTGCCGTCGGGACTCACAATATATCCCTCGATATACAGCAGGTCGGCACCCTTGGCTGTAGCCACATCAAACAGCACACCCGTTTCTTTACCCGTCTTGTACGAGTACTTCACTATGCGGCGATAGTCGGCCGAAAGCTGGGCGTACGACTCTCCGTCGGCCAATGCCTGTACGGCAGGCATCGACTTCGGGCGGAACTCGCCTTGAGTAATATCACTCAACGTCAACTTGTTGCCTGCTGCCAGCGTTAGAGCCACGAGCAGCAAGGACATCATCACTCCAATTCTTTTCATATTCTTCTTCCGTGTTAGTCCAATCATTGAAACATGTCTCTGGTTTCCCGCGACAAAGGTACGAATAAATTCTAAATTACACCGAATAAATGCAATAATAATAATTATTTTATCTACCACTTTTCACCGTTTCGCTCGCCTTTTTGCACTTTTAACGCGCAAATGGCTTGTAATTGCAAAACTTTTCGTAACTTTTCCTTTGGAGAAGTTACTGTCACTCGGAAATGAAAAGAAAAGCAGGCTTTCCTTTTGCATTTCTCTCGTTTTTTCGTAACTTTG
>ODAI013447094.1_pt1 | contig 10169 bp, 7 predicted proteins | sample 1539321 | NCBI WGS metagenome assembly ODAI01 (sample SAMN02144231, study PRJEB22623) | gut metagenome | biome: sheep rumen | host: Ovis aries | place: New Zealand | reverse complement strand
TTTGGGAAACTTCACATCATACTTACCATCCTTTATTTCATTAACTGCTTCTGTAAGCATTTTCACCGGTTGCATTATACGGTTGGTATAGTAAATCATCAATAAAATAATTAACAAACCACAGGCAACAATGACTATAATATCCATTGTCACCAGCTCATACCTGTCCTTGTATATTTCATCATAATCATCACATAATACCAGTTGTAGTCCGCATCTTAATGTTTCAAAGGTCTGTACCCGTTCACTGCCTTTTATTTCGTATTGAATTACATTATTTCCAGAATTATCATTGGAAAGTAAATCAGAATTTTTAACTTTCTTAAGAATCTCATCACCATGTACATTTCCCAACATAAAATCATGGGCATGATAATGAACAGTGCCGTCAGCACTCTTTAAATAGGCGTAGCCGTTCTTGCTGAAGTGAATCTGATCCACCATATTCAGCAGTATTTCGAAATTAAAATCCATACCTATTACTGCTATCAAAACATCATTTTTATAATATGGCACGCAATAGGATATAGTATAACGCCTTGTATTTTTATTGTAATATGGTGGCAGCCAAACTGCTTTCCTTTCCCTTATAGGAGCTGTGTACCACCCCACCCGCTCAATATCCTCCGGATTAAAATCACTGATAATCGTCATTTCACGCTTTTCCATATTATCAGCGGCATTACGGCTATAAAAGAAGCCCTGCTGCTTACCTACCAAATCCGGATTATATACGCAGTAATAGCTCAGCGACATATTAGTCGTTTGGGAGAAAATATCATAGATTCTTTGAAGATTTTTGTTTATTTCTTCCCTTTTTACGGGATCCATAATATCATCCACACTGGTTATATAAAAATCTGTGATTCCTACCATGTGGTTTACTGCATCTTCAAATTTGATATAGTCATGATTAAGCTTCTCGGCCTCGTTGGCGGTGAGGGTGTTCATCTCGATGGCGATATCCCTGTCTTTTTCATTGCCTACTATCTCAAAGGCAGCAAAACTAAGTAATGCTGTTAAAAGCACCAGGGTAATTATCAGAAAAGCCATTGCCTGCTTTTGTAATGAACCAGCTTTATTCATGATATTCGCCTCCTGTGCAGAAGGAAGATGGACTCAGTCACATTAATACTTTATCTTAAATATATTTTACATTTCTTATAAAAATCCTTCTTTTTTAGCATCTCTGAATTTTCAAAAACTTCTGATATTTTTTGTTTTGAACATGGTATAATGAGGTAAGAATAGTTTTGCGGAAAGGAGGGGAGCGATATGGAAGGGCCTAAGAAATGGTGGCAGGAATATGACGGTTCAGAAAAGGAAGCCTGGCAGGACGCAGACCCTCTGCATCCTGATATTGATGATCGCCATTTTCCTGATGAAGAAGAAGAAATTGGACAGGAAGAAGATGTATATGGCAAAAAGTATAAGTAAATTGTGGGTATTTTAAAAGACTCGCCCTGTTATGGACGAGTCTTTTTTTATGATTAAAATATTATTATTTTAACATTATTTAAACGATTATTTGCAATTAATTTACCAGTTATTAAACATTTTTTAAGCGTCATAAGCCATTGCTTTCACAATAATCCATAAGAGCAGCTGTTATTATGGTATTCATGCTCATACTCTTCTTATCTGCCAATGCTTCCAGACGGCCTTTTAATTCCTCAGTCATATAGACGGACAGTCTGGAATCCTTTTTTATTGCCTTTGTTGGGCGTCCACGTCTTTTTGGTGCCACATTATTTTCTGATACATTTTGGTCATGTGTCTGAACTTCATTTATGGTGGCAGTCTGTACTACTGGTTCAGTAATTTTTTCTTCTTCCTGCTGAAGTGGAACAACTGGTTTTGCTCTGCCTGTAAAATCTCCCAATGCCGCTGCAGTATTATTCAGGTCTAATTTCTTCGCCATTATTTTCACCCCAATTTAATGTTATTATATCTTTAAATTAGTCTTTTTTTAACATTTAATAAAAATTAATATATTTTTTTTAATTCTTTTTAAACAGCTCCAGAACCTCATCGGTAAATGCTTCATAATCCTTGGCACCATCAGATCTGGCATCAACATTAAATACATTGGTATGAAGAGCAGTACACTGATGGAATACTGTTCGTTCCTTTATATGGGTGCTAAATACAATGCTGTTGATTTGGGCAGCAGCCTGATGGAATACATCCACTGCAAACTTGTTTGCCTGGGTTCGGGGAACATCCCTTGTAATAAGAATACCATCGATTTTCAGCCCTGGATTATAATCAGCTGCACTTTGAATTGCAGAATACAAATCACCAAGACCGGTAACACTTCGCTGGTCGGCATCACATACGCCAATAACCCGGTTGCAGGCCACCAGTGCCAAAAATACAATACCGGACATACTAGGAGCTGTATCCAGAACAACGAAGTCATAGCCCTCTACCTTGGCCAGAGCTTTTTTTAATAAGAAATCTGAGCCCTTTTCCTCAAACTTGTTTCTCTGGTTCTCAATTCGCTTGTCGGCACCCATAAAGTCATAATACTCATTGTGCTGTACAACATCCTCCAGGGGAGCTCCTAAAATAAAATCAAAGGTTCCTGCTACTGTACCAATAGCTTCCCCTCCGGAATCCGCTGTGAAATTAGCCTGGGGATCAAGATCTATGGCCAAAACCTTATACCCCTTCCTTCCCAGTGCTGCACAAAAATTAATGGCAGAGGTGGTTTTTCCTGTACCACCCTTCTTGTTTGAAAACGCAATTATTTCCATTTATACACCTCATTTTGTAGTAATTAAACATTTATATAATGTTAGATAAATGTTAATTTATAATTTTAATATTACTATAATACAGTTATAATAGTATTTTTTTAAAAATAAAGCAAGTCCTCAATTACATTTATTCTGATAAAATAATACATGAAATGATTGTACCTGAATTTGGATACTGGAATATTACTTTCATAAAATAAAAAACACACAATGTCCTCTCCTCCACCCTATTATTTGAGCTTAGTGTTGAAATATGTGTGTTTTATTTCTTTATATGTATTTTATATGTTTTTATAGTTTTTACCTGATGGTAAATCCTTATATATCAAGGTGTCCAGCCTTTATATACGACTGAAATGTATACTTTAGCTGATGTAATTGTATCATAAACCGTACCAAAATGTATCATATAGATGATGGAATTGTATCTTATAGATTACTTTATTGTAGTATTACATGACTGAATTGTATCATATATAACGTAATTTACTTGGAAAAATAACAATGAACTATACAATTAGGTCATGTATCTGTGGAAAAGTCAGTAGTTATCAGGGATACAGGTGAAGCTTAGATACAATTTGGTCTCCTATAGTCCTTTTCAGAAAAGGAAATTTAAACAGATGATACATTATGGTCATCTATTTAAATGTAATTTCATCCCCTATTCTCCATCGTTCTAGTATTAATAGTGTAGTATAATTTTTCGCAGCCGGGTAAAACCGAGGTTTTTATTGTCATTTTCTGTCTAATATAGAGCTGGCTCACCCTGAAAAGACTGGCTGCAAGAATAAAATCAGTAAAACATGACCGGATTGTATCATATTATATAGAAGAAAAATGATAAAAAAGAGTATAAATGACTTGATTGTAACAATAGGTTACTGAAATGTATCATTAGTTTTAAATGAAATCAGTAAAAAAAGATACAATTAGGTAATGTATAGCCTATATATGATTATAATGTATCATAAAATTAGAATACATGACGTATTTGTAACATAAATTCTCATAAATAAATTGAAAGTAATGATACAATTTAGTCATGTAATTAAATTTAAGGATACAACTCAGTCATCTATTTGAAATTATGTTACATTTTGGTATATATATGACCGAATTGTATCATAGTTTTAAGGAAGTTTTTATACAATGTGGTCATGTATAAATGGAAAATCATGAAACGAAACCATACGAGGCAAGAAAACATGGGACGTGACAATACACGACTAAAATGTAACATTGTTTAAAAAATTTTTAAAAAGTATTATACATTTTACTCAGATAATGTTATAATGGTCGCGTAAGATTGATACATTGAGGTCGTGTATCCTTTTCCAAATGAAAAGTTTGATACAAGACGGTCGGATTACCTAAACTTTACATATAAGGAAAGCAAAGGGATGAATACAAAACTTAGCAGTCATAAGAAAAAGACCAAGCAAATAATACTTCAGGCCAACACCCTGATAGAGTCCCCCTCCATCTTTTCAAATCTCATGGAGGCCAGGCTATTCTATCTGGCCTTGGCCAGTCTGAGGCCCCAGCTCAAGGCTGGTGAGCCTACTGAAAACAAAGTAGTAAGTATTCCTTCAGTTGAGGTCATCAAGATGTTTGGTGGCAACAACGTGTATTATTCACGGCTGAAAGGCTTTTGCAACAGTCTTCAGGGTATGCAGGCTGTGCTGAAGGACAACGAGGAAGAAGGAAAATACATATCTGTGGTGCCTTTTCCAAAATTTGAATTTGATAAGGCCAAGGGTATGCTTTCCATTGAGCTGCATAAGGATTTTGCCCCTTATGTACTGGAACTGGCGGGCAAGCCTTATACCCAGATTTCAGCCAGCTCTATCTTTTCCCTGAAGTCCACCCATTCAATAAAGCTGTTGGAGCTTCTTTTGCAGTACCAGGGCTTTGAGAAATTTAAAAACTCTGGGGTCATAGAGCGTGAATTTTCTTTGGAACAGCTGCGTGAATATATGGGAGTTGAAGACAGATACCAGAATGTATCCGTATTTATAAGGTCCGTTATAAACTATTCCGTTAATGATATAAACAGCCATACCGGCTATTATATCGAATATGATAAAATCAAGCCAAGCCGCACCATTACCGGCTTCAAGTTCTACCTCAGCAAAAAGAGCGATTCTCCGGATGTTGAGGACAATATTACCGTTGCTGAGGATGATCTGGTGGATATTCTCCTTAAATATGGTATTGGCAAAATCGTGGCCAACCGTCTAATAAGGAACTATGACGCCAAACGCATCAGGGACAATGTGCAGTATACCCTTACCCAGCACGGGGTGAAGAATATTCCCGCCTATATGCGCAAGGCCATTGAGCAGGATTATGCTGGTAATGCCAAGAAGGCTGTCATGCAGTTTGATTTGTTCGAACAGAATAAAATGGCGGAAGACAGCAGCGACAAGGCATGCGAGGAATTCCTTATTTCCCGTGGCATTGGTGAAATGTCCCGGGAGGTTATTATGGCCAAGGCCAAGGCCGGGGATATGGACGAGGTTGTGGATAAATTATTGGGTGATATTGATAAGGCCCAGTTTATAGAATGCTATCAAAAGGGAGATTTTTCTTCCCTTATGGATAATGTTGGGTCTATATATGACCAAAATGTATCAGAATTTTCAGCAGCCCGGGAAACCCTTGAAGCTGAAGCAGTTAAGGCAACACCAGATGCTGAGGATAATGATACATTTGAGGCAGATGATGCAGCTATTCTTGATGCTGTAGAGGATGTGCCTGAGGCTGACATAGCCCCTGTGGAAGAACACAACAGCTCTGTCAAGGAAGCTCTGAAAAACCAGCTGGTGCTTACTGTGCTGATTAATGGCCAGAAAATCAGCAAGGAATTTTTACAGCAATGTCTTGATGCCAAGCTGAATATTTCCGAGATTCAGAGCATCGTTGGCAAAACATCCATAGCGGATATTCTGGAGTAATCCACACAGTCCACAGACATCCTGTGAATAACTCTGTATAACCCTTTGATAAATTGTGGATTTCCCAAGAAAGCTGTGGATTAATTTAATATTTTAAAGCAAAAAAAGGACGCAAACTCAGTTGCGTCCTTTTCTGCTGCCTGTGTATAAAATTTTACTCGTTGGCGTCGTAAATTTCTTCAAGGGTTCTGGCATTTGCCTGAACTTCATTGGAAAGCTCTGATGGCACCATTTCCCTATCACCGCCGTGATTCAGATAGAGAGAATAATACTTAACTGCACTGCCCTTATCCCCTAGCATTAAGCTATTGTAGCCAACAAAACGATAGTTGCTCTTTTCATCAGGCTTAAGGCTGATGGCTTTTAATGCTGCCTCGTTGGAGGTTGCGTAGTTCTGGGCCTGCATCTGATAATAAGCCATATTGCTGTAGAGCCAGTAGGTATCATCAATGGAGTTGTCCTGGCAGATTTTAAGGGCCTTATCAGTGTATTCAATAGCCTTCTGGGTATAATCATCATTCCAGGTGTTATGCTTTTCCCTGTATTCGGCATTAAGGGCATTCAAGGCACGGGACATATTACCGGTTTGAATATAGCTGTTTGGATCTGCCTTATAGGCCTTTTCAGCCTCCTTGTAGGCCAAAACATTAAGTCCCAGCTTGGTGTAGCCTTCAAAATGACCTTCATAGGAGGAAGCATTTTCAGCGGACATTACTTCCTTTTGGCGCTTGGTAATCTTGTCATTACGCTCCTTTTCAGCCTTTCTCAGCTTTGCCTTGGTGCTTCTGTGATCATTATCATGGATATCTAAGGCATAAGCATTAGTCAGCATGGTCTGAAGACTGGCAGAAAGAGACTGATCATTAAGGGCATTTTTCAGATCCTTATAGGCAATGTCACTGAGGAAGTCTGGGGGACCAAAGCCCCAAGCCTCAACAGTGGAATAGTCGTGAATACCCTTGCAGATACCACCGGCAATAAGATAAGCATTTTCCCAGTCAGCCAGCTCAGGTGTTTCCCCTGCAGTCATAAAATGCTTGTCATCAATGAAAATTTCAGTACCATTTTTAACCTTTACATGGTTGTAGCCATATTCCTCCATGCGCTGCTGAGCCTGCTCAAAGCGCTTTTGAGAAGCTGGATGGTTATAGGCTCCCGTAAAAATTTCCTTTATAATGTTGCGATCAGTATTATCACCCTTGGCCATATTCAAGGTCATGGCAGAGAAGCCACCAGGGTTAAAGCCAGCACTGCAGTGGAGATAGAAGCCATATTCATCTGCATCAGCCTCTGACAGGTTGGTGGTGTTTTTTACGGAAATGTAATTTCCAATATAAGATCCCAAAGTAGCCTGGAGCACATCTGCTTTCATGGTGAGAAGTGCTGCACCGTATTTATAAAGGACCTGCTTTGGGGCATCCTTTGCCATGTGCTGATGAAGGCCATGAATCATCTCATGGGACATTACTGCTGCCAGCGCGTCATCACTGTGGAGATCATTCAGAAGTCCACTATTTACTTCAATAAAATCATTTGGATAGCAGGCCGCATTCCACTCATCATTGTTGATAACACGCCATCTGAATGGCAGGCTGTTTGGCTCCATGGCGTAATGACCGTGGTCTATAAGCTGGTTCAGAACCCGGGATACCCGCTCGTTATGCTCTACAGAGGTATCAAGACCATATTTTTCAACGGTTTCATTCAGGGTCTTTTGCTGGGTTTCAGGGCTGTTGCCCCAATTCAGCAAATAGGTACGTACCTGATCGTATTCCATGGCAGCCTGAGAAACAGTGCCAAAGATGTTGCCGATTAGACCCCAGTCTGCAGCCTCTGCTACTGAAGGTGCAGAAAGGGGAGCAAATGAAAAGGTACACGCCAGCAGACCAGTGCTTAGAGTGTACATTACCTTTTTCTTCAAATCCATTTTTTTCAATCCCATCACCTCATAATATTTTATATAAGACATCATATCACTATTAAATATGGGATACATTATATTTTAATTAATACTGTATTAATTAAAATTTAAACATGGTAATCTTAATTCTTGTAAAAGAAAAAGCTAGGAAATTATTATTTATTTGGTTATGACTTTCAACTAAAATTCATAATTCATTGCTATAGTATAACCATAGACAATAGCATTAAAGCTGTTGCAATGTATCTCAGCTATTTTAGTACAGAGGGGAAGTGAAGCTGTATGGATACAAATGATGTTAATAATTATATGAAAAAGGTGAGAAGATATTTGAAAAATACCAAGCTCAACGATTTATCACGGATGATTGAAATAACCAAGATGGACAACCTTGGCAGAGGGAAGGCATTTCTCGTTGCCGGTGTGGTTGCATGGTCTGCATTTACATGCAGCTTCGGTAATGTAAATAGTGCTTCGGCGGCTCAGCTGGGCCTTATGAGCACAGCAACGGCTCTGACAGACAGTATGCGTCTTGGTGGTATTCCTTATCGTAACAGAAACGGCAAGGTGGTTATTTCCGGTAGTGCATCCCAGGGAGATAACATTCTGGAAGGATGTCAGCAGCGGGCTCAGGTGGCGTATAATATGGCGCGGGCCAATGAACCGCGTATTACCATGGATATGCTGGATATTGCCAATAGACTGGGTACCTCCATGGAGGGGTTGGAGTATTCCGTTAAAACAGCCTCCAGTATCAAGAGCAAAATTGACCGTAAGACCAATAAGGCACTGGAAGCAGGGGAAACCCCAAAGCAGGATTTTGAATATGTTTCTGAAACCGGTGATCTCCTCAGATATACTGAGGTGGTGAACCACGATGAAATGGCAGATAAGGTTCGTGACACTGTGGCGCTCCTTGAGGAGAAGGGCTACACATTGGATGAAATTGACAATAAATATCTTAACAAGGATGGTCGCTACAAGGCAGTACACTTGAATGCTACCAGCCCATCCGGGCAGACTTTTGAAATACAGGTTCATTCACAGGAAACCCTGGCAGCCAGTCGTGCAACTCATAAGATGTACGAGGAATGGAGAGCCCCGGAGACCTCTAAAGAAAGAAAGGCGGAGCTTTATACCTCTATTAAGAGAACCTATGACAGCCTGACTTTGCCAAAGGGAATAGAGCAGCTTGAAAATTATAAGCGTGCTGTTTAATAATAATTAAAATAAATATATATAATAGTTATATAAAAGTTGTAAAAATGCTTAAATAACATTATAATAATATCATTAAAAGACAATCCCATTTTTTGATAAACCCATAAGACCTTCCTAGAGGGAAGCACCTGCTGGCTAATCAGCAGGTGTTTTCTTTTTTAGAAATTGCGAGTGTTGTAAAAATTATATTCCTTATATTGCGAAATTTTCAGCAGGATTTTTATTGTATTTTGCAGAATAAACTAAAATTAAGATTCACCGGAAAAAGCTAATAGCAGACGCAAATATCCAATGAATGTGAGGTGGTTTTGGATGGGTGCTGTAGAGATAAAGAAATTGAAGGAAATAATAGACAAGAGCCGTTCCATGGTCTTTTTGGGTGGGGCCGGAATTTCCACCGAGTCCGGGATTCCGGATTTCCGTAGCGCCAAGGGCTTATATAACAGAAAGCTAAAGCAAAAATTTACTCCTGAAGAAATGGTTTCCCATACATTTTTGGAGGATCACCCAAAGGAATTCTTTGATTATTACAAGAAAAATCTTATCTATCTGGATGCCAAGCCAAATAATGCCCATAAAGCCTTGGCAAAGCTGGAGGAAATGGGAAAGCTGAAGGCCGTCGTTACCCAGAATATTGATGGACTGCACCAGATGGCAGGCTCCAAAAGGGTTATTGAGCTCCACGGCTCTGTTCACCGCAATTTCTGCGTAAAATGTCACGCCACCTATGATGCAGAATTTGTAGTAAAAAGTGAGGGAATTCCTACCTGTCCGAAATGTGGTGGAATGGTAAGGCCTGATGTGGTGCTTTATGAGGAGGCACTGAATCGCCAGGACCTTATTGATGCAGAGGAAGCTATTACCAAGGCTGATACCATGATAGTAGGGGGCACCTCCCTTATGGTTTATCCTGCGGCCAGTCTGGTAAGATTTTTTAGGGGCATGAACCTTATTGTGATAAACAAGACAGCAACCCCGGCTGACGAATGGTGTGATTTGGTTATTCACGATGCTGCAGGAAAGGTGTTAAAGGCCTGTGTTGAATAATATGTAAAATATTGCAGATTTTAAAGGCTGATTTTGATTTTTAGTAGTCAAGGTCAGCTTTTATTTTGCAGTATTAAAATAGTGAATAATTAACAATAAAAAAGCAATAAATAAACTAAAAAATAACAGATAAAAAATGATAAAATAATGTAAAAATAACATTTAAATAATATGAAAATATCATTAAAGGAAAAAATGTATGTTAACCAAAGAATTATATTTGGTTGACAATAAAATAGCACAGGCATACAATAATGA
>ODAI011418642.1_pt1 | contig 10169 bp, 9 predicted proteins | sample 1539321 | NCBI WGS metagenome assembly ODAI01 (sample SAMN02144231, study PRJEB22623) | gut metagenome | biome: sheep rumen | host: Ovis aries | place: New Zealand | reverse complement strand
TTGATAATGATGATAATGTTTATAATACCTGTTACATAATAATCATACCGTGTTAACTTTTACCCCCGGAAAACCTTATTTTACTGGTATATATACCATTTTATATACTGTTTTATGTTAACAAAAAAATCCACATTCGAAAGTTGATAATTTCAGCTCTCAAAATGTGGATAATGTTGATAAATCACTGTCCCAGCAGGCTTTCGCCTATTTTTACTACATCTCCGGCACCCATAGTTATCAACAAATCATTCATTGTACAATTTTCCAATACAAAGTTTTCTATCTCATCAAAAGTAGGGAAATAATAACATTTTGTATCTGTATGAAGCCCGTCTATTCTGGCTTTCAGGTCTTTGGAAGATATGCCGACAGTGTTTTTCTCCCTGGCTGCATATATATCCGTCAGGATCACATTGTCCGCTATCGTCAGTGCCTTTGCAAAATCGTCAAGGAGTGCCTTTGTACGTGTATATGTATGGGGCTGGAATACTACCCAGAGTTTGCCATGAGGATAGTTTCTGGCAGCATTAAGCGTGGCCTTTATCTCAGTGGGATGATGGGCATAATCATCTATGATGGTAATGTCGCCGAGCATACCTTTCTTCTGAAATCTCCTGTCAGTACCTGTAAATGCTCCCACTGACTCTATGGCTTTTGCCCTGTCCATATTTAAGTAATCGGCAAGTGCAAGAGCCGCACAGGAATTGTATACATTATGCTCGCCGACTACAGAGAGCTTTACCTGCTCTTTTTTGCCGTCATGATTGAGCATAAATGTGGGATGACCAAACTCATCATATGATATGTCTGTAGGATAATAATCTGATTTATCGGTCCTTCCAAACGTAATATATTTACATGCTATGCCTTCCGTAATCTCACTTAGATTATCGATATCACCATTTATGATGAGCATACCGTCCTCAGGCAGGAGCTTTGCAAACCTGTGGAACGAATCCCTAATATCGTTTATGTCCTTAAAGAAATCGAGATGATCCGCATCTATGTTAAGTATGATGCTGACTTTTGGGAAAAACGAAAGATAACTGTTTGTATATTCGCATGCCTCGGTCACAAAATAATCGGACCGTCCGATACGGAGATTGCCGCCTATCGTATGGAGGATACCGCCTATTGAGAGAGTAGGATCCATATCTGCAGCAAGCATCATCTCGGAAACCATTGATGTAGTCGTGGTCTTGCCGTGGGTACCGCTTATGGCAACAGGAACGGCAAAATTTTTCATGAGCTGTCCGAGGAGCTCCGCTCTTGTGATCGACGGAATGTTTCTCCTTAATACTTCTTTATATTCCGGATTGTCAGGGCTTATGGCAGCCGTATAAACCATGAGGTCTATCTCATCGGTAATGTTTGACTCTCTCTGGCCATAAAATATTTTGGCACCTATGTCCTCGAGATGCTCTGTGAGTGGAGTCTTTTTCATATCGGAACCGCTGACAAAAAAATCTCTTGATAATAATATCTCTGCAAGGCCGCTCATACTGATGCCGCCTATGCCCATAAAATGTACATGGATCGGATTATTAAAATCTACCTGATACATTTTTTAATTCCTCCGGATTATATTTCTCATTATGCCCAGAGCTTCTCCGGGTATATGCCCTTGTCCTTAAGGGCCTGGATTGACTGCATTACAAAAGGCTTGTCCTCCTTGTATGTCACGCCAAACCACTTGTCCTTTGATGAGAGTACCTTTACTGAAGCCTTGCCCTCATTTATGAGACGTCCTATCTCTATGGGCAGGAAGCACTCTGACTTTAACGGATTGCCCTCTACGGTATTCTTAAAGAAGTAATCGAGGGAATCGCCAAGCTCCTTAAATACGGAAGGAGTGAATCCCCACATATTCATTGATACCAGAGTATCTGCGGACATGGGGATATATGTGGCACCGTCATCAAGTGTGTATGCTGCGCCCTCCTCTGTCTTTATGATCTTTGTCCTCTCGTCTATTGTCTGCAGGAATCCGTTTTCATCCATCTGACAGCAGCCTCTTGCCACAGAGCCGTTGTCCGTAAGGGTATTCTTTAACATATATCCTACCATGCAGTAAGGGTATACACCGTTTTTCTCTCCAAGATCACCTGTCAGAAATTCGTAAAGGCTCTTAAAAGCGCTGACTCCGTAGTAATCATCTGAGTTGATCACCGCAAAAGGCTCCTTTACGATGTCTCTGCATGCATAGATGGCATGGGCTGTACCCCAGGGCTTTACTCTGCCTTCCGGTACTGATGCAAAGTCAGGTATAGCATCCAGCTTCTGATATACATACTGAACCTCCATAAATTTGCTGACTGCATCGCCGATGCATTCCCTGAAATCTTTCTCGTTTTCCTCTTTAATGATGAAAACCACTTTACCGAATCCTGCCCGGTATGCATCATATATAGAGAAATCTATGATCTTGTGACCCTGTTCATCAATAGGATCAATCTGCTTTAATCCCCCATACCTGCTGCCCATTCCGGCTGCAAGGATTACAAGTGTAGGTTTATCTGCCATAATTCCCGTTCCTCCTTTTATCTGTTATTTAACTACTATATTTACGATACGTCCTTTGACATAAATCTCTTTGACAATAGTCTTGCCCTCTATTGCATTCTTTACACCCGTAAGCTCATGGGCCTTTGCAATGGCATTTTCATTTGTCTCATCAGCGGCTACATTTATGGTACCTTTAAGTTTTCCGTTTACCTGTACACCGATCTCGATGGTATCTTCCTTGATCTTTTCCTCATCATATACAGGCCATGGCTCGTAAGCGATAGTTGTATCATGACCAAAGATCTGCCATATCTCCTCGCCGATGTGAGGTGTGATACATGAGAGCATCTTGATAAAGCCTTCTGCATATTCTCTCGGGCACTTGTTTATCTTGTAAAGTGCGTTTACAAATATCATCATCTGGCTTATGGCTGTGTTGAATGCAAGGCTCTCAAAGTCATCGGAAACCTTTTTAAGTGTCTGATGGTAAACCTTCTCAAGCTCAGGTACAGCCTCGTCTGTGATATTCTCCTCGTTTGTAAAGAATGTCCATACTCTGTTAAGGAACCTTCTCGCTCCCTCAACACCTGCCTTGCTCCAGGGCTTTGAAACCTCAAGGGGTCCCATAAACATCTCATAAAGTCTCAGTGTATCTGCACCGTAATCCCGTACGATATCTGAAGGGTTAACTACAAACTCAGGGAATCTCTTACCCATCTTGATACCGTTCTCACCGAGGATCATACCCTGGTGAACCAGTTTCTTAAACGGCTCTTTTGTAGGTGCGAGACCCTTGTCATAGAGGTATCTGTTCCAGATACGTGAGTACATAAGGTGACCTACCGCATGCTCGGGACCGCCTATATAAAGGTCTACGGGCATCCAGTGCTTTAAGAGTTCCTGATTGGCAAATTCCTTGTCATTATCAGGATCGATATATCTGAGGAAGTACCATGACGATCCTGCGGAACCGGGCATTGTGGATGTCTCTCTCTTACCCTTTATGCCGTTTTTGTCATACTGCTTCCACTCTGTTGCATTTTCAAGAGGCGCCTGACCGTTTTTACCCTTGTAGTCCTCAAGCTCCGGGAGGATGAGGGGAAGCTCTTCATCGGGAAGCACATGGATCTGGCCATCCTCGCCGTGTACGACGGGTACAGGCTCGCCCCAGTATCTCTGTCTTGCAAAGATCCACTCTCTGAAGTGATAGTTAACTGTACGCTTTGCAACGCCCATCTTTTCAAGCTTGACTGTGATAGCCTCTTTAGCCTCCTCAACAGTCATGCCGTCAAACTCTTCTGAATTGATGAGTTTAAAGCCTTTGCCGAGGTAATCATGTTTCTCAAGAGCCTTTTCAGATACATCTACATGACCTGTCTTTTCGTTGCCCTCGATTACCTGGATCATCTCAATGTTGTGAGCGATGGCATATTCAAAGTCACGCTGGTCGTGAGAGGGAACTGCCATTACCGCACCTGTACCGTATGAAGCGAGGACGAAGTCACCGATAAACATCCTGACTTCTTTGCCGTTAACGGGGTTGATACATGTGACACCCTTAAGCTCGCATCCTGTCTTGCCCTTATTAAGCTCGGTACGGTCCATATCATTTTTCTTTACTGTCTCATCTATGTACGCCTGAACTTCTTCCCTGTTCTGTACACGGTCCATGAGACCCTTTACTATCTCTCCGTCGGGAGCCAATACCATGAATGTGATACCGTAGATAGTCTCTATACATGTGGTGAATATCGAGAACTTGCCGCCGCCTACGATCCGGAACTCTACCTCAACACCTGTTGAGCGTCCGATCCAGTTGCGCTGTATTGCCTTTGTGGACTCGGGCCAGTCAATCTCGTCAAGACCCTCAAGAAGCTTCTCCGCAAATGCGGGCTGGTCGATGACCCACTGCTTCATATTCTTGCGCACAACAGGGAAGCCTCCTCGCTCCGACTTGCCGTCTATTACCTCATCGTTTGAGAGAACGGTACCAAGCTCCTCGCACCAGTTAACGGGCATGTCGATATATTTTGCATATCCGTCAAGGTAGAGCTGCTTAAATATCCACTGGGTCCATTTGTAGAATTTGGGGTCGGAGGTTGCAAGCATCTTTGACCAGTCATAATCAAAACCAAGCTCCTTAAGCTGGGCTGTAAATGTCTTTATATTTTCCTGAGTAAAACCGTTAGGATGGTTTCCTGTATTAACGGCGTACTGCTCCGCAGGCAGACCGAATGAATCGTATCCCATGGGATGGAGGACATTGTATCCCTTCATCCTCTTCATTCTCGATACTATATCGGTCGCCGTATATCCTTCCGGATGACCGGCATGAAGACCTACTCCCGAAGGATAGGGAAACATATCAAGGGCATAAAATTTGGGCTTTGAAAAATCCCATACATCTGTCTTGAATGTCTCATTCTCCTCCCATTATTTCTGCCACTTCTTTTCGATCTCGGCAGGATTGTAAACTCTTTCACCGTTCTTCATTTCTTATTTACCTCATCATGATTTTGCGCTTTGCACACGCCCTTATATTGTATCATATATGTAAAAAAAAACCACATGTGAAGAAACTGTTATATCACATAAAAGCTTCTTTACATGTGGGGGGGATTTAAAATTCTTTTCGGGATTTCAGATCAGTATATCAGCCAGATCACAACGCCAAGGATACCTACCCTGACCATGCTTCGAAGACCGATCTTCAGAATATTCTTTTTCGATTCATCGGGGATCTTTGCAACAGATGAGATGATAAATGCACCTATTACCGTGAGAATCCAGCCAATCATAAAGATCACAAATGTCATCATTAATGCAAAATCCTTGCCGATCGTTGTCACCCAGATGACTACGAGCATGATGAGTGAAAAAATAAAATTGACGTTGGCATATCCACGGACTGTTCTGTCCTTCATAAGAGCCTTACCCTTTACGATCCTGACAATATGAAACCACAAAACCATAAATGCAAAACATCCTACTACTATATTAGAAAATATCAGAAAGTTATTTATCTTATCGCTTAACATCAGTACTCCTCATCTCCATAGGGATCAGCCCCTGTTATTCCAAGCTCAATCGGTGATATACGCTCAGGTCCGTACTCATCGGCCAGGCAGCTCTCCCTGCCCGTCAGTTTATTCACAATCTTGTTTAGCTTGGCTCTGACGATGCCTTTATCCATACACATCTGTGTCAGGTTGTTGTAAAATACCCTCACTTTCCAGTATCCGGAATTGTAGGATATCATCTCCACCCTGTTTATCGTGGCTTCAATACGCTCTGCCATGGTGATGTCGCCGACCTGCTCCATGACCTCACCTGTCTCATAACCATCCCGCTGGGAGAGGACCAGTCTGTCCGAACCCCATACGAGATTGATCAATATCATGAGGAGTGTCAGGACTGTTAATGTCGGTATCTTAAACCGCTCATTCCTTATCAGCCTCTCCTCAAATGTATCGGCAATATTCTTTTTTTTCGTTTCTTTACTCATTTATATTAATTCACACTTAAATTGTGAGAGTCGACTCACTGTTTCACTAATGTATATCTTAGTGATTTAATTGCACAGTTTCAACAATTTTTTGATATACTGTGATTATTGATATTTAATTTATGCCAAAACCCGGTTTTTAGTGTGAATTTTATAATTTACATAACTATACTTACCGTCTAACGGATATCCCCTTATCGCCGGAATGCCGGAATATATTTTCATAAAAAAGGAGAACAGATATGTCAGATAATCCCATGATCACGACCGATACCAGCACAGATGCAGGTAATCAGAAGAAACAAAAAAAATTCAGGATAACGATGAATGCACCGATCACCCTCGTATTTGCCGGAGCATGCCTCATCGCCACCCTGCTGATATCTGTTTTTGATGAACCGATGCTCCAGTTTTTTTCATGCTACAGGGCATCGCTTGCATCTCCGCTTACATACATCAGATTTTTCACCCACGCTCTCGGACACAGCGGATGGGCTCATTTTATCGGAAATATGGCTTATATCCTGCTGCTCGGCCCGCTGCTTGAAGAAAAATACGGCTCCGGATGCATGGTCGAGATCATCGGACTCACCGCTGTCGCTACCGGCCTTATCAACTTCATATGCTTCCCGGATGTGGCTATACTCGGTGCCAGCGGTGTTGTATTTGCCATGATCCTGCTCTCCTCCATCACAAGCTTTAAAAAAGGCGAGATACCCATCACCTTCATCCTCGTAGCCGTGATCTACATCGGGGGCCAGATCTACGAGGGAATATTCTTAAATGACAATATCTCCAACATGTCCCACATCATCGGCGGCATCGTCGGAGCCTTCTGCGGATTCCTTCTAAACAACAAAGAATAATGGCAAGAAAAAGCGTGCCGGATATTTCGTATGCTTTCATTAATTTTTCATATAAAGCACGCGCAAAGCCTTTTATTACCGGCATTCATACATATTTTGGATTTAAGACATCAAATGTATAATTATCATTATCTGCCGAGATCAATGGTATATGTTGCTTTATATGTAAGTACCGTATCGCCTGCCTTGTTTTCTTCAAAATTCAGAGTAAGCTGTACACCCTCATCGCTCTCCATGATACTGCTGATAAGTGAATCACCATAGGATGTCACTATGCCTGTAAAAACCATGTCTGTATTATCCACGGTAATATCCGCAGTGCACTCGCCGCGTGTATTTATCTCAATTACAAACTCACCTAACGGTCCCTCACATGTATACTCCCCGGCAAATGAGGAATACACTGCCTCCGCATAATCGATGTACTCAAAGGTCCCGTCCTCATTAAATGCCACAAGCCAGTCGTACAGCAGCTCATTGCTCTCATTAAATACCATCAGATCCCAGTTATCTTCATATATATATAACTGGGTATTCTCATATAGGACATCCCCGACAGCCAACTTTGCCGTACCGGATTTATCTACTGACAGCAGGATATCACTGTCTGTTTTGCAATCGTACATCCCGGCTATCTCACTGTATTCATTATTTATATTCAGATAATCCGAATACGCACCTATTATCACATCCCCGTCTGTATAAATCTCCCCGTAGAGCTCATCCCCGCCTATCGTGTAGAGTACATAATATCCATAATCGGTTTTTTCTGCCGTACCCTCCGCATGATACAATACATAACTGCCGTCATCATTAAGATAATACTGGTCAAATATACAGGCTCCGTTATCAGAAACGGACAGCTCATACCTTAATGATTCGCCTTTGTCCTCGATATCACCGCTGTATACCTGTGCATTTGTGACAGAATCATTACCGGCACCGTCTTCATTTACGCCACTACCGCTATTTGCCCCGCATGCAGCCAATAGTATGATCCCGATAAAAATACCTGACAAAAAATTATATTTTTTCATATCTCTTACTTCATTATCTCCGGTTTTTGATAAAACATCTTCCCGGTAACAGGAAATTTATTCCTGTTTAATATATCACAGTTTATGTTTCCCATAAATCCCGTTTTAAGTCCCTAATATTAAGCCCTCATTCATCCGGAATCGAGTAGGGAAGATTTATCGCACCCTACTCGCAGCGCCGCCTGTGCCCGGCTTTAGCCGGATACTTCCTCTGCACAGGCGTGTGCATAAAAAATCCCCCAAGCATCACTGCCAAGGGGATCTGTCATCTGTATATTTCGTTTTATGCCGTCAGGATCATAATCCTGAATTTACAAATACACTATCGCCTGTGATTCCGTCATCCTCGGATCTGTCGCTTATCCATCCGAGCTTGCCGTCTTCAGTGATCCAGAATTCACCTGTACCGTCCTCGTATCTCACATCCTCTGTGTAATTTTCTTCATCCTCAAATGTGATGATGTAATATTTTGCATCTGTGTATTCAAGCTTTCCTGTAGACGGATCGTATGTTCCGACCATCGTCCAGTTTGCGGATTCAAATGCACTCGAACCCCAATGAACCAATATACTGTATGTGTCATCTCCCGTAGATTCGATCTCTATTACACCTCTTCCGGCGATCTCCTCATACCACTGACCCTCAAAATTTGCTGTCTGACCGTTTTCATCAGCAACAGTACTGTCTGCGGGAGCCGTCTCATCCATCCGGGCTGCTTCATCTGCATTATCCGTATCCTCTGTCACGGCGGTATCATCCGTGTTTATCTGATCACTCTGCTGATCCTCATTACCGATATCAATATTTACAACCTCCTGATCCTGTGCTCCGGCAGCGGTATCCTGCGTATCCGTATTCCCTCCGCATGCCACGAGTGAGATAAGGGCTGCTCCTATCATCATTACTGCCCAGATTTTTCTTTTCATAACTTTTTCATTTCCTCCTAAGGTTTATTTGATTATTTATACACAGGCTATTTTATCACAGTCCGAGTGAAGGTGTATTCTTTTCTTTTTCCTTCTGCTTAACCTTTTCGGTCATCATGCCGGGTTTATTAAAGTAATTTTCACCGTATTCCTCTTTTGTCAGTTCATTGTAGCTGGTTCTTTTTCTCCATGGAGTATCCGTAGTCTCCTCCTTTGCCTTCTCCTCGGCTTTTTTCTGCTCCTGCCTTCCCATGATCTCATTTCCTTCCTTCATGAGATCGCCCTTCATTTGAGCAAATTTCTCAAGAAGCGCATCTGTTGAGGACGGCAGTCTGTATGTGACCGCTGTAATACCGTTTCCCATATCCTGGGCACCGACCATTATACCGGGGCCGAACAATGACTTTATCTCATTTGCCCACATACCAAAAAAGCCATATTTCTTATCAAGATTCCATGTATTTATGGTGCTTACCTGATCCATGATATCTCCTAACTTTTTCTTTTTGTCAGGATCTTCTTCTATTTTATAGGCATCATAGAGATCCGAGAGGAACTGCTGCTCTTCCTCGCTGTCCCATCCGTTCTCCTTGGCCTTCTTCAGGAATTCTTCCTTATCCTTGTCCTTGCCCTCATCCTTCTCTTTTGCTTCTTCTTCCTTTTCTTTTTTCTTTTCCTTCTCTTCTTCCTTCTTTTCTTTTTCTTCCTGCTCTATTTTATGATCGATATTTTCCTGAATCCTTGTGGCTTCATTATCCTTGAGGACCTCATCTGTCACACCGTATCCAAACTGTCCGTTCACGGAATTTAAAAGCTTGTCAAATTTATCCTTTGCGGTGCCTGACATCTTATCGGTAAGCACATCATAGAGAGATTTTCCGTCTTCCTTCTTCTCTGTAAGGAAGCCTTTTACATCACCTATCTTCTCAAGGCAGTCCTCTATCTCAATAGCATTATTTGTCTTCATGATCCTGCCAAGAGCATCGGAGATCTCCTCGAGCCTTTTCTTGTCCGGATTTGATGAATCCATGGAAAAGCTATATGTATCAAGCATTTTTTTAAAGCTTAATATATCATTGTTTAAACCGTTATCGATTATTTCCTTTGCTGTCTTTGGCATATCCGTTTCCTCCCAGATTTAACAAGTATTCCTGTTTGATTGGTTATTTACTAAAAACGATTATATATAATCAAGTGTCTCAAAAGTGTTGCAAAAAATAAATTTTCTTTAAAATTACATCAAAAAATATAAAAAATCCTCCGGAATAATTCCGAAGGACTTTGAAAGAGGTGCCAGACGGATTTGAACCGCCGATCAGGGAGTTG
>ODAI010857714.1_pt1 | contig 10169 bp, 7 predicted proteins | sample 1539321 | NCBI WGS metagenome assembly ODAI01 (sample SAMN02144231, study PRJEB22623) | gut metagenome | biome: sheep rumen | host: Ovis aries | place: New Zealand | reverse complement strand
TGCTTGCTCTCCATATGCTCACGCGCCAGGCCATCGGGCCCCTCACCAAGCTCCCCACTATGTGGCGTGATCTCCAGCGGGCGGTGCTGGGCATGCGCATGATAGGCGTTGTGCTCCACAGCCGCACCGAGCCGGTGCTGCAGCCTTCCCCTGCGGGGCTGAAGGTCATCCGAGGGGATATTGAGGTGAAGGATGTCTCCTTCCGCTACCGCCTGGACCTGCCCAATGCAGTGGACAAAGTGAGCTTTTCCATCAAGGCCGGGGAGAAAATCGGCCTGGTGGGCCGCTCCGGCTCGGGCAAGTCCACCATGGCGGGCCTGCTGGAGAAGATCTACATGGCAGACGAAGGCTCCATCACCGTGGACGGCACGGACCTGCGCGATGCAGATTACCCCTGGCTGCGCACCCAGATGGGCGTAGTGCAGCAGGACAGCTATCTGTATAACGGTTCCATCCGTGATAATATCGCAGCGGGGAAACCCGCCGCTTCCATGGAGGAGGTCATGCGGGCGGCCCAGCTGGCCGGCGCCCATGAGTTCATCCTGGAACTGGATGAGGGCTATGATACCAAGGTGGGCGAGCGCGGTGCCAGCCTCTCAGGGGGACAGCGCCAGCGCATCGCCATTGCCAGAGCCCTCCTGACCAACCCTCGTATCATGATTTTCGATGAGGCCACTTCGGCCCTGGACTATGAGTCCGAGCGCATCGTCATGAAGAACATCGAGGCCATTGGCAAGGGCCGCACCATGATCTTCATTGCCCATCGTCTGGTGACGGTGGAGCATTGTGACCGCATCATAGTATTGGATCACGGCAAGGTGGCAGAGCAGGGGACCCCTGCGGAGCTTTTGGCGAAGGGCGGCATCTACGCCCATCTGCACGCGCAGCAATCTGTGGAGTGAGGTAGAGAACATGTTTAAGAAGTTTTGGCATAGATTCATCGAAGGGGACAAGGACGATACAGAGACAGAGTTCCTGCCCTCTATCCTGGAGGTGACGGAGACGCCGCCTTCTCCCGTGGGCAGGGCTGTGCTCTGGACTATCGTAGCCCTTCTTGTCATCGGCGGCATCTGGGTCTTCGTAGGCGAGGTGGACGAGGTGGCGGTTGCCAAAGGCCGCATCATCCCCGTAGGCAACGTGAAGATCGTCCAGTCACAGAACAAGGGCGCCATCAAGGAACTCATGGTGCGCGAGGGCGATTATGTCGAAGAGGGGCAGACGCTGCTGGTCCTCGATACCACCAAGACGCAGGCTGATGTTGACCAGCTCAGGAAGCAGGTGGCATACTACAAGATGACTGTAGACCGCCTGCAGGCGGAGATGAACGACCAGCCCTTCACTCCTCCTGACAACAAGGACGGGGACCTGGATGCAAAGGATATTGCTGCCCAGCTTGCCCTGTACAACAGCCGCCGGGCCAAGCTCATGGCTGACCAGGAAAAGAATGCGGCGGCTATCGCTCAGGAAATGGCGGCCATTGAATCCGCCCAGGCCCAGAAACAGAAATATACTTCCCTTTATGAGGTAGCCTATGAGAAGGAGCAGCGCCTGGAAGATCTCTTCCAGGAAAGCGCTGTGTCTTACTTCCAGCTGCTGGAAGGCCGTGCTACCCGGGTGGAGTACCAGAAATCCGCCGAGGCCATGGATCAGGAAATCCAGAAAGAGCAGGCCAAGCTGGCTGAGGCCCGGGATCTCCAGGCCACCACTGACAGCGCCTACCGCCAGGACACCATGACCCAGCTGGTGGAGGCCAAGCGCCAGCTCAACACCTATCAGGAGGAGCTCACCAAGGCCAACGAGACTAATGTGCAGTCTGAGATCACCGCGCCTGTGTCTGGCCGGGTGAACCAGCTTTCCGTCCATACCGTAGGCGGCGTGGTCTCCGAAGGCCAGGCTCTCATGATGGTGGTGCCCGAGGATGCCACCCTGGAAGTGGAGGCTTATGCTGACAACAAGGATATCGGCTTCATCCAGAAGGGCCAGGATGTGGAGGTGAAGGTAGAGACCTTCAATTTCCAGAAGTTCGGCATGGTGAGTGCCAAAGTCGCAGAGATCAGCCCGGACGTCACGGACAATACCAAGGATAAGGATAAGGACGGCAAGTATCGTCTGACCTTGTCACTGGATGATGACCAGAGCGGCATTGACCTGTCACCGGGCATGAACGTGTCGGCAGAGATCAAGATCAAGAAGAAGCGCATCATCGACTTCTTCCTGGATCCCTTCCGCCAGTATAAGGATGAGGCCCTCAGGGAAAGATAAGGATAGGAGATAAAGTTTCATGGCAAATATTGATTCTGCCCTGGGATGCCTGGTGCAGGTGGCTGCGCATTTCTCCATCCCAGCGGATTATTCCCAGCTCTCCAGGGCCTATATCGTGGACAAGAACAACGTGGATACCACGGGGCTCCTGCTGGCCTCCAGGGAACTGGGGCTGAAATCCAGGGCCTATGAGAATGTGACCCTGGCCTGGCTGGAGCGGATGCCCCGGCCGCTGGTCTGCCGCATGGTGGACGGCGGTTATGTGGTGGTCACCCGCATAGACGAGGATGGCGTAGTGCTCTTTGACCCCCGGCTGAAGGAGGGGGAGCAGCTGCTGGTGGTGAAGCGGGATTTCTTTGACAAGAAGTGGTCCCATGAGACTGTACTGTTCACCAAGCGCTACCTGCTGGCCAAGGTACTGGACAAGGTGGAAGGCTTCGGTTTCGGCTGGTTCATCCCCGTGGTGGCCAAGTACAAGAACTTCCTGCTGAAAGTGCTGTTCATTTCCTTGATCCTGCAGGGCTTCGGCCTCTTGATGCCTCTGTTCACCCAGACCATCATAGACCGGGTGCTGACCCACAGGAGTGTGGCCACCATGGACGTGCTCCTGGCAGGCATGATTCTGGTGGCTCTGTTCCAGCAGTGGATGCTGGCATTGAGGGCATATCTCTTTCTCAATACTACCAATAAGATTGACGTGACCCTCTCCCGCCATCTTTTCAAGAAGGTGACGGAGCTGCCTGCCAAGTTCTTCGACAAGTGGCAGGTAGGCGAGGTGGTGTCCCGCATGAACGAGCTGGAGACCATCCGGGGCTTCCTGACTGGTACGGCTCTTACCCTGGTGCTGGATGTGGTCTTCGCCATTGTCTACATCGTGGTGATGTTCCTTTACTCCAATGTGCTGAGCTATATTGTCTGGGTTACGATTCCCATATATATATTGCTGAATTTGGTGGTGGCCCCTATTTACAGGCGGCGCATCAATGAGCAGTTCCTCATGTCGGCGGAGAATAACTCCTTCAACATCGAGACCATCACCGGCATCCGCACCCTCAAGACCATGGGGGTGGAGCGCACCTTCTTGAAGAGGTATGAGGATATCTACTCCAGATATCTCAAAAGCGGCCTCGCTGTGCTGAATGTGGCCAATGTGGCCGGCAGCATCGGCCTTTTCCTGCAGCTGGCCTTCAACCTGGCCATTCTCTGGATTGGTGCTTATGTGGTCATGGAAGGCAAGCTCACGGTGGGCGAGCTCATCGCGTTCAATATGCTGGCAGGACAGGTCATCGCACCGATTCTCAGATTGGTGAATATGTGGCAGAACTTCCAGCAGATACGCGTGTCTGTGACCAGGCTGGCGGATATCATGGACGAGAAGAGCGAGCCGGCCTTTGACCCGAACCGCACCACTCTGCCCAATGTGCGTGGCGACATCATCTTCGACAAGGTGAACTTCCGCTACAAGGCAGACGGCAAGAATGTCATCTCTGACCTGTCGGTGAGGATTCAGGCCGGGGCCAAGGTGGGCATCGTGGGCCGCTCCGGCTCAGGCAAGTCTACCCTGACCCGCCTGATACAGAGGCTCTATGTGCCGGACTCCGGCCGTGTCATGGTGGACGGGGTGGATATCGCACAGGTTGAGACGGCCTGGCTCAGGCGCCAGATCGGCATCGTGCTGCAGGAGAACTTCCTCTTTGCGGGCACCATCAAGGAAAATATCGCCATTGCCAAGCCGAATGCCACAGATGAGGAGATTCTCCGGGCGGCCAGGCTTTCCGGGGCAGATGACTTCATCCAGGAAATGCCCCAGAAGTATGAGACCTTCGTAGGCGAGCGCGGCAGCCTCCTGTCAGGCGGCCAGCGCCAGAGAGTGTCCATTGCCCGTGCCTTGCTGCTTGATCCGAAGATCCTGATTTTTGACGAGGCTACTTCGGCCCTGGATACGGAATCCGAGCATAAGATACTGGAGAATGTCGAGGAAATCGCCAAGGGCAGGACTCTCCTGATGATAGCTCACAGGCTCTCCACGGTGAAGAACTGCGATGCCATCATAGCCATGGACCATGGCCGTATCATGGAAGCAGGAACTCATGAGCAGCTCATGGCCAGGAAAGGGTATTACTATCATTTGTATGCAAGTCAGGAGTAAGTGACATGAATATATTATTTCTTCATCCGAATTTCCCGGGACAGTTCCTGCAGCTGTCCCGCTATCTGGGGGCTACGGGCAGGCATAAGGTGATGTTCCTTTCCAAGGATCAGAACGGCTCCAAGCTGCCCGGTGTGCAGGTGGGCATGTATGCCAAGCCCCGGGAGGCCACCAAGGACATCCACCCCTATCTGAAACTGGCTGAGGAAGCCGTGCTGGAAGGGCAGGCGGTGGTGAAGGGCATCGATGCCCTGAAGCGCCAGATCAATTTCACCCCGGATGTGGTGGTGGGCCACACGGGCTGGGGCTCTACCCTCTATGTGAAGGACATCCTGCCCAAGGTGCCCGTGGTGGGGTATTTCGAATGGTTTTACAAGGCCATCGGCGGTGACAGCTGCTATTGGCCGGATGAGACCCAGAGCATCAACGATATGTGCCGCATCCGCACTATCAATGCCCATCACCTGCTGAATCTGGAGGCATGTGATGTGCGCTATACTCCTACCAACTGGCAGAAGGCCCAGTTCCCCGAGATGTACCAGCAGGGCATGCATGTCATCCATGAGGGGGTGGAGACTGACTACATCAGGCCCCAGCCCGGCAGGAAGTTCATCCTGGAACGGGAGAAGCTGAACCTCTCCGACTGCGAGGAACTGGTGACCTATGTGTCCCGTGGTTTCGAGCAGTACCGCGGGTTCCCCGAGTTCATGGAAAGCATCCGCCTGCTCTTGAAGAGGCGGCCCAAGTGCCATGTGGTCATCTGCGGTACGGACAGGACCTGCTACGGCCCCCAGCTGGCAAACAAGACCTGGAAGCAGGCAGAGGAGGAAAAAGGCGGCTATGACAAGGAGCGGGTACATTTCGTTGGTCATCTGGCCAGGGATGAGTATCTGATGCTGTTGCAGGCCTCCACGGTACATGTTTATCTCACCCGTCCCTTCATCCTCTCCTGGTCCTGCCTGGAGTCTCTGGGAGCAGGCTGCTGCCTGGTGGGCTCTGCTACGCCTCCGGTGGAGGAAGTGGTGGAGGACGGCGTCAACGGCCTCCTGGCCAATTTCCGCCGGCCGGAGCATATCGCCATGCGCATTGAGGAGGCTCTGGATGATCCTGAGCTCCGGGCGCGGCTCTCTAAGGCTGCCCGGGAGACGGTGCTGGAGAAGTACGACCTGAAGGACTGCATGAAGGCGCAGCTCAACATGATCTATGGAGCGATGAAATAAATGATGGATATAGCGGCACAGATACCGCCACGGGCAATGCGTGTGGTGGAACTGGGCTGTCTGCGTGAAAAGGCCGGTGAGGCCTTTTTGCGTATACAGCCCAAAGCAGAATACTGGGGCATCACCTCTGACATGGAGGAATTGCAGGAAGCGGGGAAGTTCCTTGCTCATGTTGCATATACTTTGCCGGAGGAGCTGGATTTTGGGAAGCTGGGCATAGCTGAGGCGGATGTCATCATCATCCGGGGAGACTTCCTGCGGGGTCTGACGGCAGCGCGGCTGAAGAAGTGGGCAGAGATCCTCCCAGAGGATGGCCAGCTGCTCCTGGATATACCGAATCCGGCCTATCTCCGCCATTATCTGGAGAGGCTGCTGGGCAGGCAGACGGATGGAGGAAGGGAAGGGCTCAGCGCTGCTGCAGCCCGGCAGCTGCTCTCTGAGGCGGGACTTCATATCCTGTCTGCCCGCGCCGCCTATGCCACCCAGCAGGACAAGGAAATCAGGCAGAGCCAGGAGGGCAAGGCACTGCTGGAAAGCATCAAGGCCATGCTGGACAAGCTGGGGGCGAAGTCGGCCCAGGAAAACGATCCCTGGCTGCAGAGTTTCTTTTTCAAGGCGGGTAAGAAGCCCCTGGCCCGGCAGGACAGGATCCACATCCAGGCCTCTTTGGGAGAGGCCCTGGTATGCGCTCCCAAAAGGGTGAATGAGCCAAATGAATTCATGATGACAGATCCCGCGGTGACAGCCCAGGCTCTGCCCAGGGGGCAGCAGACATCGCCGCTGCCCGAAGGCGTGCAGAAGGTTCTGCTGCGCCAGCGGATGACCTTTGTCAGCCCGGAGCAGGCTTTCGCTGTGGTGGATGTGGCCAGGCGGGATGGCTGGCTCATGGTGACCGAAATGGATGACAACCCCGGCGGCTTTGAGGCGGGCAAACTGTCGGAGGCGCAGGTGGTCAGCTATATGGCCAGTCATTGCATGCAGGTTTCTACTGAGTATTTGGCAGAGATCATGCGGCAGTACAATCCCCATGTGCAGGTGTTCCCAAATTATCTGCGGGAACTGCCGGAGAAGCGGGACTATGAAGCTGAGCGGCTGGCAAAGCAGGGGGAGGACTATGTGACCTTCTTCTTCGGGGCGCTGAACCGCACCCAGGAGTGGCAGGAGGTCATGCCCGTTATCCGGGAGGCCATTGAAAAATATGGCAGCAAACTGCGGTTCAAGGTGCTGTCGGATATGGCTTTTTACGAGACACTGCCCACCAGTTACAAGGAATTCATAGGCAGCAAAGATATGTACGATGGGCAGTTCGTGCCCTATCCCATGTATACGGCAGCCCTGCGCAGCTCGGATATCGCCTTCCTGCCCCTCAGGGATACGGTCTTCAACCGCTCCAAGTCTGACCTGAAGTTCATCGAGTCTGCAGGCCACGGGGCAGTAGTGCTGGCTTCCCCTACGGTCTATGAAGATACGGTGAAAGACGGCAGGAATGGCTTCATCTACAGGAATCCCAAGGAGTTCAAGGAATATCTGACCCTGCTCATAGAGGACAGGGCGCGGCGCATCGAGACGGCTGAGGCTGCCTGGCGCTATGTGCGGGATGAGCGGCTTTTGTCTGCCCATTATCTGGAGCGGCTGGACTGGTATCGGGAGATGCTGGCGCGTCGCCCGGAGCTTGACAGGGAGATGATGCAGCGGCTCACTGACTGGCAGAATAACCATAAAGCAGGAAATGAGGGCAGGAAATGACTGAGGAACAGAAGAAGATATATAACGCCCTGATGGCTTACTACGAATCCCACAAGGACAGGGAGTTCGTGCCAAGGGAACTGGTAGAGTATATGGAGCCAGTCTTTCGGGAGGCGGGCTTCAGGCATGAGACCAGGCCCGAAGACAGGGCGAATCTGCTGGTGGTGAAGGATGATGCAGCCGGGGATTTCGTGCTGTTCTCTCCCTTCCTGCGGGAAGTCAGGCGGGTCTATCCCAAGGCCCATATCACCCTTTATGCCTCGGACAGGAATGAGGAGCTGGCCAAATGCTGCCCCTATATAGACAACCTGCTGGTGAAGGATGTTGAAAAAGAGATAGGCTCTATCTGGGAGATGTTCCCCATCATCGCGAAGCAGGCAGTGGAGCATTTCGTGCCCTATCATTTTGACCTGGGCTTTTGCGGGCGCATGGGACTGCGGCCTGCAGGCATCATCATGATGTATATGGGGGGCGTGAAGCGCAGGGTGGCCTGGACGCATATCCGGGAGGACAATCATGGCAATCTGGTGGATCTGGGCTGGGATGCCATGGTCAGCGTGCCTGTGCCTATGCTGACCGGCATGCGTAGCGATGCAGACAGGGATCTTTATTTGCTGGAATACCTCCTGCAGCTGCCTGTTGCCAACAGGCAGCTGGAGCTTTGGACACTGGCATCGGACAGGGAGGCGGCCAGGGAGGCTTTGAAGCCGCTTTTGTCCAAGAAGCATATCAAGCGTCTTTATACGGTGATGCCCTGCACCAGCCAGCGCTTCCGGGAGTGGCCGGTGGAGCGTTTCATAGAGATGCTGAAAGTCATCATGAAGCGGGAGAAGGATCTGGGCCTGGTGATGCTGGGAGCCAGGGAGGATGCGCCCAAGGCAGATATGCTGGCCAAGGCCTTTCCAGGCAGAGCCATGTCATTGGCCGGGAAGCTGCCCTTCCGGGTGTCGGCTGAAGTGGTGGGCATGACTGAGAAGTATATAGGCAATGATACGGTGCTGATGCACTTTGCGGCAGCCAAGCAGGTACCGGTGCTGGTGGTGTTCCCCTTCCCTGCGGAGATCGGGCTGCACCCCATGAGTGTTCCCATGAGATTCCGTCCCTATCAGGTGCCGTCGGTAATAGTAGTGCCGGCCAAGGCAGCGGGTCCAAAGTGTACCATCCAGCCCGGCACCGGCTGCGCGGAACCGCATCCCCACTGCATACTGAATGTCACGGTGGAGAAGATGCTGGAGGGGTATAAGTACCTGGATAAGTGCATCGCGGAAGGTCGTTCGATGATGTTGAAGTAAGAGAGGCGGTTAAGCATGCGTTCAAAAAAGATAGTGCTCCTGTTCCTGTCCCTCATAGTGACAGCCGTGCTTGGTACAGCTGTCTATGCCTATGCCCATGAGCGCACTCCGGAGTACGCCCTCAGCGAGATAGCCCAGGGCATTGCCTCACGGGATTATGAGAAGGTTACACGCTACGCTGACCTGCAGTCTGTGGTGACGGCCAGCTATGATGAGAGCACCGTCATCCTCTGTCAGGATATCGAGCGCCTTTCCCGCATGTATCCCCAGGACTGGTTCTTCCGCCATGATACGGCTTTTATGACTGAGTATATGGCAGATCGCCGGGAGGCTGACCTTGCGCTGATACTGGACACCATGAAATTCTTCCTGACAGGTGACACTCCCATTACCAGACAGGAGGGTGAGGCCCGCTGGATAGCTGACGAAACGGCAAAGTTCCTGCAGGAGTATGATGCTGAGGTGGTGAAGGTGGAGGAAGAGGGCGGCAGCGCCGTGGCTGTCATCGCCATCAAGGGACATGACACTCCTTACGGCCAGCTGGCCCCGAAGCTTACCCTGAAAGCTGCTCTGGAAGAGCAGCAAGATGGCCGCTGGAAAGTGGTCCGGGTCAGCAATGTGAAGGAGCTTTTCTATCCTGTGGTGGATGGGATAGAGAATTACTGGACCATGATGGGGTGGCAGTAATTCTTGATTTTTATAGCAGGTTGTGCTACAATGACATAAGCACAAGGTTACGCATGGACATTTTGTAGCCAAACTAGAAGAAGCCCCTGGGAGCTGGTTACTCCCAAGGGGCTTCTTTGTTTTGTGCAACTGGTTAGGCTGCACCCAGCTGGGTTGCACAATTGCGGATACTCTTACCGCCCCAGCATCTGCAGTATCAGCGTGGCAAGCATGCTGCTTAGCACGCCAATCAGCAGCTCGAGTAAAACCTTACGCACGGACATCAATGTAGCCTCCCTTCCTTGCCGGATTGGCTTGGTCAGGGCCGTGGCGGTATTATTATACCGCGATTTTTATGATATTGGCAAACAGGCTCTAAAAATGGTACAATGAATAAGTTTACAAATTGACAATAAGGATGTGCCATTATGCCTATAAAAATACCCAATAATCTCCCTGCCACTCACATACTGGAGGGGGAGAACATTTTCGTCATGGATGCTGACCGGGCTTATAGCCAGGACATTCGTCCGCTAAAAATATTGATCCTCAACCTTATGCCCATCAAGTCCGTGACGGAGACGCAGCTCTTGCGGCTGCTGGGCAATACGCCCCTGCAGGTGGAAGTGGATTTCATCTACACGGAGTCCTATGTGCCCTCCCATACCTCCCAGGATTATCTCACGGAGTTCTACGGCACCTTTGCGGAGGTGCGCCATAAGAAGTACGATGGCTTCATCATCACCGGTGCTCCCGTGGAGAACATGGAATTTGAGGAAGTGGCCTACTGGGATGAGGTGGCGGAGATCATGGAGTGGTCCAAGACCCATGCTT